>Ga0210006_1002409_pt1 | contig 12302 bp, 10 predicted proteins | sample CryGey02umfilter_2_FD_185452 | JGI IMG/M metagenome (GOLD analysis project Ga0210006, IMG submission 185452) | Groundwater microbial communities from aquifer in Utah, USA - Crystal Geyser 4/10/14 0.2 um filter (SPAdes) (version 3) | ecosystem: Environmental > Aquatic > Deep subsurface >... | reverse complement strand
GGATATCTATTTTCTGATTTTAGAAAGATAGAGGGTGGTTGGGAACTACCTTACCGAATTGAGATCAGTATGGATGGCAGTCCTTTATATACTTCATTTATCAAGTCCCTTGAGATAAACAGCGGGCTTTCCGATGACCTATTTGACCCGGATAAGGTAGAGGTGAAAGGGCCCAATATGCAGGAGATGATGAAAAAGATGATGCAACGGGGAGAGAATGAATAATCATTATGAAGAGGGCAAGAGCGAAGTTGAGAATGTAAAACAAAAGAGAAAAAAATGAACAATGAAAAAACAATTTTGCCTATTTTAACTATTAGCGAAACAGAACCTACGCCACTTCTTCAGGATTTTGCCACATTTATTCATTACTTAATCGGTCACCACATTGTCTTAACCCGGACCAACGAGTTCATATCTGGGAAAGAGTTATACGAACTAAATCAAATGATGACTTATCCCCTCCCGGATAGTACTTCACGAACCGAGCAACCTTCCTATCCTCTTTTGCACCTGTTTTATTATTTGGTTTTGGCAGGAAAATTGTTCCAGAAAACTTCTAAAAAGGGCAGGAGATTGGTTTTAGAACCAACTGGACGTCTTCAGATATACGAAGAATTAAAACCCGCAGAAAAGTATTTCTTCCTGTTGGAGACTTTCTGGGTAGATGCTGACTGGGAAAAATTACAGGGAACCCATGCTCACTCGCCTATAGATACTGTCCCTGCAGTTTTGGAGTATATGAGTAAACAACAAGCAGGGAGGAAAATTCGGCTAAAAGATGAGAGGAAGATTCCCAATCTGATTTGGATATTCTGGGATTGGGGATACTTCTTGCTTTATTTTTCCTTTTTCGGTTTCTGGGATGTAACGCGCGATGAGGATACGCTCAAACAGTATGGGGTTAAACGTTATTTCCAAGCGGAATCAATAACACCTTCAGCTTTTGGGGTGAGGATGTTCCTAATCTTAAAGGAAGCAAGGAAGTTGCCTTATTGGAATTTGCCCAGTCGACGTAAATCTGGCGAATGGAAAAATATACCTGGATCTCCATTGCCTGATGAAAACCCTTTCTTCCTGCCTTTTATTCCGCTTTTTCCTGAGGGAGAATTACAAAAGAGTTTGCCTCGAGAGGGAATCAAATTTGTAGACGGGACATATATCTTCAAAGTTTCCTTAGCTAAAGACCTTTGGCGACGGATAGAGATATCGGCGAATCACACCTTATTGGATCTACACGGCGCTATTCAAGAAACCTATGATTTCGATGATGACCATCTTTATTCCTTTTTCATGGACGGCAAACGTTGGTCGCACGAGAGATTCACTTCTCCTTTTGACGATGAAGGTCCACACGTAGATGAAGTTCGTATTGGCGAATTGGGTTTATTTGCAGGACAGAATATTCTTTACCTGTTTGACTATGGTGATGAATGGAAGTTCCGAGTGGAATTGGAAGATATTCGTCTTAAAGGACCTAAACCTCGTAAACCAAAGGTTATAGGAAAGAAAGGAGAATCTCCTGAACAATACCCACGATATGATGAGGAGTAAGGTTTTGAATCCAGGCTTGATTTTTACAGTCTGTCCAGGCATACTTTAATAATAAATCTGATGTAATATTTCTTGAAGGATTACCAGATAAACCAGAGAGTTTGCCCCATTCAGGATATTATCGTAAAGGATTATGAAAACAGTATAAATAATCTCTTTCATAATACAGATGTCGAAAGAGTAAAAAGATATGGAAGAATCTTGGGAGATAGAGAGCGAATATTACTACAAAAAACAATGGGATAAACTCATAAAAAGAAATGGACAAGGAAAATCATAAAACCGAAAAAGAGCTTCAAGAGATAATCTTGCAAGAGAAGGCAAGAGGAACCCCTGATTTAGAGATCGGCCGAAAATATGGGGTTACTTTTAGATATATTGAGAAACTTATTATTCACAGCGGTAAAAATGGATAAGCAAAAACTAACTTGGAAAGATGTTGTGAAAGATGCCTTATTAAAATTAGGTGGACAAGGCCATCTCTCTGAAATTAATAAAATCGTAGAAGATTATCCTAAGACTGAGACTAATCCAACTTGGCGGGATACCATTCGGAGGGTTGTAAGACAGTATAAAATATTTGTGCCAGTGCCACCCGAAAGAAGTGGTATTTATAAAGTTGTAGAAGAAATTTCAATAAAGCCCGAGGCACAAGGTTTTACTGAAGAACCAGAAATTGATCATGGGATTGCACAGGGAATGTTGGTAACGCTCGGAAGAATTTATGGATACGAAACCTACGCACCACCGCACGATCAAACCATCAGAAAATTTCAAGATAAGCCATTAGGGGAGTATATAACTGTATCTGATTGCACTGATATTTTTAGAGGTCCAAATTTATCAAAGATTAGAGAAATAGATTCATTATGGTTTGACGAAGATGATTACGGGCTATTTCCAGCTTACGCTTTTGAAATAGAGGAGACAACAAGAGTAAAATCTGGTTTGGATAGGTTGTTAAAGATACCAAAAAGATTTCCTGCACAATTTTTTATTATTGGACCAAGTACAAAAGAAAAGAATTTATTTGACCAATATATCAATCAAACGCCGTTTAGAAATTTCAAAGATAAATTTTTGTTTAGACTTTACGAAGAATTAGAAGATCTTTACAACTCTGCTTTGATTCATAATGGCCAACGAGAGCAATTTGGAATCATTGAAAGGAGGAAGTAAAAACTATGATCAAAATAATTATTGATTCCCAATATCATCGTGGCCAATTTGATGATTGGCTGGCTGGTGGGAGAGTCGAATATAAAGATAAGAAATATTATTGGTCGGCCCAGAACAGTAATTATGGTTTTGGCTGGGAAATTCGACCAGTTTCTGAAGAAGATTGGGACAATATTGCTGAAGACGAATTTAGCGAAATCATAAAGCTTATAGAAAAATGTCTTTATGAACACAAATCAGAATTCAGATTTTGAGTTTCTTTGTCAGAAAGGAAGGTAGTTATGGATACCACAAAAAAACATTTTATAGAAAGAGCGAATAAAATAGGAATATTGTTTGTCAGGGAAAGAAATTCGGAAGAAGATCGTACAGGCTGGGGTGCACTTGAGTTTACTCTAAAGAATGGTGAAATTTTTATTATAGCTGGTTATGAATTTGGACAAGGAGACGAAGAACATGGATTATGGGTAGATATGAACGTGATTAATCCCAAGATATTTCCCAAGATGCTTAAAAAAATTAAGCGGAAACTATCAGAAATTAAGAAGGCAAAAGAAGAGGATACCATATCCTCTTGGCTTAACCATCAGCTAATATATCCTAATCAAATATCGCCAGAAAAACAAAGATAAATGGTCAAGAATTAGAACTCCTAAACATATTCATTGGGCAGTTGACGTTCTTATAAAAATGCATTCTGATAAAGAAAAGACCGAGCAATTTTTAGATTTTTTGATTGAGATTTGGGATAAAACCAAACCATTTAAAAATCACGAAGAACGAAAGAATCTTCTCAGTATCAATTATTTATTGGAGTCCAATAAAGAAGAACGCTAAATGCAAATTAATGAACAAAGCCTGATAAATCAGGCAACTACATCTTCGTAACTTATTGTAGTTGCTCAATTTATTGAGCTAAATGTTTTATACTTTGAACAAAAACTGATGGGGAACTGGAAGGCCGGTTGGGCTTATGAGGAATATCAAAGGTTGAAAGATAACGGAGTCGAGATAATATCCCTTGATCACAAGATATATCCTAAAAATGTTTTGAAACTTATGGAAGATGGTGCACCTCCTCTTCTGTTTTGTAAAGGACAACTCTCATTGTTAAAATCTGAGGGTATTGCCATTGTTGGTTCAAGAAATGCTTCCGGTGAAGGTGTGAAAATGGTAAAACAATTTGCGGCGGAATTGGCAATGCAAGGCGAGAATGTGATTTCTGGGTATGCCAAGGGGATTGACACAAATGCTCATTTAGGTGCACTTGAAGAAGACGGAACAACAACCATTGTCCTAAGTTTTGGAATATTAGAATTTTCGAAGAAGAGAATATTCGAAGATTTAAGATGGAAAGGCAATACACTTATAATCTCACAATTCCATCCCGTAGAAAAATGGAATGCAAGGAATGCAATGATTAGGAATAAACTTATTTGTGCACTTTCAAAAGCAGTAATTGTTATTGAATCTGGGGAGGAAAAGGATAAAGACGGAAATATGAGTGGGACGTTTGACGCTGGAAAAACTGCTTTGGGAATGAAAATTCCGCTGTTTGTTGTTAGCCCTAGTTCTTTCAAGAATCCACCACTTGGAAATAAAGAATTAATTAAATGCGGGGGAATTGAAATAGAATCCAAAGATGGCATTGCAACACTTTTGAAATATGTTGAGATGGAGAGTACAAAAGGAGCAGAACTGGTTGCGACTGAAAAACAAATGTCGTTTTTTAAATAAAATTAAAGCGGCGGCTAACAGTAAATAAAAGGGGAACCAATTATAGTTTGTTACGTAAGTACCTTGATAAAAGAGGGGGTAAAATACGATGAACAAGGTGATTGAGAGGTTGGGAATGGGGTGGTTGCCGGACTACCCTGATTTCAGGGATTACACACCCGAGCATAGGATAATTGAGTCTATGCTTAAAAAGGCAAAAGTGGAAGAGTCAGCGAAGGTGAACCTGCCAGCCTCTGTAGATTTAAGGGAATGGTGCCCTCCCATTGAAAACCAGGGTGAACTTGGCTCATGCACCGCAAATGCTGGCGTTGGAATAGTAGAGTATTTTGAGAAAAGGGCATTTGGAAAATATATCGATGCTTCCAGACTCTTCCTCTATAAGGCCACGAGAAATATGCTGCACTGGACCGGAGACACCGGGGCATTTCTTCGGACAACGATGGGCGCATTGGTGTTCTTTGGCGTACCGCCGGAGGAATACTGGCCATATGTAGTTGCTAATTTTGACAAAGAACCGCCGGCCTTCTGCTATGCCTTTGCCCAGAATTATCAGGCGATCTCCTACTATCGCCTTGACCCGCCAGGGATTTCCGGGAAGATACTCCTGCATCGTATCAAAACATATTTAGCGGCCGGTCTTCCCTCGATGTTCGGGTTTACGGTTTATACTTCCATCTCACAGGCGGCAACAACCGGCAAGATGCCATACCCAACCCCTGGCGAGAAGATTGTTGGTGGTCATGCCATTGTTGCCGTTGGTTACAATGACAAGATGAAGATTAAGAATACCAATCCCCAGACTGTAGAAACAACGGGAGCTTTGCTGATCAGAAACTCCTGGGGAACGGAATGGGGAAATAAAGGTTATGGTTGGTTACCCTACAGGTATGTCTTAGAAGAGTTGGCGATTGATTGGTGGTCATTAATCAAGAACGAGTGGGTTGATACCGGAGTCTTCAATCTTTAATTGAGGAGTAACCGAGGCTGAATTTGCCATTGAGATTGAGAAGTTGGGAGGGCTTTTCTGTCTTAAATTTGGAAGAAAATGACAATAACAAAAATTACAATTTGAAGCCTCACTAACATGAAAAACCAAGAATTTATTTCGGCACTGACAAATGTAACAATAATCTCAATTGTAATAATTAGTGTTATTTCTTTTGTAATTTACAATACAAGATTAATTGGTCCTGTGATAATTCTATTGGGTTTTATTCCATGGATTCCATTAAGAATTTCTGGGAGAACAATAAAATCTGTTGGGGCGGATATTGTATTTGGGGTAATTGATACGGGAATCCTGGGAATTATAGCGTTAGTTGGAGCAAGTTTTGCGGGAGTGCTTGGTGCAATTGTTGGAGGTGCAGTTGGGGATGCTATTACTGATGGATTTGCAGGATTATTTGAAGGAAGAATGGCGGAATATTTAAGAAAACACGGGATTGAAGAGTCAAGAACTCCTCTAAGTTCTGCTATGGGGAAAATGAGCGGTTGTCTAATTGGAGTAGGAATAGTTTTGACAATTGCCTGGAGCATATTAGAAATAAGTATTTAGCCAAGGCGGGCCCCGAACTCTGACAACCGAATAATTTGTGGTGGCAGAGTGGACTTTAGCGAAGGAGAAAAAATGGGAATGTGGATTGGAATAGGAAGGAAAGCAAGAAGGTGTTATGGATTTGATGAAGTATCTTTGGTGCCCGGAAAAACAACGATTAACCCGAATGAAATTAATACTACCTGGCACCTGGGCAAATTGAAATTTGAAGTGCCTATTTTAGCCGCGGCAATGGATGGAGTGGTAGATACCAAGTTTGCTATTGCTTTCGGCAAGTTAGGAGGGTTAGCGGTTTTAAATCTGGAGGGAATACAGTCCCGCTATAAGGAGCCGGAAAAAATTCTGAAGAAAATTATTACCGCTTCAGCAGAGAAATCCACCCGGATTATCCAGGGAATTTACCGGGAACCGATTAAAAAATCTTTAATTGAAAAAAGAATTGCCGAAATCAAAAGAGCGAAAGTTGTCTGCGCCGTCAGTTCCATTCCCCAGAGAGCCGGGGAATTTGGTGAAATTGCGACAGAAGCCGGGGCGGATGTCTTTGTGGTTCAATCAACCGTAATCTCCAAAGAACACGTTTCCTCGGAATATAAATCCTTGAATTTGAGCAGTTTTTGCCAGCGGATGAAGATTCCGGTAATTGTCGGCAACTGTGTCGGATATGACGTTGCTTTAGGGTTAATGGAGACCGGGATTTCGGCGCTTTTAGTGGGTATTGGTCCGGGAGCCGCCTGCACCAGCAGAGAGGTTTTGGGTATTGGGGTTCCCCAGGTGACCGCTACTTGCGACGTTGCCGCAGCAAGAGACTTTTATTATAAAAAGAGCGGCAAATATGTTTCTATCATCACCGACGGAGGAATGACTACTTCCGGGGATATCTGCAAGGCTTTTGCCTGCGGAGCCGACAGCGTTATGGTAGGCTCGGCTTTTGCCCGGGCAAAAGAAGCCCCGGGAAAAGGATATCATTGGGGAATGGCAACTCCCCACGCCAATCTCCCCCGGGGGACCAGAATCAAGGTTGGAATTACGGGAAGCTTGAAAGAAATACTCTTTGGTCCGGCCAGACTTGATGACGGCTCCCAGAACCTCATCGGGGCACTACACACCTCAATGGGCACTCTTGGGGTAAAGAATATCAAGAAGATGCAGTCGGTAGAGGTGATTATCGCTCCGACGATAAAAACCGAAGGGAAACTCTTCCAGCAACTACGAAGATCACATCAAATTAATGGGACGCAGAGTTGCTGTCAGTAATTTCAGGGAAGTTAATCTTCCCGCATAGTTGCTGTCAGTAATTTCAAGAAGTTAATCTTCTCGCATATTACTACTGAAGTAAGCAGATAGATTAGTAGCGCAATTCCCTACTGAAGAGAGATGATAGTCCAGTAGCGGAATTTCCGCAGATACACGCAGATGACAGCATAGCTGTCATTGCGAGCGATTGAAAGGAGCGTGGCAACCTTGAGATTGCGGAGCCTGTTCCGAGCCTGTCTTGAGATTGCTTCGCCCGCCTCAGGCGGACTCGCAATGACAGGCGAGGAATCTTGCTCCTCGCAATGACTTCATCAGAATCCTGTTTTTATCCTGATGTTATCTGCGTCCAAAAAGAGAATTGAATGAAAAATTCTGACTTTGTGCATCTTCACTTGCACACTGAATACAGCCTTTTGGACGGGATGTGCCGGGTAAAGAAAGTAGCTAAAACTGCCCACCAGTCGGGAATGAAGGCATTAGCCATTACCGACCACGGGAATATGTTCGGGGCCATCGAGTTCTACGAGACGGTTTTGCAGGCAGGAGTTAAACCGATTATTGGTTTGGAAGCGTATATCGCGCCAGCAAGCCGCTTTGAGAAAAAATCATCCGGAATCAGGGAATCTTCCTTTCATCTTACCCTTTTAGCTAAAGACGGTGCCGGTTATAAAAATCTGATAAAACTCTCCACCCTCTCCTATTTAGAAGGGTTTTACTATAAACCCAGAATTGATAAAACCATCCTGGAACAATACAAGGATGGAATTGTAGTTCTTTCCGGTTGCTTAAAAGGAGAGATTCCTTCTCTGCTCCTGCAGAATAACTTTGAAAAAGCAAAGGAGACCGCCTCGTTTTATCAAGACCTTTTTGGCGAAGACTTTTATTTAGAACTCCAGGACGAGGGTATTCCTGAACAAAAAATACTTAATAAAAATCTGGTTAAACTTGGGAAAGGCCTCAACATCCCTCTGGTAGCTACCAACGATTGCCATTACTTAGAAAAGAAAGAGTCCTTCGCGCATGACGTTTTGCTCTGCATTCAAACGGGAAGCAAAATTACCGATACTAACCGGTTGAAATTCTCCACCCAGGAATTTTACTTCAAAAGCGCTAAAGAAATGGAGGAAATTTTTGCCGATTTGCCCGAAGCTATTCAAAACACCTCAGAAATTGCGGAAAAATGTAATTTAAGCCTGGAATTTGACCAACTTCATCTTCCCCATTACCAGGTGCCAAAACCTTATGATGAAAATACCTATCTGGAGAAACTTTGCCGGGAAGGGCTAAAAACAAAATTCGGCTCCGGAATAAACCAGGAAGAATCTCAAAAATTATTAAACCGGCTAAAACATGAACTAAAAGTCATTAAAGATATGGGTTATTCCAGTTACTTCCTGGTTATCTGCGACCTGGTTGATTTTGCTCATCAGGAAGGCATTTTAGTTGGTCCCGGACGAGGTTCTGCGGCGGGAAGCCTGGTCGCCTATCTTTTAGGAATTACCCAGATTAATCCTCTCTCCTACGACCTTCTCTTTGAAAGATTCCTTAATCCCGAAAGGACAAGTCTTCCTGATATTGACATTGATTTCTGCGATAAAAGAAGGGACGAAGTAATTAATTATATACGAGGCAAGTATGGTGAGAAGAACATTGCCCAGATTGTTACTTTCGGCACAATGGCTGCTCGAGCCGTGATTAGAGACACGGGAAGGGGCCTTGACTTACCTTATTCGGAAGTGGACCATATCGCTAAACTGGTGCCTTATGAACTAAACATCTCCTTAACTGAGGCGCTTTCCCGAGAATCAGAATTAAAAAATCTCTATCTAGCTGACCCGAAGATTAAACAACTTTTAGAGGTTTCTCTTCTTTTGGAGGGATTAGCCAGACACGCTTCAACGCACGCCGCCGGGGTTGTGCTTTCGGAATTACCTCTTACCGAATACACTCCTCTCTTTCGGGGCCCCAGCAACGAAATTGTAACTCAGTATGAAATGAATGCCCTGGATAAAATCGGGCTCTTAAAGATAGATCTTCTCGGCTTAAAAACCTTATCCGTCATTGGCGATACAAAAACTTTCGTTAAAAGCAGGAGAAAACAGGAGGTCGGGGAAATTCCCCTTGACGATGAGAGAACCTTTGCGCTTCTTTGCCGGGGAGAAACCAAAGGGGTCTTCCAGTTAGAAAGTTCGGGTATGGCTGATTTGGTGCGCAAGGTTTCCCCAAAGAGTTTTGAGGATTTAATCGCTATTTTAGCTCTTTACCGACCGGGACCCTTAGGCAGCGGAATGGTGGATGACTTTATCAAAAGAAGGCATAAACTCTCCCCGGTAAAATATGACCACCCGGCCCTGGAACCAATTTTAAAAAGCACTTACGGAATCATCCTTTATCAGGAACAGGTAATGCAAATTGTTAATATCATCGGAGGTTTTGATTTAGCTAAAAGTGACCTTTTCCGGCGGGCGATGGGCAAGAAAATCTCGTCAATTATGGAGAAGAATCGCGAACTTTTTGTCCGGGGAGCCGCCAAAAAAGACATCACCAGGAGAATCGCCGAACGTATCTTTAATCAAATTTCCAAATTTGCCGGCTACGGATTTAATAAAAGCCATTCGGCAGGTTACGCTACCATCTCTTACCAGACTGCTTTCCTTAAAGAGCGTTACCCGGTGGAATTTATGGCCGCTCTTCTTACCAGTGAAATTGGAAATTCGGATAAGATTGTTGAATATATTGAAGAATGCGCGCGGATGCAGATTTGGGTTTTAGCACCGGATGTGGAGGAGGATTTTGCCGAGTTCGTCCCTTTCGGCAATGATATAAAGTTTGGTTTGACCGCCATCAAAAATGTCGGAAAATCGGCAATCGCCTCTATCATTGAAGTAAGAGAAAATGGAAAATTCCTTTCTCTTTTCGATTTCTGCCGCCGCGTTGATTTAAGACTGGTTAACCGAAAAGTAATTGAAAGTTTGATTAAGGCGGGCGCTTTTGATTTTATGGGAGAGCCCAGAGCCGCTCTATTCCTTCAAATAGATGAAGCATTAAAGGAAGGAGCAAAGTTCCAAAGAAGCAAAGCCAAAGGGCAACTCTCGATTTTTGACTCTCTTCCCGAACAAAAAGAAAAATCAAAAGAAGCCATCGATGAGGAGTGGCCCGAGACCAGGTTTCTCTCCTACGAAAAGAGTGTTCTGGGTTTTTACGTCAGCGGTCATCCTTTAGCGAAGTTTGCCAAAATTTTAGAAAGTTACGCCAAAGACAATTCTCTCGATTTAAAGAATCTTGCCCCGGGAAGTCTCGTGAGATTAGGAGGCATTATTGATAAGGTAAAAAGGTTGACGACAAAAAGGGGAGATAAAATGGCAACTTTCCTTTTGGAAGATTTAAAAGGGAAGGCGGAGGTGATACTCTTTCCCGAAACCTTCAATCGGTTTGGCGAGCATATTCGCGTCGGTTCAATTGTTTTCGTGAAAGGAAAAGCCGACTTTCGCAACGAAAGACCCTCCGTCGTTGCCGATGAGATTCTTCCCATCGATGAAGCCACCGAAAAACTGGCCGACCGGGTGGATCTTGAACTTTATTTGGCCGGTTTGGAAAAAGATGCTTTGGAATCTTTAAAGAAATTACTGGCGAAATTTAAAGGAGGGGTAGCGGTTTACTTAACTGTTCACCTTTCCAATAAGGAAAGAGTTTCTATCCAGACCGAAGCAAAGATCAAACCAACGCCCGAATTTCTCTCCAGAGCCAAAGACTTAGTGGGCGAAGACAATGTCCATCTCCTGGCATGAAAGAGTGTTTTAAAAATGATTAAGACTATTGACTGGGGTGAAGGAAAAATAAGAATCATTGACCAGACCCAACTGCCGGCTAAACTTGTTTATCGGGACCTTTCCACTTTAAAACAGGTGGGAGAGGCAATCAGTTCTCTAAAAGTAAGGGGTGCCCCGGCGATTGGGCTGGCCGCGGCTCTGGGAGTTGCTCTGCAGATGAATTCGTCCCCGGCTAAAAATTATCTAGCGTTCAAAAAGGAAGTAAAAAAAGCAATTAAATATCTTTCTGCCAGAAGACCAACCGCAATTAATCTCTTCTGGGGGCTAGAGAGAATGCAGAAAGTTCTGGATAAAAACCGGGGTTTGGCTATCCCTGAATTAAAGAAAATTTTATTGAAAGAAGCCCTCTTAGCGGTAAAAGAGGATGATGAAATCTGCCGGAAAATTGGCCGCCATGGCGCTTCCCTGGTTAAAAGTGGATGCAACATTCTTACCCACTGCAACGCCGGAGGATTGGCTACCGGAGGCTTTGGCACCGCTTTAGGAGTGATTTTTACCGCTTTCGAGAAAGGGAAGAGGTTTCAAGTTTACGTTGACGAAACCAGACCTCTTCTGCAGGGAGCCAGATTAACCACCTGGGAATTAAAGAGATATAAAATTGAAACAACTTTAATCTGCGATAATATGGCCGGTTTCCTGATGAAGCAGAAAAAAATAAACATCGTGATTGTCGGAGCGGACCGAATTGCCTCTAATGGAGATACCGCTAATAAGATTGGCACTTATTCCCTGGCTATTCTGGCCAGAGCGCACCAGATTCCTTTCTATGTTGCCGCCCCATTCTCTACCTTTGACCTTAAAATCAAAAACGGAGAAAAAATTCCTATCGAAGAAAGAAAAGGGAGTGAAGTTACCCAGCCCTTTGCCGTCCGAATTGCTCCTGCCGGCATTAAAGTTTATAACCCTGCTTTTGATGTAACCCCGGCTTCTCTCATCACGGGCATCATCACCGAGAAAGGAATTATCCGCCCTCCCCTGAAAAAGAACATCCAGCAACTTCTTGCATAGAATTCCCCTTTTATTACAAAAGGGGTGGCAACGAAGTTGACGGGGTATTTTTAAAAAATTCGACATTTTAGTAAGAGTTAAGTTATCCTAAAATACCATATGATTACAGTGATTATAAAGGAGATTACAGTGATTTTTATCTTTAATCACCGTAATCAAGAAGTTTAATCTCTGTAATCAGTAAT
>Ga0210006_1002404_pt1 | contig 12332 bp, 10 predicted proteins | sample CryGey02umfilter_2_FD_185452 | JGI IMG/M metagenome (GOLD analysis project Ga0210006, IMG submission 185452) | Groundwater microbial communities from aquifer in Utah, USA - Crystal Geyser 4/10/14 0.2 um filter (SPAdes) (version 3) | ecosystem: Environmental > Aquatic > Deep subsurface >... | reverse complement strand
CCTGAAGCGCTTTGAGCACAATGTGCATGCCAGTAACTTCGTCAGCCTCACCACGAACATCTTCGAGCACGGTAGAAGCTTGCAAAAGCGCTGTACCTCCTCCGGCCACAATGCCTTCTTGCATAGCGGCACGCGTGGCAGACAACGCATCTTCAATACGGTGTTTCTTTTCCTTAAGTTCTACTTCCGTAGCAGCTCCCACTTTGATCACTCCAACGCCACCTGACAATTTAGCCAAACGTTCAGCTAATTTTTCTTTGTCAAAATCCGACTTACTATTATCAATCGCCACTTTAATTTCAGCCACACGTTGATCAATCTCGGATTGATTGCCTTTGCCTTCCACAATCGTGGTGTGGTCCTTGGAAGCAATCACCTTACGAGCCTCTCCCAAATGATTGAGATCAGCGGTTTCAAGCGTAAGACCAATCTCTTCAGAAATCACCGTCGCTCCGGTGAGCGCGGCAATGTCTCTCAAAATTTCTTTGCGGCGGTCCCCAAACGCAGGGGCTTTAATGGCAAGCATACTGAACGATCCGCGGAGCTTATTAAGCACCATGGTCGCCAACGCTTCTCCTTCTACATCTTCGGCCAAAATCACAAGTTCCTTTGTTCCCGCTTGTGCTAATTTTTCCAATAAAGGAAGAATCATCTGAACAGAAGAAATTTTCTTATCCGTAATGAGTAATTTAGCATCTTCAAACACCGATTCCATCCGAGAAGGATCCGTCACCATATAAGGGGAGATATATCCATTGTCGAACTGCATTCCTTCCACCACTTCTTTATCAAGACCAAATGTTTGTGATTCCTCCACCGTAATAACTCCTTCATTGCCCACACTTTCCATAACCTCGGCAATCAAACGACCCACTTCTGGATCTTGGGCGGAAATAGTGGCCACCTGCGCCACTTCTTCCATGGTAGAAATATCTTTTTTAACAGTATCAAGTTCCGTTACCACTTTTTTAACCGCTTTATCAATCCCACGTTTCAAAGCAATAGGATTGGCACCTGCCGCTAAGTTACGTAAACCTTCAGTAATAATGGCATACGCCAACACCGTAGCAGTTGTGGTTCCATCTCCGGCCACATCATTGGTTTTGGTTGCCACTTCTTTTACAAGTTGTGCCCCCATGTTTTCAAACTTATCTTCAAGCTCAATTTCCTTGGCAATGGTCACTCCATCATTCGTGATGGTAGGAGCTCCGTATTTTTTATCAAGCACTACATTACGACCTTTTGGCCCCATAGTAATACGAACCGCATCAGAGAGCTTTCGCACGCCATTCATCATTTTATCGCGCGCATCGTCTCCAAAATAAATTTGTTTAGACATAATATAATAAGTTAATAGTTTTTAGTTGATAGTTTTTAGTAAAATTAGCCCACAATCGCAAGCACATCACTTTCATTTAAGAAAAGAAGTTCTTTGCCATCGTGCTTAAGTTCGGTTGGGCCATACTTTGTAAACATCACCGTGTCCCCCACTTTGACCGTCATAGGAACACGATTCCCATTGTTATCCACTTTCCCTGAACCTGCGGCCAACACTTTCCCTTTTTGAGGTTTTTCTTTGGCAGAATCAGGTATAACAATCCCCGAAGGAGTTGTGGTTGGCTCTTCCAAACGCTCCACCACCAACCCATCATGTAAAGGCTGAAGATTCATAATAATGAAGTTAAAAGATATATAAAAATTGATTGGCACACTTAAACAAAGAGTGCTAGCAAACTATAGTCACGAGTGCTAACACGGTCAAGAGCTTTTTTACTCCCCAGGCCAAGTAAGTTTCCATTGAACAAATTTGAGGGGGATTTGGTTTTGGTTTGCGGTGAAATGAGCGTCATGAATGTATACGCGAAGCGTCGTACATTCATAGCGAATAAACCGGAAAACAATCCAAATCAGCCCTCCGTTTGTGAAAGGGGAACTTACTTCGCCACATCCTCAGCCCGCGCCTCTCGGAGCACATGGACACGAATTTCACCCGGATAACCAAGTTGATCTTCAATTTGAGCCGCAATACGATGCGCCATTTGAGCCGCGGTTAAATCATCCACCAATTCAGGATCAACAAACACACGAACCTGACGTCCGGCTTGAACCGCATAAGATTTTTTAACGCCTTCGTATGAATTGGCCACATTTTCAATTTCTTTCAAACGCTTCACAAAATTTTCAAGATTATCCTTATCTGCACCGGGACGAGCTTCGGAAATTCTATTGGCCACTTGAACAATCTTAGCTTCCACACTTACAGCTTCTACATCGCCTTCATGCGCTTCCACACAATGAATCACCTCTTGAGGAAGTCCGAATTTTTTCAAAATATCACGACTGATCATGGCATGAGGAGCCTGAATTTCATGATCCACAGCCTTACCCACATCGTGCAACAAACCGGCTTTGCGACAAAGTTCTACATCCGCCCCCAATTCAGTGGCCAACGATGCCGCCAGGAACGCCACTTCCATTGAGTGCTTAAGCACATTCTGTCCATGGCTCGTTCGAAATTTAAGACGTCCCAAAATTTTAACCAGCTCAGTTGGCAATCCGGCCACACCGGTATGATAAACCGCTTTTTCACCTAATTCGCGAATGAGCTGCCCCACTTCTTCTTTGGCCTTAGTCACCACTTCTTCGATACGAGCCGGATGAATACGTCCATCCTCAATCAAACGTTCCAAAGCGATTTTTGCAATATAACGACGCACCAAATCAAACCCGGAAATCACAATTGACCCGGGCGTATCATCCACAATCACATCCACCCCCGTCAATTCTTCAAACGTATTGATGTTACGTCCCTCACGTCCAATGATACGACCTTTCATATCATCCGCGGGAATGTCCACCATGGTAGAGGTAGACTCCACCGTGGTCTCAGCCGCGTATTTTTGAACCGCATTCACAATCACCTCTTGCGCTCGAGTCGCAGCCTCATCACGCATTTCTTGTTCCGCTTTTTTAATCTGAACCACCAAATCCGCTCGCGCCTCATCCGTGACTTTTTTAAACAACAATTCGCGCGCTTCATCTTTAGAAAGACTGGCCACTTTTTCAAGCTGACCCTTTTGTTGTTCATATAATTTTTCAACCTCATCCTTAATTCCGCGAACCGCCACAACCTTATTTTCCAATTCCGTACGTGACTTTTCCGCCTCCTTTAATTTTTGATCCAAAGACTCTTCTTTTGTCACAATTCGTTGCTCAACTTTCTCCAATTGAAGCCGTTTTTCATGCTCGGATTTTTTAGCTTCTTCTTGAATTCTAAGGGCCTCACTTTTAGCCTCAAAAACCATTTCCTTAGCCTTAGCATGAGCTTCTTGAAGTTCATGCTTTTTCTTCTCGGCAATACGAGCTTCTTCTTCCTTAATTTTACCCAATCGAAGGGTATAACCGGCGCCGCCGCCCGCCCCCAAACCGAGTAGGAGTAGTAAAATTGTTAATGGTGACATGATGCAGTGGATTAAGAGATCCGCCACATTGTCCACACGTTTCATGATCTCCCGAAACCGGGAGAAAAAACATTGGAACGCTTAGTTTGAATCGAAAATTAACAGAGGTATGGAGGGAAAAAATCGGAACTGTTCGCTTATTCAAGGGCTAAAATGCGTTGACGCACTATGAAACTATGGCAATGTTAGGCTAAATTCATCTAAAAGATACTGGCCGAGGCAAGGAAAGTCAATGGAGTTTCGAACCATTCTTTGTCATGTTTTTTTCATTTTTTTGAAAGGTTTTGTTCATGTGAATTTGCTAGGGTGAATGTCCTACTCCTTAAATTCTTAACCCCTTTCCAATGAAAAATTTAAATAGACTTATTGGGATTTTAGTGTGTTTATCCATGCCACTCACTGCCTTAGCGCAAGAATGGGATTGGACCACCGAGCCCACGCCCGGTTCTCAAAATAAAATCATCACCGAAGATGGAAATCCCGCTGAAAATTACATCAATGGCACCTTATCTCAGGCCATCATTTTATCCGAAATCATGCCCAATCCGGAAGGCACAGACAATGACACGGAATGGATTGAACTTTACAATACCGGTGCCACCAATGTGGATTTAGGAAACTGGTCACTGGATGATGAAGAAAAAGGAAGTTCGCCTTATATTTTCCCTGCCGGGAGCATCATCGAAGCTCAGGATTTTTTAGTCATCACTCGCGCGGATTCTAAAATTTCTCTCAACAATGACACCGATCAAGTACGCTTATTTGATTTTGAAGGAACCATCCAAGACCAAGTCACCTATGATGGCTCTCCCGAAGGCCAATCCTATGCGCGCATCAGCCTGGAAACAAACACCACCGACGCATTGGCATGGCTGATTCCTACGGCCAGCGCTCAAAGTTGGACAGAAGCTCCATGGGAATGGACTCGAGACATCACGATAGGCAAAACCAACCCCGTTTATCACGCCATTTCCGGCACCATTCTGGAATGGATCCCTTTTGAAGATCAAATCCAACTTCAAAATGGAACTCAAATCCTGTCCGTTTCCCTTGCAAAATTGGAACTAAATCCGGAGCTAAAACAATCTATTTTTAGCGTAGGCAATCAAATGCAAGGCTATGCCACCCTTAAAAACAATCTATTTGAGCTCAAACGCTTTGAAGAAGTAATAACCGCCCCTTCCGCTCCCCCCTCCCCCATTCATTCCAAAAAATCACTTTATTTACTCCTAATGATAGCGTGTGGAATCGGAGCATTCATCACCAAAAAAAGAATTGCCATAAATTAACCTTGAATTAACCTGAGAATTCCGTTAAAAAGAAACCCTGGTTAATCAATAAAAAATGGCTCTTGAACATGACGTCAACCTAGACAATGCCGAAGGCAAAAATGTCGGAACGCTCAGACAAAAAAATGCCGACAAACAAAGCGAACTAAGCCTCAATGCAGATGCCACACGAATTCGTGAAGGCATTTTGCAACGAATGACGCATGAAAAAGGAGTAATTTCCAAAGAAGAAGAGGAAGAATGGAAAAATAAACTCATGGATGCCAAAGAAGACACGGTTCGCACCCAACGACTCAAACACGAATTCGAAGCGCACATGCGAGAATCAAGCCAAGCCCACGAACGATTCGACACCATGGTTCATGGCGCGGAAAAAGAAGGTTGGCTGGATGACGGCGAACATGAAAAACTGGACCGCGAATTTGACCAAAGCCGTCTGGAGCAAAAATTAAAAATAGCTGAAACACTTGAAAAAACATTGGGAGAACGCCAAAAAGAAATCGCAGACGACCTGAAAGGAATCAGGAAAGACATTTTAAAAAATCACGAAAAAGCCCTAAAAGAGTCAAAAAGTTGGAAAGAAAAACACAAAGAAGCCCACGATGCACGTGAACACAACGAACAACTCGAAGAATATCTCAAAGCCCTCAAAAAATACCCGATTGATCAAGAAAAAATCGAAGAATTTGGCGGTTGGTTTGCCGAAGCCGGCAAAGACATGCAAAAACGTGCCCTCACTGAACTGGACAAAGTCATGGCCCCCTATGTTGAAACTTGGGAAGACCACAACCAACTCCCCAAAGCACACCAAGACGCCAACTTTAAATCTTTAGGACGACGCGAACGCGAACGCTGGTTAGCCCGCAAAGAAAAAGATTTAGAACGAGACTTTGAAAACACGCTCCACGAAAAAGCCCACAAATACTTTTCCAAAGGCGAGATGGACAATGCGGAAAAAATGTTCAACAAACGCGAAACCAACCGAGGTGAACGCCTAAAACGCAAAGCCCAATTCCTTGACGCACTTCCGGGTCACATCAAAGCCGCTCAAAAATTGCACGAATTATTTGAAAAATTAGAACCTGAAATTAAACCCCTTTACGAAAAAGAATTCAAAAAACTCGACTTTGAAGGCAAACAAAAACTTCTTGAAGAAACCATTCCCAAAGAATCAAAGGTTTACCTGGATTATGGACGCCGCATGTCCAAACTAGATGGCCATGTTCATAAAAAATTCGTGGATGATTTTGATGATGCGGAAGGACTCAAAGAAAAAGGGGAAATCGTGAGTGAAGCGGAAAAATTCCAAACCTTCATGGAAAAACACCAAGACCTACGCAAAGGACATGCCACTCTCTTCAACAGTCCCCCGGAACGCTCACGTGAACTTTTCTTAAAAGACGTCGATACTGCCGGTGAGGCTGAAAAGGCCTATCAAGACTTAGTCGAAGAAATCAAAAAACGAGACAAAGTTCATTCCGGCATTAAACAATTGCCTCCCTTCCTGCGCGATCGCATGGAACTCAAAGCACCTTTTGAAAAAATAACCGATCAGTACAAAGACTTATTGGAAATTAAAAAAGCCTATGATGTCTCCATCCCTTTCATGATAAAAACCGGCGAAAAAGCGGAACTGGAAGGCGACGAAACCACGGCACTCAATTCCTACATGACCGCCCTCAAACTAGACCCGGAAAGCAAAGACCTTCAAAAAATGGTAGCTAAACTGGTTCAAAAAGGAGTCACTCCCGGTCTCACGCCTTCAAGCCCCATTGACGCACAAAAACAAGAAGAAATCATGGCGCAGATTGAAGGAATGCCAAAAATCGAAAACGAAACCTATGAATTGGCGCGAGAAAAACTTTTCTTGGATCTTGCCATCAAACACAAAGCCACCGTGGGCGCAACCGGCGATACCGTAGAAGCCCGTCGAGATACTGCCAAAAAACTAATGATTGACGATGATGCTGAAACCACAGAGGACTTGGAAGAAAAAGACCTTCTTAAAGATCACACCGTTGATGAAACCGGTAAAATTCGTACCATAAAAAAAGTAAAGATCGGATCAGCTCAAAACAAAGAAACCGAGGATGCTTTACAAGAAATGATGGCATCCAAAGTTCCCACCAGTGAAGCGCCTCGCGGACTGGCCGACATTGAAATGGTTCAACAAGATGGTGCCACCGTCATAAGCCACCAAGAAGCCAAAAAGCAACTCACTGAAAAAGGCCAACAAGTGGAAACGGAAGTGATTGATTTGGCCACCGCCCTCCTCCAACGCGAACACGGTTTTACCAAAAAACGAGCGAAAGAATTCCAAGCAACCATGAAACTCCGCCGAAGTCGAACTCAAGCCGTAGAAGATCAAAAAAATCGTCTGGCTTCATAACTAAGGACCCATGATTCTCTGTTACACAGGAAACGGCAAAGGAAAAACCACCGCAGCCCTGGGTGCCGCGCTTCGCGCACTTGGCTATGGCTGGAATGTATGCGTCATCCAATTCATGAAGGGCACATGGCACACGGGTGAACTGGATTCCATTAAAAACATCCCCGGTATTGATCTCATACAAGCCGGCAAAGGATTTTACAAAATTTTGGACGACCAATTTCCGGAAGAAGAACATCGACAAGCAGTCGCTGACGCGGTTGCCCTCATTAAAGAACGCATTGGGTGCGGGAAATATCAGCTCATCATCCTCGACGAAGTCAATGTGGCCGCCTATTTAAAACTATTGGAAGAAGACGTGATCATTCAACTTCTCAAATCCGCACCCCCAAATCTGCATTTCATCCTCACCGGCCGGAACGCTCCGCCTTCCTTTATTGAACTGGCCGACCTTGTCACGGAAATGCGCGAAATCAAACACCCGTTTCAAAAAGGAGTACAAGCGGAAAAAGGGCTGGATTTTTAACATCTGCTATAATATTCCTCGCAACCTTAACACCCTCCTTTATGAACTCCGAAAACCCACACGACCTCATCATCATCGGCAGTGGCATGGCCGGCCTAGGCGCCGCCATCTACGCCGGACGATTTGAACTCAACACATTAGTCATCGGCGAAATGCCCGGTGGCACCATCACACTCACCCATCTCGTGGAAAATTACCCGGGCTACACAAGACTAAGCGGCCTCGAACTCGCAACCAAACTCCAAGAACACGTCAAAGACGTGGGCGTGCCAATGGAACAAGGAAAAATCGTAGATATTTCGCGCGACAATGAACAATCTTGCTTCAAACTCACCGCAGAAAACGGAAAAAAATACGAAGCCAAAACCGTCCTCCTCGCCACCGGCACAGACCACCGCAAAATCGGGATTCTCGGAGAAGCAGAACTCACCAACAAAGGCGTGTCTTACTGCGCCACGTGCGACGGACCTTTTTTCAAAGATAAAGACCTCATTATGGTGGGAGGCGGCGACTCAGCCGTAAAGGAATCACTTCTTCTCGCCAAATACGGAAAAACCGTGACCATTGTCTACCGCGGTGAAAAAGTCAGACCCGAACCCATCAACCTCCGTCGCATGCTCGACACACCCAACATTAAGGTCATCACCAAAACCAACCTCACAGAAATCATTGGGACCAATCGCGTTGAAAAAGTAAAATTCGATACCGGTGGCGAGCTCGAATGCCAAGGCGTTTTCATTGAAATCGGCCGCATTCCCCGCACTGATCTTGCCGAAAAGATGGGTGTGGAACGCAATGACAAAGGCGAAGTATTAATCAATAAACTTTCCGAAACCAATGTACCCGGCTTCTTTGCTGCTGGTGATTGCACCGCGAGCGATTGGAAACAAGGCATCGTGGGCGTGGCCGAAGGTTGTCTTGCCGCTTACGCCGCCTTTGAATACTTAGGGAAAAACGAAATTAAGTACAAATAATCTTGTCCTGGGACAACTTTCAGGTTTGAGTAATTGAGTTTTGCACAAATACATGAACATTTCATGAAATTTTCATGACAACCCCGCCCCTAAAAACTTGCATTTTACTGAAATTCCGTATATCATATTTACGTACTTACATACCTAAAACACGCCACATGGACGACTCCATCCTTTCACTATCAGACCGCGGACAACTCACTATCCCCAAAAAAGTCCGCAACCAAATCACTGTCAAACGCTTCATTTGTCATATTCAAAATGGCAACATTATTTTGGAACCCCTCCAAACACGCAACGAATTCCTACAAGAATTAGATGAAGCAGAAAAAGAATGGGAGTCCAAAGGAGGACTAAACCTAAATGAGATCAAAGCAAAATATAATCTATAAATGATCAAAAAATACCAATTTCAGTTCTCCCCAAAAGCCGAAAAAGAATTCATTCGATTAACAAAACCACTCCAAAAAAGAATTTTTGAAAAACTATGCTTTTTTGAAATTCAAAAAAATCCTCTCACCTATGCCAAACCCCTAAGCGGAATAGAAAATCATTTCCGTTTTCGAGTAGGAAACTATCGCATCATCATAACCCCCAAAGACAAAGATACTTTTATCATCCTACTCATACTAAAAATCGCTCATCGAAAAGATATCTACAAGGAGTAAAAGTGTGTCAATCGCCTGAATCATGCCACGCCGAACCAATCTAAAAACCACGTCAACACAAGGTGCGTGCTTTTATCAAAAAAAAGAGATAAGCTTACTCCCTTTATATTTTGGGAAAAAGCTCCATGACCAACGTGATTGACGAAAAACGACTCCCTTTTACCCCGGAACTTCTCAATGAAGTCGGGGAGTTGCTCAAAAACGCAAACAATATTTTAATCCTATCTCACCGCGGACCGGACGGAGACACCATAGGTTCCAACCTTGCGTTACGCCACGCCCTCGAAGAACAATGGGGCAAAAAAGTCACTTCCGCGTGTGTAGACCCTCCCCCGGATTATGCTCGTGTCCTTAAAGGCGCTTACCACTATGTAAATGACTTCAATCTTACAGATTATGATTTACGCATTTCAGTGGATTGCGGTGCCCATTACATGTTCAGATTTCACGAAACCAAACCTGAAATTCTGACCCATGACGTGCCCTTCATCAACATCGACCACCACCCCTCCAACGATAACTTCGGCACCCACAACTTGGTCCATGACACTGCCGCTGCCGCTGTTTTTACGGTATATCACCTGCTAAAATATCTACACTTCAAAATCACACCCGACATAGCCAGCGCACTTCTATTGGGCTTATACTTCGACACCGGCTCATTCATGCATTCCAACACCACGTCCGAAGTTTTGGAAATGGGCGGAGAACTCATATCATACGGAGCTGACCGCCGCACCATTGTTAAAGCACTCCTTCATACCAACCCGGTCGCACAACTTCGATTATGGGGTCGCGTGCTCAAACGCGCTCGCCTCAGTCAAAAACACGCTGTAATATCCGCCATCACCGAACAAGATTTCATTGAATGTGATGCCACTCCCGAAGACCTTTCCGGCGTCATTGATTTCCTAAACGCCGTCCCTGAAAGCAAATTCGCCATCCTCCTGGCAGAAGATCAAAAAGGAAACATCAAAGGTTCCATGCGCACACAACGAGATGACATTGATCTCACTAAACTAGCTGGAATTTTTGGTGGCGGTGGACACAAAAAAGCATCCGGTTTCACACTCCCCGGGAAACTAGAACAAGAAATAACATGGAAAATCGCCCCCTAGCCCTAATAAACCTCCTTCAAATAACAGGCTTCACAATAAACTTTTTCAGGACGCTCCGGCGCATAACTGGTTTCAATTTCAACTCCACACTTATCACAAGACCTCATCCATAAATGACGCGGATTACGCTGATCCCAACGCAAACGATTGCGTGTTTCCGGAGCAAAATGCGGCACCGGCACGCCAAGCTTACGATACAATTTAAGTTCTTGTGGCACCAACTTATACAGTCGTCCTATTTTTTCACACACCAACACCTTTCCCACCAAATCATCCTCAACATCATGAATCGAATCTGAAATCATAGCTCCGGTTCCTTTTTCGCGCACTTCCTCATCCAACCATTTCAATCCACGTTCAAGTGCTTCCGCCTTTGTGAGTGGGAAAAAATCATTGGCCACGGTTTCGTTATAAGCAAACAATGACTTTTCCATAGGAAAAAACAATCCCCACTCCCCTGTTTTTTTCATATGATCGATCACCCTCGCTTTCAAATCCGCATACTCTGATTTCGAATATTGCTTATTGAATAAACAAAACTCAGCACGCTTCATATTAGTACAACCAAACAAAGACTTGGAATTCAAAACCATATCGGAATAATAAATTTCTTGTGAATCCCACATATACGTTCCAAACGCACAACAATACCCTCCTGCCACACTCACTCCCTCATACACCAACTCTGATTTATGTCCCGCATGATCAGTACTCAATGAATCCTTTAAATCCCCGGCACAAATCACATCTTTCACATCTTCAAGCCCCCCAAACGCATCAAAACAATTTATACAATTCCGACTGTCTTCAATAAAATCCCCCGTGCAATTTTCGGAATTCATGATCATCGCGGCTCGATGTGGAAAATTCAATTTAAATTTCGCAAATTCCTGCTTCATATATTGGACCCCTTTCCACGTATCCAAACGAAATGATTTTACTTTTTCCTCATACGCTTCCTTAGAATAAGGCTTGTTAAAAATATAATAATCTTTTCCTCGAAGCCCCACGCAACCAAAACAATTACTCACATTTCGACAATCAAACAAAAACGCACTGTCTCGGCATCCATGAGCATTTTGTGCGTATCGAACATTATAACAATTTCGACAATCCACACAATCATAACAAAGCTCGGAATGCGTCACCCAATACAAATCTGAAGAATCTTTACAATAAAAATTAAAAACCGAATACGTACAATCTTGATTAAAATCACCCCCAAACACCAAATAACAATTCTTGTTACTAATCGTAACATTACAATACTCACTGTTTTCCGCCTTAGTATTCAAAAGCGCCAAGCGCGGCGTTGCCATCTGTAATTCATAAAACTGATCAAAAAAAGGTCGATCAAAATCAAACTCTTTCCCATAATCACGCGCATCCCATCCATCTCCCCACCAACAACCATGACAATACACCGTTACGTTTTTATCCGGTGAATAAATGGAAATAATTGATTTTTTACATTTATCACATTGATCTTGATAAATCGAACGCTCATTGCGGTGGGTCATGCGACGACGATGCCGTTCATCCAGAATCAGTCGTGGCAGGGGCATGTCCATTTGCTTGAGAAGCTCCTGCTCAAACTTAGTCACAACAAATTTTCCCCCCGTAATCTCACATGTTTGAGTGATATCTGACATCAGTACATTTCTTTTAAATAACATGAATCACAATACACGGTTTCCAATCGATCTGGCGAGTACGATGTTTGCATCAACGCACTACATTTAGAACAAGCACGTTCAAACAAATGAACCGGATTCCTAAGTGCCAAACGATCCAAATGTCGTTGCTCGGGACATCGAAGCGGCAACGGAACCCCAAATCGCTCATAAAACTTTTCCTCCTGAGGAATGATACGAAACGGCTTCCCCATAACCTCACACACGCGCGCC
>Ga0210006_1002401_pt1 | contig 12342 bp, 8 predicted proteins | sample CryGey02umfilter_2_FD_185452 | JGI IMG/M metagenome (GOLD analysis project Ga0210006, IMG submission 185452) | Groundwater microbial communities from aquifer in Utah, USA - Crystal Geyser 4/10/14 0.2 um filter (SPAdes) (version 3) | ecosystem: Environmental > Aquatic > Deep subsurface >... | reverse complement strand
CCCACAAGAACTTCAAAATTTTTTCTCCAAACAGAAATACAAAAGCCTATTCCTCCAGCACTTCTTTTTCGTTCTATATGATAATAATTTTTATTCATATCTTTACAAATAAACAATTCCCTCTTTTGTTAAAGCACAGAATCTTATCCCAACAGGAATCGAAATCAAAGCAGAAACTAATGCCATGTGTTCTTTTCCGTCTCCGGAAGCAATTGAAAGGGCGACCTCTAATCCGTTAAATTTTTCTTTTAATTTTTTTGAAAGATCTTCTTTAAGGTCGACAAGTTTGTTATCCAAGTCTATTTTTACAAATTCAAACTTTTTTTCGTGTGTAAAATTCTTTGCAAATTCATTTCCGACTAAAACTATTTTATCCCATTCTCCAAATTTCATGAGTCCGGAAACTTGTGCCCAACTTCCTTCTCCTTTGCTTAATAAAGCTATCAATTCCATAAAACTAAAAAATAAAATTAGTTTTTAAGGATTATTGTAATCATTTTTTAAAATTACAACAGAATAAAAACATCAAAAGATAAGTAGTGGAGAAGTGTAATAAGGCACAAGAAAAAATACTAAAATAATGCTTCCGATCAAAAATGTAATTTTTGAACGCAGCAAAAATTTAGTAAAATACTAAATTGAAGCTTTTAGTAACTCTATGCTGAAATTCTCGGCGAACCTCGAATCTTACACAAGAGTTCTATCAACGTCATCTTCTATGACGGCCTTAGTTATCTCGTTTTGCGGATGGCTTCGAGCTTAGATGCATTCAGCTCTTATCCATACAATGCGTAGCTATGCGGCCTGCAAAATCACAACCGCTCACCAGAGGCATCCAAGTACCGTTCCTCTCGTACTAGATACTTGTTCCACTCAGATAACAACACACCTAGTAGATATCATACAAACTGTCTCGCGACGTTCTTAACCCAGCTAACGATCCCTTTTAATGCGTGAACTCCGACACCCTTGCACGTTTCTGCACGCGCAGGATAGGGAGAGCCGACAGCGAAATACCAAACCGCCCCGTCAATACGGACTATCGGGGGCGACCAGCTTATTATCCTTGGGGTAACTTTTCTATCAGACACGGCACCTATTAAAAGTGCACGTGGGTTCTCTAGGCCCTACTTTCGTACCTGCATTCTTTGCTTTTCGGAATACAGTCAGACAGACTTTTGTCCTCGCACTCAACCCTAGATTTCCAAGCTAGGTGAGTCTGTCTTTGGGTCCTACCGATATCTTTTCGGCAGGGCACCGCCCCAGTCAAACTGCCCGCCTGCTGCTGTCCTCATAAAGAGTAAAGCAACTTTGAAAAAAATGAGTAGTATTACAAGTTTGCTCCATTGCCACCGAAATGACAACTTCGACGCTCCTACTTATGCTATGCGTTTCTCTCAAAATCACAACAACAAGTTGCAGTAAAGTTCCACAAGGTCTTAGCTTCCCACTAGGCGTCTCCGGTCTGTGCACCGGACAAATATTTTCAGAGGACTCTAACCAGGGACAGTGACAACCTCGTTAAACCATTCATGCAAGTCGCCATTCAGACGACAAGGTATTACGCTACCTTAAGAGGGTCATAGTTACCCCCGCCGTTTGATGGACCTTAGCTCCCTTGAAAAGGAGTTTTAGACACCACCACTGGGCAGGTCTCACCAAGTATACATGTCCTTTCGGATTAGCACTTGGCTACGTTTTTGTTAAACAGTCGGGCCATCCTTGTTACTTAGATCTACTAATGCACTTACATTTCTGAAAAGTACAAAAATAGACATCCCTTAAGCCGAAGCTACAGGACTAATTTGCCGAATTCCCTTGATTAGTTTTATCCTACACGTCTTAGCCTTCTCAGCTAGAGCACCAGTGTCGGTTGTGGGTACAGTTAATTAATTCAAGAACATTGTCTTTTCACTGGCTCCTGGAGTCAGCGACGGAATCCAAAAATTCATTATGGTCTCAGGATTACCCTCGTACAATTTCTTTTTGAAATGCTCTTTCGAGCACTCGCTTATCCGGAAGCTAACAATATTATATAAGAATTAATTAGTACAGGAATATTAACCTGTCATCCATCGTCGTACTCAGTTAAGATACAACTTAGGTCCTGACTAACCCTTGGCTAACGTATATTGCCAAGGAAACCTTACTCTTTCGACGTTTTCTATTCTCAAGAAAATCACATCCTACTATTACCAGGATTCTCATTACTTCCCGCTCCAATCTTCCTCTCGGAAAATCTTCTGCGCAGAAAGTACGCCTACTTACCAGAACACTTTATCTAAAGTGCCTCCGAAGTATCGGTATCATGCTTAGCCCCGTCCATTTTCAGGGCTCTGAACCTCAATGGGTGAGCTGTTACGCTTTCTTTAAATGATAGCTGCTTCTGAGCTTACATCCCCGGTGTCTCAGGTTCAAAACACCTTTTGATACACTTAGCATGAATTTTGGGACCTTAACTTCGGTCTCCCTTGTTCGGGTCTCGTGACAGTATCTTACATACTGACACTGTTTCTTGTTTTACGCAATTAACAGATTCTGAGTTGGAAAAATCTTCGTAAGCATTAGCTCCTGCAAGATTTATCCGTACTATACGCCGTTAACGAACTTTAACAAGACTATACGGAGGCATATTTCAGTAGGAACCAGCCATTGCCAGATTAGATAGGCTTTTCACCCCTATGCACAAATCTTTCGAGTACATGTATATAACACCGGTTCGGTCCTCCATCCGGCTTTCGCCAGACTTCAACCTGCTCATGCATAGATCATCTGGCTTCAGGTCTTATCTCAGTGACTTAATCGCATTTTCGTACTTGCTTTCGCTTCGGTTACATAACAAAGTTATTTAGCCTTGCCACAAAAATAAACTCCCTGGCCCGTTTTTCAAAACGTACGTTACAACCCTTTCCACCGAAGTGGGTAAGAGCAGTAACCAACTGTAACTGTTAGATTTCAAGTCTTTTAACCCTCTGTTAAGAGTACTTTTCAGCTTTCCCTCGCGGTACTAGTGCGCTATCGGACTTTGGTTATATTTAGGGTTAGCACTTAATCGTGCCATATTCAGACCCCTAATTCAAGGAGCCCTACTCGTTAGAGAACTTCATATTATCTTCTTCTACGGGACTGTCACCCTCTAAGGTCTTGCATTCCAGCAATGTTTGAATCGACAACTTAGAAATTTATCTCAACCACATCTCTATCCATCTTTCAACGGAAGATTCAGTTTGCCCTCTACCCTTTTCGCTCTCTGCTAATAAGGGTATCACTATTGTTTTCTTTTCCTACCGGTACTAAGATGTTTCAATTCCCGGTGTTTTCTTTCCTCTCGGAATAATTCGGAGATCTTGGGATCAAAACCTGCATGCGGTTCCCCCAAGCTTTTCGCAGCTTGCCACGTCCTTCATCAAAACCAAAACCAAGCTATCCATCTAACAGCATAATTTTTAGTAGATATAATTTTCTTATGCCTAATGTGTTGCTTCTCCACTACTTATCTCATTGAACATAAAGTTTGGATCAAACTTTCGTTTGACTCCATGTTCTAGATACTGATCCAGTATTTATTTTACTGAACCACTTCCAACGTGAGTTGAATATGATTCTTCTTTTTTGTCAAATTCCATTAGTGCCTTTTGCACTTCTTCAGATAATTTTTTTTCTTTGACTAATATTCTTGTTTGGGAATTTTTGTTAAGTATTTCTTGTGAAATGGAAATATAATTTTCAATTCCCATTGTTGAATAGTCTTCTCCTTCATTTAGCAATTTCATGTTTGCTAATTCTTCATGGTAAGGATATCTTATCACTGCATTTTGAAATTGGGTTCCAGTTGGACCGTTGAACTTGATATGTCCAAGGACACTTCCATTTGGAGATTTATCCAATACTTTTATTTCTAACACTCTGATTGTCATTTTTATTTTGTTTTTTAATTATTAACGAACTTGTTTTATGGACCTGCCGTGAATCGAACACGGATCCCATGCGTGCAAGGCAAGTGTCATACCATTAAACTACAGGCCCTTTTCATAACAAGATGAGTATGTAGAAGCGGTTTATGATTATTAAGTAAAAAAAGGAGGTGATCCATCTGCAGGTTCCCCTACAGATACCTTGTGACGACTTAACCTACCTTGTCATATCAAAATTCTCCCCCGAAGGGTTTCATCTCAACATAACTCGGTTGATTTGACGGGCAGTGTGTGCAAGAGACCGTGACATATTCACCGTTCGTTGATAACAAACGATTACTACGAATTCCAGTGTCACGAGGCTGAGTTACAAACCTCGATCTAGACTAAGATGGACTTTAAGAGATTAGCTTCTCCTTTCGGAGTTGCATCTCGTTGTATCCACCATTGACGCGCGCGTGTTGCCCAGGGGATTCGGGCTGTACTCACCTAACGTAGCCCGCACTTTCATCCTCGTTTCCAAGGCAATCTCTTTATTGTACACGTAGTAAATAAAGATGCGGGTCTTGCCTGTTACCTGATTTAACAGGTCACCTCACGGCACAGGCTGACGTCGGCCATGCAGCTCCTCTCAGCGTGTCAGGTAAGCCCTTCAGACTGACCTTCATTCTGCTGTCGCTCCTGGTGAGGTTCACGGTGTAGAATCTAATTGAACCGCACGCGTCACTCGTTGTAGTGTCTCCCCGCCAATTCCTTTAAGTTTCGGCCTTGCGACTATACTTCCCAGGTAGTACACTCTTCGCCTTCGCTTCAGCACCAATACCTCTCGAGGAGGTACTAATGTTTAGTGTACAGTGTTTACTGCCAGGACTACACGGGTATCTAATCCGTTTTGCGCCCCTGGCCTTCATCCCTTACTGTCAGAACTGTCCTCGTAAGATGCCTTCGCTGTTGTGAGTCCGCTCGAGATTAACACATTTAACCGCTACTTCGAACGTACTTCTTACGTCTTCCAGTCTCTAGCTTAATAGTACTCCCTGCGCGCCCTATACTTTAGATATAGGATTTCACAAGGAACTTAGAAAGCAAGCTACGGATGTTTTAGACCCAATAAAAATGGCTGCGACTTGGACCGCGGGTATTACCGCGGCGGCTGGCACCCGTCTTACCCAGTCCTTATTCGCCGAACGTTTTAGATTCGGCAAAAGCATTCCAAATTGGAACGCACTCTGACTCAAACTATCACGCTTGCGCGTATTGTAGATTATTCCTAACTGCTGCACCCCGTAGGGCTGGGAATAGTGTCTCAGATTCCCTCTCAGGGCCTCTCCGCTAAGAGCCCTTACAGATCAAAGGCTTGGTGGGCTTTTACCCCGCCAACAACCTAATCCGCCGCAGCCCCATCCTTAGGCTCAAGTTTCAGGGATAAATCTTTCCAGGGTATATCCCCTATTAAGTATTAACCTCAGTTTCCCGAGGATATTCTTAACCTAAGGGTAGGTTAGCTACGTGTTACTGAGCAGTTTGCTTTTCAACTTCTGTGAAGAAACTAAAAAAACTTGCATGTCTAAGTGCAAGTCAGAGAGCCGCAGCCGCCAGCAGGATCAACTGGAATTAACAATTTTATATTTTACCGACGACGATAAAACTAATTGCGCAGTTTGTTTTATAAGATAACAAACCACTTCACACAAACTCCTACTATTGGCTTAAAAGATCACAAACTTTGTGACTTCATTTCAAAAAATCATTTTAAAAGATAAATCTTGTATAATTTTTTCCGAAGAAAAAATTAAAAGAAAATTTTTAATTAATTATAAAATGAGCACTGCTTCTACATACATCATACCTTATATGTAAAACATTTTTGTTAAGGCACTCATCTTCGTTAATGTTAAACTCAGAAAATTTGTGTTTATAAATCTTTCGTGGTTAAAATTTTTAGAAATGGTTTTTCCAAAAGGTATTTAATTTTTAATTTTTTTAATCAAGAATGGTAAAAGAAAATATTTATGTAATTCAAAAGCACTCAGCGTCGCATTTACACTATGATTTAAGATTAGAATTCGAAGGGGTTTTAAAATCATGGGCAATTCCAAAAACTCCCCCAAAAATAAAAGGGATAAAACGTTTAGCTGTTCAAGTTCCAGATCATGAAAAAAGTTATGCAACCTTCGAAGGAGAAATTAAAGAAGGTTATGGAAAAGGTAAAGTTGAAATTTGGGATAAAGGGAATTATAATTTAATCGAAAAAGATAATAAAAAAATTGTTTTAAAAATAAACGGAAAAAAATTGTCAGGGGAATATGTTTTGTTAAATTCAAAGCTTAGTGGAAAAAAAGAAAATTGGTTATTCTTTAAAAAATAGGTCTTCCCAATTTCTTTTCTAATTCTCCAACTTTTATGTTAGATTTTTCTACAAGAAAATTTAATCTTTTTGCTTCTCTTGCAATAGAATCATCTTTTGCAGCTTCGAGAATCAAAGATCTTGCCTTAATTAAAATTCCGGCTTTGTAATCCCATCCTGAAATTTCATCAACAGTAGGATTAAGGAAATATCTTGCCGATAAAAGTAATTCATTGTTCTTACCATAACCTGCAACCATATGCCCATTTACAGAAGCTGCCTTTCCAATCATCTTAGCATATGGAATTGTTGTTTGTTTTCCTACATCTAAAACTCCCATTTTCCCTCCCTGTGCCATTGCTCCGGGTTGATGTCTATCCGCGGCAAAATAATATTTTGCGCTACTTCTAGTTCTTATTGCTTGATGTGCCATTTGATCAATTTCAGTTTTTCCATGCCACATTTTATGAGCGAATACAGAATCAATTCCTTTTCCGTCCAAACTTGGAAGTTTAAAATAATCATAATTAAAGCTTTGACCTGATGCACCCTGACCTCTCAATAAAAGTCCTTGCTCTTGATATTTTCCACTCCCGTCTAAAATAGAAGCAATTACACTTGCTTCATCTTCGGCATCCTTCATTCCCATCCAATGATTTCCGGTTCCAATCAAAAGTGGAACTCCATTTTCCATTAATTCCACATTAATAGGATATAAAATTTCTCTGAAAATATTTTTTTGATCTTCTGGTTTAAATGAAGGAACTCCATTTACAAATTCTTCTGTGAAATGTTTTATATATTCCAATACTTCTTTATCACTTGCACCTTGAGACTTCATTTTCAATTCTAATTTTTTCAAATTTTTCATAAATGAAATTGGGTCAGAGGTATGAGTTGTATCACTATTTGTGGCAGATTCTCTTTTAGAATCATAGCTTCGGTATGCTAAAGCTCCATGCAAGGCTTCACTCATCAAGCTCATTTCAAATCCATTAACTCCATAGGTTTGAACTGCAGCTAATTGAGATGAGGTGATTATATCAGTATTTGAGGGTCTTCCAGGAGTTGAATAAGCTCCACAATGCAAATCATTTTGTAAAAAGATTCTTCCAATAACTGGTTTAATCTTTTCTAATAATTCAAATCTTTCTTTTTCTAGTCTTTCTAATTCTTTGTTATCTGTTGATTTGAAGATCTTTTTCTCAAGAGAGTTGTATTTTTCTCCAATAGTTATCTTTTTACCATCCTCTTCAATTTCAGTTAAGGCAACATTTTTAAAATATCGATCATCAAAAAATATTTCTTCAGGACTTCCATCTGCATGTTCAATTAATAAAACGCTTCCAGCAATAGTTCCTCCTTTTGCAAGTCTTTTTCCATTCCAAGTTCCTTTATTTCCTTTAATCATCAACTCAGCAAGTTTGGATAAATCTTGTCTTGTTGGAACTTTAATGTAAGCAGTAATATGTGCATTTTTAGCATATTCTCCTTGAATTGTTGTAGGATCAATAGTGAATTTTCTTTGTGAAAGATATCCATCTGCTCCATGGCTAGAAATATATATATCAGTATGAGCAAAATCTCTTTTATCCAGCTCTCCTTTTGTTTTTGGTCTTTGCTTTCCAGATGCAACTGCATTTGAAATTTCTCCCTCGTGGAAAGATTGAACTTGAGAAAAACTAGTGGCCAAAGGTTCATTAGAACTTTGAGAGTTTACTCTAGGTAAAGAAGTAAAAATTGTTCCAACTGGTCTGTTTTTAAAATCTTTTTTTCCTTCAATTGTGTGTTGAGGATCAGCAACTTCAACACTAATTATATCATCAGTATGCAAATAAATTTTCAAGTCTGGTCTATTAGAATGCTTTTTTATTGATGGAATTAAAATATCTTCATATAATCCTTTGTAAACTTCCTTTTTAATTGTTTCAAGACCTTTTGCTTCAGTAGGAGTGATTGCAATTTTTTTTGTAAACCAAGCGTGCCCTTCCATATCTTCAACTCTCTGACTGCTTTCAAAAGATTTTGCTTCATCAAATTCGTGTTGGGTGTTTTGTATTTCTTTTTCAAGTTTGTCTAATTTTTTGTTTATTCCTTCTCTATGGTTACTAACTTGTTTCATACTTGTCTCTAAATTATAAAATCTATTCCATTCGTCCTCAAAAAAAGAATCAAATGCTTCAAAGTCTCTTCCCAAAATTTTCTTCGCTTTTTCTTTAAGTTCTCTTCTTAATTTTTTATCTAATGAGTATTTTCTTTTTCCATCTTTAGTTTCAAAAAATTCACTTGTATAAGCTTTGAATTCTTTTCCACTTTCTTTAAAATCTCCGTTTTTTGAAGCATTTTTCTTCTTCATAAGAAAATTATAATACTTATTTGCCAATCCAGAGTTTATTTCTGATTTTACCATCTCTTCTTTTTGTTCATCTAATTCTTTTTTTAGTTCAGGAAGTTTTTCTTCGGCGTCTCTCATTCTTTTATGAATGTCTCTTAGAATTGCAATATTCTTATCTTCTAGTTCACTTTGATTATAATCATCATTATAACTCCAATAAAGATGAAGCTCAGCAAAAGATTCCAAGTTTTTTACTTGATCTGCAAGTTCAAATCCCACGCTTTCAGCGGCTTCTTCCATAGAGTTAACGGTATTTACAACATATTTTTCTAAGTTCTTTATTGATTTTTTAGACAAAGTTGGTCTTCCCAATTCAGCATTTAATAAATTTAATCTTTGGACAATTGAAGCTAATTCTCTATCATCTATATCTTGGCTAGATTTATTTAATCCAGTCATAATTGCTCTCTTGTTTTTTGCTTTTCCAAAAAGAGTTACAATATCGGGCATTATTCCCCCTTGCATATGATAACTTACTAAAGAACTATCAACATTCATTGCTTGTCTAACAATTTTTTCTCCCAAAAATGCAACATTATTTGTGAACAGAGTTCCAGTTCCCATTTCTCCACTTATCCAATGCATTTTAGTAACACTATAATCATTAAGATTAGGATTCCATCTAAGTTTATGTTGATTAACCAAGGCATTTGTCAATGCTTCTTCATCAGAATAATATCCATTATTCTTTGGGAGAGATTCAGAAGGAATATTCCAAACTTTTGATATTCTTTCAAAACTTTCTTTTACTTCTTCAGTAGTTTTTCCAGTCTTTTCAGCAATTTTTGAAATACTCGGAACATAATTATCTAATATGGAAGAAGTTATCAAAAGTTTACCATTATCATGGGGAGAAAGTTCAGAAGCAACCTTCAAAAGAATTCTATCCTCGGGAGTTATCAAAAGTCGTTCTTCCAAAATTTTTGGAATGATTCCACTCTCTTTTTCACTCATCTATGTTCAAAATTTTTTTTGTTTTTAAATTAATATGTTTTCTAAGGTATATTTAACAAAAAAAGAAGATTTTCTGAGCTCGTCTATCCAAAAAATAAATTTTTTAATGGCAATTTAAAAAGATTCTCTCTCGTCGGAAAAATTTATTCAGAACCATCCTCTTCAATCCACCATTCCATGTCTGGAATGGCTGAAGTGTCTTTTCCTTTTGCTTTCAAATAGCCTCTTGCAAGAAGATAAAATATTAGTCCTAAACTTTTTCCACTTTTATTATTTCCAATAATTAATTGATCTGATCCCTTTGAAAAATTATTTGTTCCACAGATCATCAAAACTTTTTTATGAACATCAAGCGTATCTTTCAAGGCATTTTTATCAAGCCATTGATCAGAGATTATTGCTAATTCTGTTTCAAAAAAATCTTTTAGATTAGTGTTAGTCATTACTCCTGCCGGATATTTTTTTGTAAAAACTTTTATTCCGGTCAATTCACCAAATTTCATTGCAGCTCTCCATCCAGATTGCCTTCTGCAAACTAAAATTACATTTTCAGGTTCAAATTTTGAAAGATATTCAATTCCTTCTTTTAATTTTTCATCAATTAAGTCTGTGTTAAAAATTGCAAGGCCGTCAGCTCTTCTTCTGTAGATATATTTTCTCATTTCGGGAGTCACAATTCTTGTTCCTAGATATATTCCAGTTTTAACATAATCTTCAAGATCAATAAGCATGTCTGATTTTTTCTTTACCTTAACTTCTTCTTTAAGAAGTTCACTATCAGTCTTTTCGACTTTCTCGTGAAGGATTTTTTCAGCCTTCTCTTTTAATGCTTTTAATTTTTCTTCTTTTGTTTTTTCAACTTTTTTAGGTTTTTTGCCCTCGGTGTCAATGTTTGAGGGTACACCTTCAGGTGCCGTTTCCAAACTTTCAGCTTCAGTAGCTTTTTCAAGATCTTTTCCTTCTAAAGTCTCTTCATGAAGTTCTGATACAACTTCATCTTTTTTAGTCTTAGCCATAGAAGTTTACAAGAAATTTAGTTTATAAAGTTTCTGTTAAGAATTAAATAGTAAATTCCATTCTTAGGAGGTCTTGCCAACTTTTTAATTCGGATTGGTTCATAGGTCTTTGATAATAATTTTCGCATCTTTCACAATATGCAAAAATTCCATGGTTAGAAGAAGATAATACTTTTTCTTTGTGTCCTTTTTTTTCGCAGATTAAGAAAGCTTTTTTTTGGTTTAAAAAGTACAATTGGAAAATTAGATTTTTAATTAAATAATCTCTTTCATTTTTATAGGGATTAAACTCCGTCTTTTTATTAACCCAAAATTCATAATCATTTTTTTGTTTCAAAGTTAATTCCACATTTTCAGATTTTTGTATCTTAGAAAGTTCCTCGGTAAGTTTGGAAATCTTTTTGTCAACCTCTTCTCCAATAGAGTTATCTAAACTTTTCATATGTTTTTTTGGAATTTGGGGTTTAATAAATTTCTCCAAATAATCTTTTTACATCTTCTTGGACAAATCTCAAAAGTCCTTCATGGTTTCGTGTTTCTATAAAATTTTCTAAAGAATAAGGTTCGCCAAAGTTTATTTTTACAATTGGTTTTTTTTCTGTGGGTGAAATATAATTTTTGCCAAAAGCATAAACATCAGTAAATAAATATGCAAGCTCAATTTTATTTTTAAAAAAAGAAACAATATGCAAACAAGGGAATTCAATTGTATGGGGATCATACTTTATCGCAATATTACAAGCATAAGGAGCCTTTTTTTGTTTTTTTGCAAACTTTAAATATCTACTTAAAATTCCAGAATCTCCTCGTGAGATGGCATATTGCTGCGCGTGAGGCGCTGCTGGCTGTATCCCACATGCATATAGCCCTTGGCCTCGATGAAATCCACTTCAACATCTCTGAGCAGCTCGGCGTACTTTTCCGGATGGACCATGTTGAGACCCTTGACTAGGGTCATACGCACGCAGGTCGTCGCCTTGAAATCGCCGAGCATCTTCAATGTCTCGCGCAACCTCTCCCAACTGGTCGCCATCAGCGGGTTGGTGGTCGCCATGTAGGTCTCCTTGTCTGGCGCCGCGACGGTGATGTAGAGCTGCGTCAGGTCGCTGTCGGTCAGCTTCGCGAGGTTGGCGGGAAGCGTGCCGTTGCTGACCAGGAAGCTGGAGATGCCACGCTGATGCAGCAGCGCTATCATCTCCGGCAGCCGGGGATAGAGCGTCGGCTCACCTGTCAAGGAGATGGCGAAATGCTTCGGGTTCTTCATCTCCTCGAAGAGCTCCGGCGGCGTGCTGGGATTGCCGCCGAATCCCTGCAGGTAGTCTATCTGCGCCCGGATGCAGCCATTGATGATATCCTCAGGATCGTCGATTGGACCTGACCAGTCAGCCTGATTGAAGACATCAAGGTCGCGCCAGCAGAACGTGCAGCGCAGGTTGCAGAACAGTACCGGCGACATCTGCACACAGCGATGGCTGGCGATGCCATAGAAGCGCGACTTGTAGCAGGTGCCCTTGCAAGCGAGCGAGGACTTGGTGTAATGGCATGCCTTGACCGCGCTGTGGCGGCCTACGACAAGAAATCCCGCGTTGCGCATATCCAGCTGCTTGGCCAGCGGAACAACGGGCTTGATCAGGGGGAGGGACAGATGCGCCATGAGCGCGATGAGTTCGGTCGTGCTTAAAAATATTATGGCAGCAACAGCCAAGCATCAAAAGC
>Ga0210006_1002399_pt1 | contig 12355 bp, 15 predicted proteins | sample CryGey02umfilter_2_FD_185452 | JGI IMG/M metagenome (GOLD analysis project Ga0210006, IMG submission 185452) | Groundwater microbial communities from aquifer in Utah, USA - Crystal Geyser 4/10/14 0.2 um filter (SPAdes) (version 3) | ecosystem: Environmental > Aquatic > Deep subsurface >... | reverse complement strand
GATTGAAGATTGTGAACTGCAAGGCATTGTTTCCATGCCGAGCGGAGTGTTTAAGCCTTATGCGGGAGTAAGTACGGCTATTTTGGTTTTTGTAAAAGGTGGAGAAACTGAAAAAGTCTGGTTTTACGACATGCAAGCCGATGGTTACAGTCTCGATGACAAGCGTAGCAAAATCAAAGAGAATGATTTGCCGGACATTGTGGAGAAATGGAAGAAACGAAAAGCGGACCACGAAAACAAGCGTGGCGATAAAAGTTTTTTTGTAGATCGCAAGGAGATTGAGGAGAATGATTTTGACTTGAGCATTAATCGTTATAGAGAAGTGGAGTACGAGGAAGTTGAATACGAAGATCCAAAGGTGATTTTGGGAAAGATTGAGGAGCTCGAGGGGGAGATTATGGAGGGGGTGAAGGATTTAAAAAATGTTTGACAGTGAGTGTACGCTCACCTAATATGGTTATATTATTTAACCAAAATACTATGGAAAAAAATGTAAACGCACTGGCGATATTCGAAGATTTTAAAATCAGAAGGCATTATGATGAGGCGACCGAGAAATGGTATTTTTCAGTGATTGATATTATTCAGGCGCTTATCAATCAGCCTGATTACCAGACAGCAAGAAAGTATTGGAACAAGTTGAAAGAGCGTTTAATAAAGGAAAAAAGTCAGTCGGTGACAAATTGTCACCAACTGAAATTAGAAGCGGCGGACGGCAAAAAATACTTCACTGATGTAGCCGACACCGAAACCCTCCTCCGCCTTATCCAATCCGTTCCCAGCCCCAAGGCTGAACCCATCAAGCTCTGGCTGGCAAAGGTTGGTTATGAGCGACTGCAGGAATCCGCTGATCCTGAAAAATCTCTTAATCGGGCACGGGAAAACTGGAAAAAGCACGGACGGAGTGGAAAATGGATTCAGCAACGAATGATGGGGCAGGAAACGCGGAATAAACTCACAGATTACTGGAGTGAGCACGGCATAAAGGAAGGGCAAGAGTTTGCCATTTTAACAAATATAATTCACGAGGAATGGTCAGGTTTGAGCGTTAAGGGGCATAAAAAGATCAAAGGTTTAAAGACTCAAAACTTGAGGAACCATATGACCGAAGCCGAATTAATCTTTACGGCATTGGCGGAACTTTCCACGCGCCAGATCGCCGAAACGGGAAAGAGAGTGGTGAGCGGAGATAACTTTTTGGAAGGTTCTAAAGAAGCGAAAAAACTTAAATAATTATGTACTTATGAGTCCACAAAATACTATGAAAAAATCAGATAAGCTCATTATTTTTCAATCTAAAAAGATTAGAAGGATCTGGCATGAAAAACAGTGGTATTTCTCGGTAGTCGATGTTTGCGAAGCTTTAACCGATAGTCCTGATCCTAAGGATTATTGGTACCGGGTCAAGAAACGTATGACTGACGAGGAAGTTGCTCAGTTATCGACAATTTGTCGACAACTGAAATTGGAAGCCTCTGATGGGAAAAAATATGCGACCGACTGCGCCAATACCGAAGGTCTTTTCCGCATCATTCAATCCATTCCTTCGCCAAAAGCTGAACCATTTAAAAGGTGGCTGGCCAAGGTGGGTTATGAGCGAATTGAGGAAATCGAAAACCCCGAACTGGCACAGGAGCGCATGAAGCAGCTCTACGAGCAAAAGGGCTACCCAAAAGCCTGGATTGATAAACGACTGCGCGGAATTGCCATTCGACAAGATTTGACGGATGAGTGGAAAGAAAGAGGCGTTACGGATCAGAAGGATTATGCGATTTTAACCGCGGAGATCAGCAAAGCAACTTTTAATATGACTCCGAGCGAGTACAAAAAGCACAAAAACCTTCCTGCCAAATCTAAAGCCAACCTACGCGACCACATGACTGATTTGGAGCTGATTTTCACGATGCTGGGAGAAAAAGTGACAACGGAAATTTCCACCAAAGAAAAGCCTGAAGATATGCCGGCGAATAAGAAAGTGGCAAAACGTGGTGGTAACGTGGCAGGCAACGCAAGAAAAGAAACGGAAAAGGAATTGGGAAGGAGTGTTATTTCGAAAGGAAATTATTTACCTTTGGGAAAGGGAGGGAAGATGAAGGGGGGTAAAGATTTAAAAAATGTTTGATTATGAAGATAGTAACTATTACAGATGTATGCGATATCCAAGTTGGAAAAACACCCTCTCGAAATAATAAAACATATTGGGGAGAAGGTGCTTTGTGGCTTTCGATTGCCGACATGAATCAAGGTAGCGAACTTCGCAAAACTAAAGAAACAATCACTCAAAAAGCTATTCAGGAATGTAATTGTAAGCTTATTCCGTCTGGAACTGTCCTTTTTAGCTTTAAACTATCAATCGGAAAAGTTGGCATCAACAAAGTGCCAATGTATACAAATGAAGCAATAGCCGCTTTTATAATTAAGGATGATGCGAAATTAAACACAAAATTCCTTTATTATGTATTAAAATCTGTGGACCACAATATCGGCTCAAATCGTGCAGTAATGGGAAAAACTCTGAATAAGAAGCAGTTAGAGCAAATTAAAATCCCTCTCCCCCCACTCGAAGACCAAAAACGCATTGTCGCTGTCCTCGATCAAGCCGACTCCCTCCGCCAAAAACGCCAAAAAGCTATTTCACTTCTCGATGATTATTTGAAAGCGGTGTTTTTGGAGATGTTTGGGGATCCGGTGATGAATCCGAAGGGCATAAAAACAGCAAAGATAAAAGATTTAGGAGATGTAGTAACAGGAAATACGCCGTCAAGAAAAGTATCAGATAATTACGGAGATTTTATTGAATGGATTAAGTCAGATAATATCAACAATCATCACTATTACTTAACGAAGGCTGTCGAATACTTGTCAGGAAAAGGTTTGCAAAAAGGAAGATCGGTTCCAGCGGGTTCAATTCTTGTGACTTGCATAGCGGGAAGTCTTAGTTGTATTGGAAATGTAAGCATGACAGATAGAAAAGTAGCATTCAATCAGCAGATCAATGCGATAGTGCCAAAATCAGGCGTTGAATCTAGTTTTTTGTATTCGCAAATACTCTTTGGCAAAAAGAAGTTTAGACAGGCATCGACCAACAGCATGAAGGGGATGTTGAGCAAAAGTAATTTTTCGGAAATTGAACTGATGAATCCAGATATAAATTTGCAGAAAGAATATTCGAGAGTTTTTAGCTACACATATAACCTGAAACAGAAGATGCTGAAACAAAACGAAATGCTTAAAAAGCAATTTCAAGCTCTGGTGCAAAAATCCTTTAAAATATGAAAAAATACTTTTTACACTATTTTGCCGATTCCTTGTTCTCTATTAACAGTCGCGAGGAACTCCTCGAGACAGCTAAATTTACTATAATTTAAGATTATTAGCCACTTTATTGCAAAAATTTGTTAGATATTGACTTATAGCGTTAATTTTGATACACTCTAAACACAAATAATCCAATCGCCATGATTCACCAATTCTCATGCAAAAACTTCTATTCATTTCCGGATGAAGCTATCGTCAGTTTCGTGGTAAATGATAAAGCGCCCAAAAATGACGGATATTTTGTGACAGCTTCAGGCGATCGCCTTTCAAAAGTGGAAACGGTTATTGGTCCAAACGCATCGGGAAAGACTAATCTATTGAAAGTTTTACCACTTTTAAAATGGCTGATTGTAGATTCTTTCAACGCTAACCCTACCGCACTTTTGCCTGTAAAAGCGTTTCTTTTATCAAAAAATGCAAAAAAACCTACGGAATTGTCAGTTGATTTTCAAATTGGTAAAGATGTTTTTTCATATAGTTTCAAGCTAAATCAGGAAAAGATATTGCATGAAGAATTGAAAGTAACCAATAAAACAAAACAGAAAGTTACCACAAAAACACTTTACAAACGTGTATGGGATGAGAAAGAGCAGAAGTATATTTTTTCAGGTGATAAATTCCAGTTGCCAAAAAATTCTGAAGATGCCCTTCGTAAAAATGCCAGCGTAGTCAGTCTAGGAATGCGCTTAAATCATGAGCAAAGCCTGCAAATAGGACAATATTGGCAAAAAGTGGAAACTAATGTGATTGAGGCGGGATGGATTGGCGATCAATTGATGCAAAGCGCCACGCGCAATCTTGTCGAATCACTCCATTTCTACAGCGAAAATGAAAAATTGAAGGAAGAAGCGGAAAAACTTTTAGCCCGTTTTGATCTGGGATTTGATACTTTTAACATAAAAAAAGAAAAGACGGAAAACGGTTATTCAATCAATGTGGAAGCCATTCATCTTTTTGAAGGCAAGAAACACTCACTTCCGTTTCAATACGAGTCAGCAGGGACCAAGCAACTTTTTGTACTGCTCAAAACAATGCTTCTTGTATTGTCTCATGGAGGTATCGTCATTTTGGATGAATTTGATGTCAATCTTCATCCGGAAATGATTTTATCGCTTTATGAGTTGTTTATTTCACCAGAAACCAATCCACATAATGCACAAATGCTTTTCAGTACCCACAGTCATCGTATTTTAAACGAACTTGATAAATATCAAATAGTATTGATCGAAAAAAACAAGAACGGCACAAGCGAAGCATGGCGTTTGGATGAAATGAAAGGCATTCGACCAGATGATAATTATTACGCCAAATATATCGCCGGAGCCTATGGCGCGGTTCCCAAAATTAACTAATACTGAATGTCACGAAGTAATCCTTATAAAAAACCCCGCCGATCTGCAAAACAAACGATTCTTTTTTATGGCGAAGGAATGGGTGAAGAAATTTTTTTAAAACATCTTAGGGGAATTTATGCGCAAAATAGCGGGCTTGCCTTGACAATCAGAAGAGGAAAAGGAGGAACGGCGGACGGTGTTGTGCTTAGCGCGGTAAAATACTCAGGGGCATTTGACCAGAAAGTTGTTGTTTTAGACAATGACAAATCTAAAGGAGAAATGGAGAAAGCGAGACAACTTGCGGCTCAACATAGCGTTATTTTACTGGAGAATAAACCTTGTTTGGAGGCTCTATTGCTGGGAATTTTAGAGCCAAAACTAAATTTTGAAGGCAAAACCTCCACATGGTGCAAACAGGAATTTCAAAAAAAATATATTGAAAAAAAACAACGCTCACAGTCGCATCGTTATGAAGACCTTTTTACCAAAACAACTTTAGATAAAGCGAGAAAAAGACTAAAGTCTTTGCATGAGGTAATTTTGGTTATGGAGGGGAAGTGAGTAAATTTACAATTGATTAAACCATGAACATCTCAAAAAAATATAAAAAATACCGAAGGGTCGGCATAGAACTCAACAAGAAGATAGCGGAAAAAATGTTAGAGGAATTTGATTTGGACGGTGCGGTCAATCTGCTCGGATTTGACAGGCAGGGACAGACCATTATTTTTGACAGTGAATTTGAAATGGATGTTATGAGTGATTTTTTCAGGTTTGAGTCTATCAAAGATGGGAAACGGCCGATTGATGTATACAAAGAGGAATATCCCCCTACAAGCGAAATTGAAAAAGAGATTTTGGAATCACTGGTCGATTCTCACTCATCCTTATTCAAAATAGAACGGATAGACAGGGAAAAAAATATTATTTGGCTTTCCGATATTTTGAATGAAAAACAAAATATTTTGCTCGTTGATATTGGCCTAAGCACGAGCGCCGAGGTCGGTTTGCTTATGTTTACAAGGCTGATTTCTTTTGATGATTTTTGTATGACTTCCGGCGTGTCCTTTGTATTTAATCCAAATTTGGCAAGCTACTTGAAAAGGAGGTATAAAAAAATAATGAAAAAACTCAAAATTGAAAGCGATTCAACAAAAAAGTTCACCGCATTTTTCAGATTAAGCAAAGAATGCGGAATGGAAGTTATTAATCAATAATTTATTATTTAATCTCAAAAAATGTTAAACGATCAAACTCCGAAACAATCCGAGAAGGCTCTAAATAAACTTTTTATAAAATACGATATTCAAGATAAGATTACCGTTGAAGTGGTGAAAAAATGGATATGGAACGCGACCGGACAGCCAATGGAAGCGGTCAATAAGTATCATGAAAAATGTTTCCGGCTTTTTCCGGAAATTGAAGATGTGGATGAACTGAACAATATCATGCAGACATTTACTTCCGCGTGGAATAGTTTTCCTCATAAAGAACTGGGCGGGAAATCACCGAGTCAACTCATAAACCAACAAACGGAAAAAATACCCCAAAACACACAAAAGCAAGAAGGTATGCCGAAAGCGATGGTTGGTGATCGCGAGATGGAATTCGATGAATTTGAGGCGATGTTAAAAGAAATGGAAAAAGCGCAAAAACCCTTTAGACAATGGATCGAAAAAGATGCTCTGCCCAAATATAAAAAATATCTTGATCAAATGATTAAAAATAAAAATATCCGAGAAGATCATTACATAGTCGCGGATATATTCTTTCAGCGCGTTCTTCATGTCGGATTTGTTGATCTTGAAGGAATAAGACCGGAATTTATCTGGGAAGAATTTCCTCATTGGTGGCCAACGCACGTTATGCAATCAAGGCTAAAACCGGCTCACATCAAAAAATATTTGAAGGAATTATTCAAATTTATAGATATTGTTTATTGAGGATAAATTACAACCCCATGAACCAACCCACCTTCACCATCCAAGACATCAAATATTCCGTCGATCCGCCCATGTTCAAGCGGGCGCAAAAACTCTACGAATCCGGAAAAGTTCAAAAAATCAGCGAAACTCCTCACGGATACGAGGCAACGGTTCAAGGATCCTCACCCTATCATGTAAGTCTTTCACGAAAGCACATTGATCACGGCTATTGTGATTGCTACATGGGGCAAAATGACGAACTTTGCAAACACATGCTGGCGCTGGGTCTGGCTGTTTTAAATCTATCCGGAAAAACCGAAGAAACAAAAGAAGAATCACCCGACAATCTGGATGCCGTTAAGCAACTGGTTGCCGGTGGTATGAGGAAAATCAAGCCGTACACAGGTCCCTCAAAAATTTGGTTTAGCTATCAACGCGAGCTTGATGTTGGCTCGGGAATGATTGAGGAGGCGGTTAAAAACCTTCCGGCAAGTAAGGAGCATGCGAAATATCTCTGGTCTCTGGTCCTGAAATTAAGCAAAAAACTGGCGGAGGGCGGCATGGATGATTCCGATGGAACTGTTGGGGGTTGTATTATTTCACTCGTGGTGCAATGTGGAAAATACGCCAAGGAAAAGCATGAGCTTAAGGCTATGGTGATGAAGTTCGCAGAGGATGATACCGGTTTTGGATTTGAGGATGAGCTAAAAGAATTGATTCAACCAAGCTGAGCTGACTACAGTGCAAAGCTTGTTATTCATCAAATCAATGAATTTTGCAATTTATATTGTACCTATTGACCTGATTGTAGTATACTATGAATAGTAAAATCCTAGTTATTAGTGAATCATGCAATTTAAAATATATTTTGACTGACAGCATGAAACGACCAAAACAACAATTAGGCGAGATTATCAGAGAAGTGGGGGAAATATTTAATATAGAGCAGGCATCTAAAATACTGAATATTTCTCGCAATGAGTCATCTAAAATGCTGGCTCGTTGGGCAAAACAAGGTTGGCTTTCTCGAATCCAACGTGGTTTATATACGGCAGTTTCTATAGATGCAATTACTACGGATAGAGCTTTGGCTGATGCATGGCTATTGGTGCCTGAATTGTTTAGCCCCGCTTACATAAGCGGCTGGTCTGCTGCCGAACATTGGGATCTTACTGAACAAATTTTTAAGGATATATGCGTTGTTACTGAACGACCTGTGCCATACAAAACACGAGAAGTGCATAATGTTAAGTTTTTTCTTACTCACATTAAAAATGCTTCGACTTTTGGTACAAAAAGCATATGGAGGCAGGAACGAAAAATCCTGCTATCAGACCCACATAAAACAATCATTGATATGCTTTATGATCCACGCTTGGGAGGTGGAATACAGCATGTTGTAGACTGTTTTACAGAATATTTGAAAAGCCCTCATTCCAATCCGGAAATTCTGGGAAGCTATGCTGAAAAGCTAGGCAATGGTGCAGTCTTTAAAAGGTTGGGATTTTTGTGTGAGAAAAATCTTGGTAAGGAACATCTTCTAACTCTTCTATGCAAATCACATTTGACAAAGGGTAACGCATATTTTGATCCAAAGTTTAAGGAAGGAAACCTTATTACGCGCTGGAAACTTTTTGTACCTATAAAATTAATTCATGCTCAATGATACCAAAGCGAGAAATTCTAGAAATTGCGACAAATAGTAATTTTTCGCCCACCGGAGGAATGTGTCCTAGGAAAAATATAATAAATCCCGCCAGTGTTAAATAATTTTCCATATTTTCATTGATTATTTCCATATCAAATGAATCATTTAGTTCGCTTATTTCTTTTCCGGAATGAAGATTGGGGCTTTTATAATGTCCTTGAGTTTAATATCCGGACTGTAATGCTCAAAAAAATCTTTTGCAGTGACAACTCCAACAACTTTATCAATGGTGCCCTTGCAAATGAGGAATTTTGAATAGGGGCTATTTCTTATAATTTTCCCAATCAACAGCCTCATCCCCCTGCTTTTTTAGGTATTCATTAGCTTTGCTGAAGTGCTTGCAGCCGAAAAATCCTGAATAGGCGGAAAATGGTGATGGATGCGCCGCCTTCAAAACCAGATGCTTTGACTCATCAATAACATTGCCTTTGCCCTGCGCATATCTGCCCCACAACATAAACACCAAACCTTCTCGTCTATCAGACAATGCCTTGATGGCTGCATCCGTAAATTCTTCCCAGCCCTTGCCCTGGTGAGAACCGGCCTTCCCGGCCTCAACCGTCAAAGTGGCATTCAAAAGCAATACACCCTGTTGCGCCCATTTTTCCAGATCTCCCTTCGGCTGTATTTTTATCCCCAAATCACTCTCGATTTCTTTGTAAATATTCAGCAAAGAAGGAGGCGGCCTAAACCCATCACCAACAGCAAAACAAAGACCATTTGCCTGCCCACTGCCGTGATAAGGATCTTGTCCCAAAATCACTACTTTCACCTTATCAAAAGGGCAAAGATCAAATGCCCGAAAAATTTGCTTTGCAGGAGGATATACCTTTTTACAAGCGTACTCCCGTTTCACAAAATCAACCAATTCCATAAAATACCCGGCGGCAAATTCCTGTTTCAGACATTTCATCCATGATGACTCGATTTTGATTGTCATGCTTCAACACTAGCAAAACCGACCAAAAAATTGCAAATTTAATTGAAAACATGTAAAAATCAAGCATAAAGCAACCAAATAAGATGCAAAAAATTTGCAAAAATTGTGAAAAAACTTTTACGGTTTTCCCTGAAGATCTCAAATTTTACGAACACATTTCACCAACAAGCAATGGCGAAAAATTCCCTATACCACCACCAACTTTTTGCCCGGACTGTCGCCGCCAACGCCGCATGAGTTTTCGCAATGAACGCAGCCTCTACAGCAGAAAGTGCGATCTTACGGGCGAAAACATCATTTCAGTCTACTCTCCAGATAAGTCCTTTAAGGTGTATCAACATGCAAAATGGGAAAGTGACGCCTGGGACCCCATGGACTACGGTCGCGACTACAATCCAGATACACCATTTTTCGATCAATTCAACGAACTTCAAGAGCTTGTACCCAAAAAAGCTCTGCATATTCCCGATAGCATGATTAACTGCGATTACTGCAATTATGGGGGGAACGCAGAAAATTGCTACCTCTGTTTTGCCCCTTTCGAAAGCCAAAATTGCCTTTATTCCCGCGTTCCCTACGCCTGCCAACATGATGTTGACGGAGAAGCAGACTTAATGTGCCAATACTGTTATGAATGTATCAGCTGCGTAAATTGCTACGAATGCCAATACTGTCAATTCTGCGAAAATTGCAAAAACAGCGCCTTCCTCATAGATTGCACAGCCTGCTCTAACTGCTTCGGCTGTATTGGCAAAAAACACAAGGAGTATATGTTCCTTAATAAGCAACTAAACAAGGAAGAATACGAGGGGAAAATTAAAGGCATCATTGCATCGCAAAAAAAGCTGACGGAATTTGAAAAAGAATTTGAAAAAATAAAAGAAGCCGCAATTTACAAATACGCCCGCAACACCCAAATAGAAAATTCTACCGGCGAAATTTTAAGGGGATGTAAAAACTGCCAAGACTCCTATGACCTTTTTAATCAGGAAGATAGCCGCTATTGCGAACTTGGCGGTGAACAAACACACCACGCCTATGACACCACTATTGCCGGTCTTAACATGGTTAACGCTTATGAGCAAATCGGTTCACTAGGTTGTCACGACAGCGCATTTCTTGTTTACGTCGGCGAAAATCAAAACTGTTATTACTGCATTTCTTGCCGAAATTGCAAACATTGCTTTGGTTGCGAAGGATTAAAACGCAAAGAATACTGCATCTTCAACAAGCAGTACAAAAAAGAAGAATATGAAAAACTGGTCGCCCAAATCATCAAAAACATGACAAAAGCGGGCGAGTGGGGAGAGCTTTTTCCCACAGCAATATCCCCATACGCCTACAACGAATCACTCGCCTTCACCTACTTTCCTCTGGATAAAGAGGAAGTGTTAAGCAAAGGCTGGCAGTGGAAGGATATTGAGGACAAGGTTACAACATCATCACCCACGGAAGATTTAGAGGTCTGTAATAGCTGCAAAAAACATTACAAATTGATTAAGCAGGAAAAAGATTTTTACGCAAAATATCAATTGGCAAAGCCCGCAAAATGCCCGAACTGCCGCTACAAAACCAGGGTGGATGCCATGCCTCCCATTAACTTTTGGCAACGCCAATGCATGAAGTCCGACTGCCAAAACACCTTCAAAACCACCTACGCCCCAAACCGCCCCGAAACAATTTATTGCGAAGACTGCTATTTGAAAGAAATTTACTGATTTATGCTCAATATTCCACAATCAGTACGAATCTGTGCCGTCACCAAAGGACACAGTATTAAAGAAACGGAAGCCATGCTGAAAAAGCATCCGGAAATCAGGATCATTGCGGAAAATCGCTGGCCCGATTGCGAAGAAAAGTTCAAACACTTCAGCCAAATTGAAAAGCACTTCATCGGCCCCTTGCAATCAAACAAGGTACGCAAAGTGCTACCATTTATTGATGTTATTCAATCTGTGGACAGTATCAAACTTATGGATAAACTCAATGTAGTCGCTACAGAACTGAACAAAACAATCTGCTTTTGTATCCAGGTTAATATTTCGGATGATACGACCAAGCAAGGCATATCTTCAAAACAAATTAATGAATTGGTTCAACACTACCTCGATAAAAAATATCCCCATTTAAAGTTGATGGGATTAATGACCATCGGCGCACAAAACGAATCATCGCAACGAGCCGAGTACTTTAAAAAATTAAAACAACTTTTCGATCAAATCAATAAAAAATACTTCGCCGCTAGCCCCCTGCCAATCCTTTCAATGGGAATGAGTGATGACTATGAAACTGCCATTCAAGAGGGGGCGACCATGGTCCGTATCGGTCGTGTACTGTATGAAATCATTACCACAAGGAGGGCTCTTTAAACAGTTTGGGTAAACTTTCTGCCGGTTTTTAGCGATAATTGCGGCAAAGCAGGTCGATTTCGTCCGGCTTTTTGTGGATGTTCATTGTTTGGTGTTGTTGTGCTTCGTTTTCGATCAGGCCGTTGTGCATGAATTCGTGGTGATCAGTACATAATGCCACTAAATTCTCATGGTTCCTCACTTTCGCATATCTTTCGGGATGATGAATGTGATCTGATGGCCGGTTGCAATTTGGATATTGGCATTGGCCGTTGCCGATGGTTGCGCGGCGGAGGGCTGCAGTAATGTAGCGAGATTTTGGGGTCTCATCACCGGTGATGAGTTTTACAGGTTTAGATTGAGGAGTTTTTGCAAAACCACTCTGCTCGGCTTCTTCAAGCAATTTTCGCATCACCTCTTTGTTGCTGAGGTTTTTGAATTTTTTCTTGAATTTCAGGAAGAGGAAGGTCATTTCTTCATCGAGATCGATGCTTAGAATTTTGGCTACGGCATGGCAGGGTTGCCCATCTTGCCTGGAGCTTTGGCGCAACTCTTTTGACAAGATTCCAATTGCACTTTTGCTCATATTTAATACCTTATCAGCAAGTGCTTCTTCGTTTTCCGATGTCGCGATTGTGGCCAGCAGCGCCACTTTATGTACGCCGACTTTTCCGATGGCTTCTTTCAAATGCGGTTTGTCTTCGACATATTTTTCGAGGTTCAGTCTTTTTCTGACCGTGCTCCCACCTATACCGCCAAATCTGCCGGCATATTCTTCGATA
>Ga0210006_1002383_pt1 | contig 12406 bp, 13 predicted proteins | sample CryGey02umfilter_2_FD_185452 | JGI IMG/M metagenome (GOLD analysis project Ga0210006, IMG submission 185452) | Groundwater microbial communities from aquifer in Utah, USA - Crystal Geyser 4/10/14 0.2 um filter (SPAdes) (version 3) | ecosystem: Environmental > Aquatic > Deep subsurface >... | reverse complement strand
ATAATATTCCAATTTTGTGTTTTATGCGAAATATTTTGTATAAAAAGGGAGGGGGCGGGATTCAACACGTTATGCGAACGATTATTCGGATAAGATTATGATGAAGAAGGTTATGCGACGTTACTTTTTTCTTATCCTCCATTTCTTAGGTTTGTTTTTTGCATAGTTTCAGTTTAATGGATAAGTCCTATAAACTGTTTTTGTGCGAAGTGTTTTTTAAGCTTTTCCCTGATTCTTCACCGTTTCCGCGGCTTTTTTGATGGCTTCAGGGTCACCCAAGTAATAGGATTTAATTGGTTTTAGGTCGTCATCCAATTCGTAAACGAGAGGAATACCGGTGGGAATGTTGAGGCCGGTGATTTCTTCGTCCGAAGTATTGTCTAAATACTTCACAATGGCTCGCAGACTGTTGCCATGAGCGGCGATGATGATTTTTTTACCCGCTTTTATAGTCGGAACGATGGCGTTTTTCCAGTAGGGAAGGAAGCGTTCAATGGTGTCTTTTAGACATTCGGTAGCGGGAAGTTCTTCGGGCGCTAAATCTTTGTAGCGAGGGTCGTTTTTGGGATGTCGTGGGTCATCCTCCTTTAAAGCGGGAGGCGGAATGTCGTAACTGCGGCGCCAGATCTGAACCTGCTCTTCGCCGACTTTTTTGGCCATTTCTCCTTTGTTCAATCCTTGTAAATCACCGTAATGTCGTTCGTTCAAGCGCCAGGAACGTTCCACGGGAATCCACATTAAATTCATTTCATCCAAGGCAATCCACAGGGTACGAATGGCACGCTTGAGAACGGAAGTGAAAGCGATGTCGAAAGTGTACCCCTCTTTTAGCAATAATTTCCCCGCTTCAGTGGCCTCTTCTTTTCCTTGTTCGGAAAGGTCCACGTCTGTCCAGCCAGTGAATTTTCCTTCTTTGTTCCATGTGCTTTGGCCGTGGCGGAGTAATACGAGTTTGATCATAATTTTTTTTATTAAGTGCTACAGTGCTACAATACACAGTGATTGTATCGGGTTCGTTTTATAAAATCCAGAATTTGAGTAGATATTCGTCCACTTCCTCCGGAGCAGGGCTCTGTCCCGGTTCGGTGGGGGCTGAACTAATCAGGGTATCATTGGCGACTTGACACTCATTCCGGCAAGTACCATCCCTGCACCCTCCTATAGGGAGAGGTTTTTTGGTTGTACAACAAGATATTCCTCATATTGAAGAAGATCGCAGAGAGGGTACTGGTATTAAAACTTCGTCAGCCGAACCGGGATAGAACGGAGCCCATAGAAGGAATCTAGCCGACTGATGGTTGTTTGTGGCTTCTTTTGTCGTGCACATGGTTGAGTTTGTAGACAATTAAAATGATCATGAGGAGTAGGAAGATCAGGCCGTAGGTGCGGAAGGAATACAAGACGGTTACCGTGATGCCGGCCATTAAGAAGGCTAAGATTGCCGTAACAAACCAGCTGCCTATCACGGTGATGATGCCATTGATGCGGCAGGGCGCGCAATCTCTTCCCCAGGCTCTATCGGCTAACGAAGTGCCCATGGCGACCATGAACGTGACGTAGGTGGTGGAAAGGGGGAGTTTTTGGGAGGTCGCGTAAGAAATCACTGCCGCGGCAACCATTAAATTCACGGAAGCGCGGATCAAATCAAAAGCGGGTGCGCCTTCTTCGTCTTTTTGGCGATGCCAGCGCAATGCGACCCATTTTTTTATGAATCCGGGAATAAAAAACAGGAATGCTTTGTACACCACGAACAGTGTTTCGCTTAATTTTGCGACAAAAACATTGGATTTCCAATGTTGCATAACCTCTTTGTTGTGACTCGAAAGGTTTATTTCCGTATCGTTAACCGTTTGAGATTTTTTGGAAACAAAAATGGCAATGGCCATGATAATTCCAGCTAGCGCGACGACGGAAGTGGGGGTGCGTAATGTTCCGGAAAGATCAGAACCCAGGAAGGCGTGTACACCGCCCACGGAAACACCGATAAAATTCGCCAAGTCGTTCCCTGCAAAAGCCATGGCCAAAGAGCCGGTGCCGATCAGGACGATTATTTTTAAAATATTCACCCTACATTTGATTAGAACATAAGAAAGGATGGTGAAAAATACGAAACATCCTCCTAAAATAATCGATGTACTGTTACTGATCCATGTTTTGATTTCCGGAGTCATGAAGGTGGCGTGATTACCGCCTTTTAAGATTATAAAAAACACCATTGCAGTCAGGGCAATGCCACACCACAAAAATCCCCATCGTTGCAATCGGGGTTTGTAGTTAAAAGTGAAGAGCATGCGGGAGATGAATTGAGCGATAAGCCCAACGCTAAAAGCGACGGCGATTGAAAGCAAAATTCCCATGATGATTTTGATAGCGGAGGCGCTGTTGATCACTTCCCAGGCTTTTTCGGAATTACCCATTTTTAGCCACGCCAAAACAAAGGCGGCTCCCAGTAATTCAAACACCACGGAAACCGTGGTGGAGGTTGGCAGGCCAAAGGTTGAATAAAGGTCGAGCAAAATGATGTCGGCGATGGAAACGGCTGTAAAAATCAGAATCGCTTCGTTCAAAGAAAAGTGCTCCGGATAAAAAATGCCCTTACGTGTCACTTCAATGATTCCATCCGAAAATGTCGTGCCGATAATGATTCCGATCGACGCGACGATCATAATCACCTTGCGGGATGTTACTTTGGCACCCAATGCGGAGTTTAAAAAATTTACGGCATCATTCACCACGCCCACAATTAAATCGCCAATGGCCAGAAACACAAGGCTGATGACCGCGAGGAGTTCGAAACTCATAATAGAGGTATTAAATTTAAATATTTATTTGCTCCACCAATGTAACAATTTAGCGAATTTTATTCAAATTATTTTATTTGCCACATTTGCAAAAATAAGTGTTTTAAAATGGAATACAAAAATTCTACTTTAACTATTAACAAAAGCTAATACTATAACCTCTGCGTAAGGTGATAGTTATAGTTAGTAGTTATAGTTAAAGTTATAGTTAAAGTTATAGTTAAAGTTTTTTGATTACCATTCTTTTTATTTTGGATTATTTGCAAGGCCCGTAAGCATTCTGCCAATTTCGGTTGCTAATAGGTGAAGTTCACTGAAAAATTCGTTTGATATTGCGCCATCTATTTTCAAAAGTCTAAGTGTAGCCACACTTTCACTGATGGAACCGCGAGCGATAATGTAGAAGTTCTTTTTGTCATTTACCCCAAGCTTACCTGACCCCTCAGCGATATTGAGTACAACGCTAGAAGAAGAACGCTTAAGTTGACCTTTTAATATTTTATCAACTTTAGGGTTAGCAAAAATGACTGATAGCTTTGTGTAAAAGTTCTCAGCTTTTTGATAAACGATTAATTTCTCAAATCCAAACATATGCCTAATATTTTATGGAATACAAAAATTCTACTTTAACTATTAACAAAAACTAATACTATAACTAAAAAGATTTAAGGTAAAGTTCTAGTTAATAGTAATAGTAATAGTAATAGTAATAGTAATAGTTAAGGTTTTTTGGTGGTACCCGCGGCAGGAATCGAACCTGCGACCTCCAGCTTAGAAGGCTGTTGCTCTATCCCCTGAGCTACGCGGGCATATAATATCGTCATTCATTTTAAAAGGCTTTCGGAAATCTATCAAGTTATAAGTTCGGATTTTTTTCAATAATTTTTTTTTCTGTCAATTTCTTTATAAATAGCACGGTTGTAAGCGGAAGAGGGATGTGATATATATAGATACCCTCTTTAATTCTCCCGTTTTTATATAATGCTTTTTTATGGCGGCCGTTCGTGTTAAAAATCTTCGCAAGACCTATGGCTCGTTTGAGGCTTTAAAAGGCATTTCTTTCGAGATCGAAAAAGGGGAGATTGTTGGGTTTTTAGGGCCAAACGGTGCGGGAAAGACCACCACGGTTAAGATTTTAACCTGTTTTATGGGGGCGAACGAGGGCGAGGTGACGGTGGCGGGACATGATTGCTTTTCTCATCCCATGGAGGTTCGTAAGCGTGTCGGGTATTTGCCGGAAAATAATCCGTTGTATACCGACATGACGGTGTATGCCTATTTACAGTATGCGGCGCAGTTGCACGATTTGCCCGCAGATTCTATTCATGGACGGATTAAATTGGTTGCGGAAGAATGTGGCCTTGTAGAAAAGATCAATGAGCTGATTTCCACGCTTTCTAAGGGGTATCGTCAGCGAGTGGGGTTGGCCGCGGCCATGATCCATGACCCCGAGGTGCTTATTTTGGATGAGCCCAGTGTGGGATTAGACCCCAATCAGATCATCGAAATCCGCCAACTCATCAAAAAGCTCGGTCGTGAAAAGACGGTGATTCTTTGCAGTCATCGCCTGAGCGAGGTGGAGCTAACCTGTAATCGCGTGATCATTATCGATTTGGGTAAAATCGTTGCCTCCGGAACACCCACACAGTTGCGTCATTTGGTTGAAGATCACGCGAATCTCCGTTTGACCATTCGTGGCGAAAAAGAAAAAGCCATTGAGGTTTTAAAAGGGATTTCCGGCATCAAACGGATTGAAATCAATGCCGTTCGTGAGCGGGGGTCCAAGGGGTACGATATTTACACCACCAAGAATCGTGATATCCGTTCTGATATTGCCAAATCCGTTGTGGCCAACGGACTTGAACTTTTAGACATGCATAAGGAGATGGCCACATTGGAAGATGTTTTTAGTCAGGTCACCACTCGTGTGGAATCTTAACCCGGTTTTTTCATGAAAATCCGTCATATCAACATCATCATGCACAAGGAGCTATCGAGCTATACCCGTTCCGCGTTTGGCACTATTTTTATCGTTGTCTTTTTGGTCACTTCTTCATGGTTATTTTTTCAGAGTTTCTTTTTGATGAATCAGTCGACCATGCGTGATTATTTTTCCATTCTCCCTTGGTTATTCCTTTTCCTGTTGCCCGCCATTACCATGCGTTTGTGGGCGGAGGAAAAAAAGATGGGAACCCTTGAGTTACTACTCACTTCACCTCTCACTTCCGGCGAAGTGGTTTGGGGTAAATTTTTGGCCAGTCTCGGTTTTTTGACCATCGCGCTAATCCTTTCTGGGGTTATTCCCGTTATTCTTTTTTTAATCGGCCAGCCTGATTTTGGTCCTATTGTGGGCGGGTATATGGGCGCGTTCTTTTTGGGGGCGGCGTACATCGCGATCGGGCTTTTTATTTCCGGTTTGACAGACAATCAAATCGTCGCTTTCATTCTTTCCGTTTCCTTTATTCTTGTTTTGTTGGCGGTGGGGAATGATCTTTTTTTGAACACGGTTCCCGAGTCAATACTTCCTTTTTTGAAAAGTATTAGTTTAAAAACGCACTTTGAAAGCATCGTTCGTGGGGTTTTGGATAGTCGTGACTTTGTTTATTACGGACTCTTTGTTTTGACCTTTCTTTATCTCAATATCTTCACTTTGAATCATCGTAAATGGCGCTGATTTCTTATCCTTTTTATGAACTTTTCCCATCGTACTAAAATTATCCGGCTCTCTTACTTGTTTATGATTCTCATCATCGGCATTGTCGTGATGGGCGGTTATATTTCCAGCCGGCATTTTTTCCGCGTTGATCTCACTCAGAATCAGGAATTTGCCATCAGCGAAACGAGCAAAGAGATCATGGGTACTCTGGATGACATTGTGACGGTAAAAGTCTTTTTTTCGAAGGAGCTCCCGCCTAATTTGATTGTGGTGCGCCAGTATATGGAAGATATTTTGCAGGAACTTTCTTCTTATGCCGGGAACAATCTGAATGTTCGGTTTGTGGATCCCTCTCAGGAAAGTAGTGCCGAAGAAGCACGTTTGCTGGGCATTCCTCCGGTGCGTATGAATATTTTAACCAAAGATAAATTCGAGGTTAAAAACGGGTTTTTGGGTGTGGCTTTGATGTACGGCGGGCAACATGAGGTACTGCCTATCGTTCAGGACACCCGCAATATTGAATACGATTTGATTTCCGCGATCAAAAAATTGACCAGCCCCGAGGTCCGTCGTATCGGGTTTTTAACCGGACACAACGAATATTCCATCAAATCCCGATTTATCGGAAGTACCGGAGATTCTTATTCTTTGGCCGCCGAGGCATTGGGAAAGAACTATAAAGTGACTGTGGTTTCCGCCGATAGCAGTCGCGATCTTGAGGCCATCGACACACTTGTTGTTGGGGGTGCCGAAAGCGTTTTTATGGAACACGAAAAGATTGTTCTCGATCAGTATTTAATGAAAGGCGGTAATCTTGTTTTTTTGTTGGACGGCACGCTTGTGCAGGACTTTCTGGAGGCACAGCCTCTTGACCTCAATCTGGATGATTTATTGGAGCAATACGGGGTTCGTATTGAGCCTTATTTTGCTTTGGATCATTTGAACGAAACGGCTTCTTTTGAACAGGGGCTCATCGAGTTGGTCATTCCTTATCCTTTTTGGGTCAAAGCGATTTCAGACAATTTCGACAAAATAAGTCCTATTGTCAGCAAACTCGATGTCCTTGTTTTTCCGTGGGTGAGTCCTTTGTTTGTTTTTGAAAAAGAGGGGATTAAAACACGTCCGCTCGTTAGTACTTCCGCGGAGGCGTGGGTAAGACAATATCCTTTTAATCTGGACCCCAATGCCGAAATTGTCAGTACGGGGAAGGCACAACAGTATCCTCTGGCGGTTCTGTCGGAAGGCACATTTGTCAGTCCTTATGGTGATCAAAAGTTCTCTAAATTGCGAAATTCTTTTGAGGATTTTGCGTTTGAATCGAATCAAAAAGGGCGTGTTCTTGTTGCGGGGAATTCGCGTTTTTTAACGGATCGTATGGTTCAGCAATACAAACAGAATCTCGACTTCTTTTTGAACGCGATCGACTATCTGACTTTGGATGAAACCCTGATCGGCATTCGCTCCAAGGTTGTTATGGATCGTCCCTTGGCTGAGCTCAATGATTACGAGCATCAGATCATTAAATTCGCGGGAGTCTTTTTGGTCCCCATTTTGGTCATCATTTACGGGTTGACCGGTGCCGTTGAACGCAAGCGTAAGAAAAATATTTTATAGCCCTTTGGAATGCATTTTTTTATTGAAAATTACAGGCAATTTGTGGATATTCTTAAAAAAATAGGGGCGTTAAAAATAGCGCTCATTGTTTTTGGGGTGCTTGTCTTGTTCATTCTGATCGTCGAGAAACCGGGCAGTTCTTCCATGGATAAAATCGTTCAGGGGCAACCCCTTTTGTTTCCCCGTTTTTCCGTTGAGATGATCACTCATATCACCATCACTCCTTCCGAAGCCTCTTTTCCCCCTATCGCGTTGCGACATGTGGATGAAAAATGGTTCGTAGACGATTATGTGGCTGATGCCGAGCGCGTGGCCGGTTTGCTTTACACACTTGAGAATTTAAAAAAAGAAAGCGTCGTTTCTAACAACCCTTCCAGGCAATTGCTTTTTGGCGCGGATTCCGTTTCCGGTACTTCCGTCCAAATCTGGAAAAACTCAAAAGAACTCATTCATTTTTATGCGGGTAAGCCCACCGAAACAGAAAGCCAGTATCTACGTCTTGATGGTGATAACGAGGTACTTCAGGTCACTCCTGCCATGACCCCCTTTCTCAATCTTTCTGTGGAAGCGTGGCAAGGTAAGCCAGGGATCTGATTTTATTCTATTCTCTGCATCAGTTCTTCGCTGATGTCAAAATTGCCGGAAACATCGCTCACGTCCGGGTCTTCTTCAATCGCGTCCATCAGTTCCAGTATTTTTTTTGCGGTGATTTCGTCTTCAATCTTTATTGTGTTTTTCGGAACGAAAAGTACTTCCGCTTTATCGGCTTTGTATCCCGCTTTTTCCAGTTTTTCGTTGATTGCGGTCAATTGATTGGGTTCAGTGTAGATTTCGATATTGTTTCCTTCCGAGAAAATATCACTGGCACCGGCATCGATTGCGGCCAGTTCAGCATCATCTTTTTGCGAAGTTTCGTTGATACTCAGGGTAATGACCCCCCTTCGTTCAAACAAATAAGCCACACTCCCGGAAGTGCCCAAACCGCCTCCTTTTTTATTGAAGACCGTACGGATATTCGTTAAGGTGCGGTTTTTGTTGTCAGTAAGACAAACTACCATGATCGCCACTCCCGCCTGTCCGTACCCTTCATAAATGACTTCATGGATTTCTTCGGCGTCCTTCAATTCGCCAGAACCTCGTTTGATAGCCCGTTCGATGTTCGCGTTGGGAACATTTTCCCTTTTCGCGTTTTCAATTGTTAATCGCAAGGTAGGATTCATGTTCGGATCGCCACCGCCATCCCGTGTCGCCATGGTGATCAAATTGGCGTGACGCGTAAAAATCTTGCCGCGTTTCGCGTCAGCCGCTCCTTTTTTATGTTTGATCGAATGCCATTTACTATGTCCACTCATTTAAAAGACAATTAACAATTAAGATCTAACACTCAACAGTATAGCAGGTGTTTTGCCTTGGGTTAAATGTCGATGGCCAAATAATCAATCGTCAGACGATTAGTTTGTGAAGGGGAGTAATGCCATGTGGCGTGCCCGTTTGATCGCGCGAGCCAGTTTCTTTTGGTGTTGCAGGCATACTCCGGTGTAGTAATGGTTCTTTATTTTCTGAAAACCATCCAAGAAATGTTTTAGCACCGGCAAATTTTTGTAGTCAATTTCATCAAATTGATTGGTGCAAAACGTACAGCGGCGTTGGCCTACAGGATGTTTTTGATTGGTTGAAAATATATTTTGCTTGCTCATGGTGTTCTTTGATTACAAATTATAAATTGAGGTCTCCTCCTCCAATGATTTCATCCAGTTTTTTATCCAAAGCTTCTTCATCAATGGCTTTCGGGGCTTCCTTTGGTTTTTTAACTTCGCTGATGATAGGCGCCTGTTCTTTTCGGGGAGTATAAGACGCGTTTCTTTCTCTTTCCGGTGTGTGCCTTCTTCGATTGCCGTCTCTATCCTTTGCCTCCGGTTTTACCGCTTCTTCTTTAAAGCGGGTATAGGTGTATCCTTCAGCGAGACTGATGATGATGTGTCTAAGAATATCCACATCAATACGCAGGTGTTCATCGATCGCTTTCAATGCTTCCCCCGGGATTTCCATGTTAAAAACAACATAGATTCCTTCTTTGTGCTTTTTAATGCGATACGCCAGTTTTTGCTTATCCCAAATATCCGTCATGGTGAGTACGCCTCCATTTTCCGTGATGAAATCCTCAAATTCCTTCAGTTTTTTCTTGAGTTTGGATTCCAGAAGTTCGGGATGAGCGATGAGCATCAATTCGTAAGAACGACGTTCTGACACTTTTACTTCCGGTGCCTCAGTGGTTTTTTTGGCCATGGTGTATATCTTTTATGGACTAAGCGGTTCCGCGCCTATGGCGGGGAACAAAAGCTCATTTATTTTACAGACTTTTTATTCCGATGCAAGTTTTTATGGTTGTTAGGGGGGCGAAAAGTATTGACATATATTTAAGAAAATGATATAAAATACTAAGTCTGCTTTGGAATATGGCTTCGGAACGGATTTACAGTAATTTTATTTATGGCTTTAAAAAAATCTCCCCCGATTTCACAGACCAATATCAACCTCCGTGCGCATCATTTGTTCACGCTTTTGCAGCTTCATTATTGTGGAGCACACCGTTCCCGTGTTCAGGAGCTTTTTTTTAGGGTTTTTAAGCGCAGTCAATTCAAAAAAATGGGCTATCCGGACAGTCGGGGTTTTGCGGATCACATGGTGGATTCCATGTTACTGATACTAAAAGGCCAAGTGGCGCAGGCCACTATTGTTGCTACCCGTGATGCGGTTTGCCAGGCCTGTCCACAAAAGCGCGATGGTCATTGCCATGTGATGGGTCGCGATTACAGCGATGCGTTTTTATCGATGGCGGATGAAGCCGTTATCCGGAATTCGAATGGTGTGTTGGAGGTCGGAAAACCGTATCCACCGAAATATTTTATCGAAAACAGAGCGATTATTGTAGGGGCTCTGATCGTGGCTGGGTTGGAAATGCGTGGAGCCGAAAAATAATGTGTTTTTTCATCATCATTTTTTGTTTCCAATTTCGAATTTCCAGTTTCCATTTTTTGTTGTATCGTTACTGCACTATGGATTTTTTAAATGAACTAAACGACCGGCAGAAGGATGCGGCGGAAGTCATGCAAGGACCTCTTCTTATCGTTGCGGGAGCGGGGAGCGGTAAAACACGCGCATTGACCTATCGTGTGGCGAATGTTATCGCCAAAGGGCTTGCTCAGCCATGGCAGATTTTAGCCGTCACGTTTACCAATAAGGCGGCGGGGGAGATGAGCCATCGCATTCAGTCATTGTTGCAACAGCATTTTGATTTTTCCGAAAAAAATCGTCCGATGATCGGTACTTTCCATTCCATTTGTGTCCGTATTCTTCGACGTCACTTTGAACGGTTGGGGCGTGAGGGAACTTTTGTGATTTACGATACGGATGACACCAAACAACTGATGAGGCGGATCATGAAAGAGAAACAGATCGATGACGATCGCCTCAAGCCGCAAATCGTGCTCGGCATGATTTCTAAGGCCAAAAACGCACTGAAGTCCGCGGATGATTTTAAAACGTGCGCCGGTAATTATTTTGAGAGGCAAGTCGCTGATCTTTTTATGGCTTACCAGGAGCGGCTCCGAAAAAACAATGCCGTCGATTTTGACGATTTGCTTTTTTATACGGTTCAGCTTTTTCGCGAACATTCCGATGTTTTAGACGAATATCAGGAGCGATGGCGTTTTATGAATGTGGATGAATATCAGGATACCAATCATGCTCAGTACGTTCTTATCAAGTTGCTCGCGAGCAAGTACCGTAACATTTGTGTGATCGGCGACAGCGATCAATCCATCTACAGTTTTCGCGGTGCGAACATTCAAAACATTCTGAATTTTGAAAAGGATTATCCCGACGCGAAGCTCATTAAGCTGGAGCAGAATTATCGTTCCACTCAGATTATTTTAGACGTTGCCGACGCTATCATTGCAAAAAACAAATCCCGTAAACCCAAGGTGATGTGGACGAATGAACCGGGAGGGAAGCTCATTGATGTGTGGCATTGTCAGTCGGAGCAGGATGAAACAAAACGTGTGGCCGAAGAGATCAGACGGCTTCATTCCGAGGAAAGCGTTCCTCTCAATCACATCGTCGTTTTGTACCGCACCAATGTTCAGTCGCGCCTGATGGAAGAAATGCTCCTTCGCTATGTGTTGCCTTATAAGGTGATTGGCGGGGTTAAGTTTTACGCGCGTCGCGAGGTAAAAGACCTGCTCGCTTACCTTCGGGCAATTCATAATAACAACGACACCGAAAGCCTGCTTCGCATCATCAACATCCCTTCACGGCGTATCGGTGCCACTGCGATTCAAAAACTCCAAGCGTTCGCGCTCGCGCGTTCCCTCACGCTGTCAGAAGTTTTAGGCCATGTGGAGATGATCAGCGAATTGAGCGCGCGTCAGCAGGAGTCTCTGAAAAGCTTTTGGAAGCAGATGGAGCACTGGCGTTCTCTTAGCCGAACTGTTCCCGTTTCCGAATTGGCGATCAAAGTCATTCACGACATTCAGTACAAGGCCTATCTTATCGATGGGACAGAGGAGGGGGAGATGCGTCATGAAAACGTGATGGAATTTGTTTCGGTTGCCACTAAATACGACGCGCTGGAGGCTGATTTGTCGCTCGCTTCTTTTTTGGAAGAAGTCGCACTGGTGGCGGAAACCGATCAGATCAAAGAGGAGGAGGATGTGGTGACATTGATGACGTTGCACGCGGTGAAAGGACTGGAATACGCTTATGTTTTCATTGTGGGCTGTGAGGAGAATATTTTCCCCCACATGCGTTCTATGTTCGATGAACAACAAATGGAGGAGGAGCGACGGCTCATGTATGTGGGGGTCACGCGTGCCCGAAAGAAGCTCTATTTGCTCGCCGCCAAAGAACGCCGTCTATTCGGTGATTATCAAAAGAATCCCGTGTCCCGTTTTATTCATGACATTCCCAAAAAACTCATAAACGCCGTTGATTTTGATCCTCTATCCGCCTCTGATGATATTGATTTTGAAATCGATCAGAACGCCGATACCGATTCCTTTCGTTTGTCCGCTGAAGAGCGCTTTAAAGACGGGGAAAAGATCCGTCACACTGTTTTTGGAGATGGAGTTGTTGTTGAAACCCGCGGAGACCTTCTGACCATCGCGTTTAAAAATCCGTTGTATGGCATCAAAAAATTCGCGGCGAATATCGCACCGTTAGAAAAAATATAGGGCTTCTCATTCTGACATTCTACAAAAAATAACGGATTAAAGTACGTTTTTGCTTTAGATTCAGCCATTTTGGCGGGGTTAAACAAATAGATAAAACCGACTCG
>Ga0210006_1002379_pt1 | contig 12418 bp, 9 predicted proteins | sample CryGey02umfilter_2_FD_185452 | JGI IMG/M metagenome (GOLD analysis project Ga0210006, IMG submission 185452) | Groundwater microbial communities from aquifer in Utah, USA - Crystal Geyser 4/10/14 0.2 um filter (SPAdes) (version 3) | ecosystem: Environmental > Aquatic > Deep subsurface >... | reverse complement strand
TATCCCGGCGGCCCGGAGATTGAAAAACTTGCAAAATTCGGAAATTCTAATGCCATAAACTTTCCCCGGCCAATGATTAATCAGAAAAATTATGACTTCAGCTTTTCGGGCCTCAAGACCGCCGTGTTATACTACTTACGCGATCAAAAACTCAAAACCCATAACTCAAAATTCAGAGCTAATGTTGCTGCCTCTTTTCAAGCCGCTGCTTTTGATGTTTTAATTTATAAAACGCTCCGGGCTGCTAAAGAATTCAAAACTAGGTCAATTTTGGTTTCCGGCGGCGTAGCGTCAAATAATTCTTTAAGGAATTATTTGAAATTAAGAATTAAGAATTTAGAATTAAGAATTAATCTTTTGATTCCGCCCAAAAAATTCTGTACCGACAATGCGGCGATAATTGCCGTTGCTGGCTACATTAATTATTTACAAAAGAAAAAACACCACCTAAACGCCCAAGGTAATCTTACTATATAAAATGTTTTCTTTTTTAAAATCCCTAGACTGGAAATTAAATTTAGCCATTTTTATCCTGATGGCTGCCGGTTTGGTTAGTTTGGCAAGTAATAATCAGGAATTATTTTATAAACAACTCCTATGGTATCTTGTTGGTTTTGCGCTTCTGGTTATTATTATTCGGTTTGACTGGCGGCCATATATCAATTATCGCGGCGTAATTTTTGGTCTTTACTTTTTATCAATTTTACTTTTAATAGCTACTTATTTTTTGGCGCCGACCATCAGGGGGACAAAGGGCTGGCTTCCTCTGGGACCCTTTAATTTTCAGGTTTCAGAATTTGCTAAATTAGTTTTGATTATTTTCTTCAGCCATTTTTTCAGTCGGAAACATATCGGAATTGGCCGAGTCTCCACTTTAATTACCTCTTTCATTTACTTCTTAATCCCCGGATTTTTTGTTGCTCTTCAGCCTGATTTTGGTTCGGTTTTAATTCTTTTTTGTCTTTGGTTTGGATTCCTTTTAGTCAGCGGCATCAAATACCGGCATCTAATCATTGCCTTGATTATTTTTTCAATTTTGGGGATAATAGTCTGGCAGAGTGTTTTAAAGGACTATCAGAAAGAGAGAATTTTAGGATTTTTCTTTCCTGGCCGCGACCCCTTAGGAACTAATTACAGCGCTATTCAATCAAAAATCGCTATTGGCTCAGCCGGATTATTTGGCAAGGGGTTTCAACAAGGAACTCAAACCCAGTTAGGTTTTTTGCCTGAGGCTCAAACCGATTTTATCTTTGCGGCTTTTATTGAAGAATGGGGATTATTAATAGGACTGCTCATAGTTTTGGTTTTCGGGGTTTTAATTTTAAGAATTATCAAGATTGGCCTGAGTGCTGATAATAATTTCAATCGGTTTATTTGTCTGGGAACAGCTATTCTATTAACTGTCCAATTTATTTTTAATGTCGGTTCAAATTTGGGCCTGACGCCGGTTATTGGAGTAACCTTCCCGTTTTTAAGTTACGGCGGCTCCAGCCTCTTGACTAATCTAATTTTAATAGGTATCATTCAGGCGATTTTTATTCGCCGTTCTTTATAAAATTACATAATGACAAAATCTTTTAAAGCCGCCAACGCGGATTAACGCGGATAAAAATCAATTTCATTATGGGCATCAAGAAAGGATTATTGATTGTTGGTTGTTGGCTAGGAGTTTTGGGTTTAAGTTTATTGTTTTTGTATCTATTTCAATTTTTAAATTTTGGCAGTTTGGCTCAGAATCAGGATTTTTGGATAAAAACAGGGATGAGTTTTAATGAAATCGCCGACCAACTTAAAGCTGAAAATTTTATTCGGTCAAAAATAATTTTTGAAATTTACAGTTTGCTCACCGGCAAAGCCAATCAATTCAAGCCGGGCCGATATATTTTAACCACCAATATTTCTATTCCCAAACTGGTTAAGGTTTTAACAAAGGGACCGGAGGAAATTTCCGTAATGATTGCCCCGGGAATGACATTAAAAGAAATCGACGACAAGTTAAGCTTGTTAAATATTATCAAGCCGAATGATTTGGTAAATTTAGATATTCATTTTTTAAAAAATGAATATCCCTGGCTAGGTGAAACAAAGATACTTGAGGGATTTCTTTTGCCCGACACTTATCGTTTTTTTTCTGATTCTGACACCAATTTAGTTATCCACAAGTTTTTAGACAATTTTGAAATTAAAGCCTTGCCCTTTTTTAAAGGCAGTGATAATATTTTAGATAAATTAATTTTGGCTTCCCTTTTAGAAAAAGAAATTCCTGATTATGAGGAGAAAAAAATTGCGGCCGGAATTTTGTTCAAAAGATTAAAAACCGGCATACCCCTTCAGGTTGATGCGAGCTTGGTTTATGCTAAATGTTCCGGTAGATTTTTTGGTTGTCCGCCACTTACAGAGGCTGATTATAAAATTGATTCCTCTTACAATACTTATCTTTATCCCGGTTTGACCGAAACTCCGATTGCCAACCCTGGTTTAGAATCAATAAAATCAGTTTTAAATCCAGAGAAAACAGATTATTGGTATTATCTTTCCGACCCTAAAACTAAAAAAACGGTTTTTTCAAAAACCTTGGATGAGCATAATAAAAATCGAGCCAAATATTTATATTAATTAAATTAAATAAAAAATCATTGACCGTTTCTTAGCCGGGTAATTTATTTTTTTAATCTTTATTTAAGTATGGTAAAAAACTTACCTACCAAACTTTTTTCGTCTCATCCCGAGTCGTTCATCAAACAACAATTTTTAGCCGAAATCCAAACCACTTCCTGGGATTGGTTTGTTAAAAAAGGATTAAAAGAACTTTTTGACGAAATATCGCCGATCAGGGACTATTCCGGAAAAGATTTAGAACTCTATTTTTTGGATTATTATTTTGATGAACCCAAATATGATGAAGAAACCGCCCGGTTTAAAAGCCTATTTTACGAGGCGCCTTTAAGAGCAAAAGTCAAATTGGTCAATCACCGGAATAAAAGTACCAAGGAACAGGAAGTTTATCTGGGAGATTTTCCGATAATGACCAATCGGGGCACTTTTATCATTAATGGTATTGAAAGAGTGGTGGTCTCCCAGCTGATTCGTTCAGCCGGGATTTTCTTTGCCGCAGACGCTTTCAAGGCGCGAAAACTTTTTGGAGCCAAAATTATCCCTAACCGGGGTGCTTGGTTGGAATTTGTTTCTTTGCCGCAGACGCTTTCAAGGCGCGAAAACTTTTTGGAGCCAAAATTATCCCTAACCGGGGTGCTTGGTTGGAATTTGGGACCGACCCTGACGGTACGGTGAACGTCAAGATTGATCGTCACCGCAAGACACCGGTAACCAATCTCTTAAGAATCTTTGGGCTGGAAAAAAATGAAGAAATTATAAAAACCTTCAGCGACGTGGATAAAGGTCCTTTGAAATTTATTGAAGCGACTCTTAAAAAAGACGCAGCCAAGAGCGTCCCCGCCTCCTATACCGAAATTTACAAAAGGCTTCGGCCCGGTGATTTGGCGACTCCGGAAAATGCAAAAAGTTTGATTGATGCGATGTTTCAAAGGATTGACCGATACAATCTTTCCAGGGTGGGAAGATTTAAGTTTAATCAGAGATTGGGAATTAAAAACAAAGAAAGCCAAGTCCTTGACCTCCAGGATTTAATTTTAGTTGTTAAGGAAATCATCAAATTAAACAACAGTCCTTTGGCTGAACCGGATGACATTGACCATTTGGGCAACCGCCGAATTAGGGCGGTCGGTGAATTGCTCCAAAACCGACTTTACGTGGGTTTTGCCAGATTGCGCCGAATTATTCAGGACAGAATGTCTACTTTAGATTTAGAAACTTTAACAGCCACCCAGTTAATCAATGCCCGGCCATTAGTGGCCATTATTAAAGAATTTTTTGCCTCTTCACAACTCTCGCAATTTATGGACCAGGTTAACCCCCTCTCAGAATTGGAACATAAACGCCGACTCTCGGCCATGGGTCCGGGCGGCTTGACCCGGGAAAGAGCCGGCTTTGAAGTGCGCGATGTCCATATTTCTTATTATGGTCGGATTTGCCCGATTGAAACGCCCGAGGGACAAAACATCGGTTTAATAAGCCACTTGGCCAACTATGCCCGCTTAAACGAATATGGTTTTTTGGAAACTCCTTATCTGAAAGTTAAAAATGGAAAAGTAACCCAGAAGGTTATCTGGTTAAACGCTTTAGATGAAGAAAAATACAAAATTGCCCAAGGAAGCACCGAATTGGACAGTAACAAAAGAATCATTAAAGACAACGTGGAGGTTAGATTTGGCGGTAAGCCAGAAACCTATCCTAAGGAACAAGTCGAACTCATTGATTCGGCACCCAATCAGATGGTGGGTGTGGCCGCTTCTCTTGTCCCTTTTCTTGAACACGATGACGCCAATCGGGCGCTGATGGGCTCCAATATGCAGCGTCAAGCCGTGCCCTCAATAAAACCCCAGGCTCCTTTGGTCTCAACGGGCATAGAAGAAAAAGCGGCTTTTGATTCCGGTCGGCTACTCATTGCCGAATCTGACGGAGAAGTGTTGGAAGTTGACGGTCGTTCCATTGTCGTTGAGGAGGCGGGGAAGAAAAAAAGAAACTACCTGATTCATAAATTCAGAAGGTCAAATTATTACACCTGTATTTCTCAACGACCGTTGGTGAAAAAGGGCCAAAAGATAAAAAAGGGAGATGTTTTGGCTGACTGCGCTTCAACTGAGGCCGGCGTCTTGGCCTTGGGTCAGAATCTTTTAGTAGCTTTTATTTCCTGGGAGGGCGCCAATTTTGAAGACGCGATTATCCTTTCAGAAAGAGTGAGAAAAGACGACTTATTTACCTCAATCTATATTGAAGATTTTTATTGTGACATCAGAGATACCAAATTAGGACCGGAAGTGACCACTCCGGACATTCCCAACGTGCCCGAAGACAAACTTAAAAATCTTGATGAAGAGGGAATTATCAGGATTGGCGCCGAGGTAAATGCCGGAGACATTTTGGTGGGTAAAATTTCTCCCAAAGGAGAAGTTGAACTGACCTCTGAAGAAAAACTGTTGCGAGCGGTTTTCGGCGAAAAAGCGGCTGACGTCAGAGACGCTTCGCTGGTTTTGCCTCATGGTAAATCCGGTCGGGTGGTCGGCATTAAAATTTTTTCCCGTGACCGCGGCGACAAACTTGAGCCGGGGGTTATCAAAAAAATTCAAATAGACATCGCTCAACTAAGAAAAGTCAGAGCCGGCGACAAATTGGCCGGCCGGCATGGCAATAAAGGAGTAATTTCTCAGGTTCGACCGGCTGAAGACATGCCTTATCTTGAAGACGGGACGCCGGTAGACATTATCTTAAATCCCTTAGGCATTGCCTCGCGAATGAATTTGGGGCAAGTTTTTGAAACGCATTTGGGAATGGCTGCTCATAAACTTGGTTACCGGGCCGTTACTCCGGTTTTTGTCGGAGCCGATGAATATCAAATTAAAGATGAGTTGAAAAAAGCCGGCTTACCGGAAACGGGCAAAATCACTCTTTATGATGGCAGAACCGGCCAACCCTTCTCGCAGCCAATTACCGTGGGTTATATCTATATGATGAAACTCAACCATTTAGTGGAAGATAAAATTCATATGCGTTCCACCGGTCCTTATTCATTGATTACTCAACAGCCCTTGGGCGGAAAAGCCCAATTTGGAGGTCAGCGTTTTGGCGAAATGGAGGTTTGGGCGCTTGAGGGTTACGGGGCAGCCCATTGTCTTCAAGAGATGTTAACCATCAAATCAGACGATGTTTTTGGCCGGGGAGCCGCCTTTGAATCAATTATCAGGGGCGAACGAATTAAAAACCCAAGCATTCCTTCAGCCTTTAATGTTTTAGTCAATGAACTCAAGGCTTTGGCTTTGGGGGTGGAGGCAGTAAAGAAAGAAAATTTAAAACACGAAACACAAAATCCAAAACAAACGGATTTATAATTTATGGAATTTGACGCCTTAAAACTTAAAATTGCTTCCCCTGAAGAAATTCTCCTATGGTCTTATGGAGAGGTGCTTAAAGCGGAAACGATTAATTACCGAAGTCAGCGGCCGGAAAAAGACGGTCTTTTTTCCGAACGCATTTTCGGTCCAACCAAGGATTACGAATGTTATTGCGGCAAATATCGCCGAATTCGCTACAAAGGAATAATTTGCGACCGCTGCGGGGTTGAAGTCGCCAGGGCGTCCGTGCGCCGCGAAAGAATGGGTCATATTAAATTAGCCGCGCCGGTAACTCACGTCTGGTTTTTAAAAACCATCCCTTCAAAGATAGGCCTGTTTCTTAATACGCCTCTTCAAAGATTGGAAAAAGTAATTTATTACGCGGCTTATATTGTTACCAACGTCAAAGAGGAAAATAAAAAGCAGGCCCTGGAAGAATTGGAGCGGGAATTTAAATCGCGGAAGAAGACCGATAAAGGCGGCTTGGAAGGATTAAAGAGCGCCATGTCTGAAGCCAAAGAAGAATTGCTTTCGTTGAAACCGGGAAAAATTCTCAGCGAGGTTGAATATTTCAATTTGGCTCGGCGCTTTGCCAATGTTTTTGAAGCTTCAAGCGGCGCTGAAGCGGTCCGAAAAATTTTAGAAAACATTGACCTTAAAAAAGAAGCTTTAAAAATTGAGCAAGAACTGAAGGGAGTCAAAGACATTACCAAGGAACGTTATTTACTTTACCGTCTTAAATTAATCCGTTCTTTCATTAAAAATAATGTACGGCCGGAGTGGATGATTTTAACGGTTCTGCCGGTCATGCCTCCGGACCTAAGGCCGATGGTGGCTTTGGACGGAGGTCGTTATGCCACTTCCGACCTAAATGACCTTTACCGCCGGGTAATTAACCGCAACAACCGACTGAAGAAGTTAATGGAATTAAGAGCTCCGGAAATTATTATTACCAACGAAAAAAGAATGTTGCAGGAAGCAGTTGACGCTTTGGTTGATAATACCGCCCGTCTTGGCAGCCAGCCGCAACTTTCCAGTCAGCGTCGGCCCTTGAGATCTTTGGCTGATATACTCAAAGGAAAACAAGGAAGATTTCGCCAAAATCTTTTGGGCAAAAGAGTTGATTATTCGGGCCGGTCGGTTATCGTTGTCGGCCCGGACCTGCGGCTTAACGAATGCGGTATTCCCAAAAAAATGGCCTTAGAACTTTTTAAACCTTTTGTCCTCAATAAAATCATCGAAAGGGGAATGGCCCACAACATCCGTAATGCCAATCACTTGATTGAAATGGCTTCGCCGGAAATCTGGGCGATTTTAGAGGAGGTGATTGCCGACCGAAAAGTTCTTTTGAACCGCGCCCCAACGCTTCATCGCTTGGGCATTCAAGCGTTCAAACCGATTCTTATTGAAGATTTATGTATCAGGATTCCTCCGATGGTTTGTTCGGCTTTTAACGCCGATTTTGACGGGGACCAAATGGCGGTCCATTTGCCCTTAACCGAAGAAGCCCAAAAAGAAGCGACTGAATTGATGCTTTCCAGCAATAATATTCTGAAACCGGCTACCGGTAACCCGATTACCGCTCCTTCTCAGGATATTATTTTGGGCTGCTATTATTTGACCAAGATAAACCCCGTTAGAAATGATATTTCTAACGGGGTAAAAGAAGCAGGAGCTAGACAGGCAAGAATTTTTGCCAGTCCGGAAGAAGCAATACTTGCCTACGATTTTGAATATCTAAAAATTAACGAACCGATTCGGGTGAAAATAGACAAAGACTTTGTTGAGACGAGTGCCGGCCGTTTAATCTTCAACGGTGTTTTGCCGAAAGATTTCAATTTCATCAATAAGACCCTTAATAAAAAAGAATTACAAAAATTTGTCACGGAGTTAATAGAAAAATACGAACTTAATCAAGTTTGGCAAATCTTGGATGAAATCAAAAGACTGGGATTTTATTACGCGACTTTGTCCGGCATCAGTTGGGGAATGGATGATTTGGTCATTCCTCCCGAGAAAAAGAAAATTTTAAAAGAGGCGGAAAATGAAATAGCTTTAATCAGAAAACATTATCAGGACGGTCTTTTAACAAGTTCCGAGTGTCGGATAAAAATTATCGAGGTTTGGGAAAGGGTCGTGGGTGAGGTTGGTCGAAAAGTTCCTCTTTATCTGGACCATTACGGCCCGGTTTATTCTATTATTGATTCCGGAGCCCGAGGCGGTTGGTCGCAGCCGGCTCAAATGGCGGGAATGAAAGGATTAGTCCAGAGTCCAAAAGGAGAAACCATTGAGTTGCCGATCAGAGCCTCTTATAAAGAGGGATTAAACGTCTTGGAATTTTTCATTAATACCCACGGCGCCAGAAAAGGTCTGATTGATACCGCCTTAAAAACCGCTTCGGCCGGTTATTTAACAAGACGTTTGGTTGATGTGGCTCAAGATTTGGTAGTTAAGGAAAATAACTGCGGAACAACCGAGGGAATTGAAATTTTTCGCTCCGATGGCGAGGAATTTAGTTATGGTTTCGGTCAGCGCCTGTTCAGCCGGACAGTAGCCGAAGACGTTAAAGTCGGTAAAAAAATAATTGTCAGAGCCAACGGAATTATTACCCGAAAAATCGCCGAGGTGATTGAAAAATCAAAAATTCAATCGGTTAAAATTCGTTCGCCGATTACCTGTAAAACTCTGCATGGTATTTGTTCAAAATGTTATGGTCTTGATTTGGGAAGAAACGAACCGGTTAAATTGGGCGAAGCAGTGGGTATTATTGCGGCTCAGTCAATCGGTGAGCCGGGGACTCAATTAACGCTTCGGACCTTTCACACCGGTGGAGTGGCGGGCGTTGATATTACTCATGGTTTGCCGCGAGTCCAAGAACTTTTTGAAATAAGGATTCCCAAAGGTAAGGCTCCTTTGGCTGAATTTGACGGCGTTATTGAGGACGTCGAGGAACGGGGAACGCTGAAAGTGATTAAATTGAAAGTTTCGGCTGGAAATAAAAAATCCAAAAAAGCTAAAGTTATGGAATATACGGTTCCGCGGACCAATATTATTTTTGTCAAACCGAAGCAAGTCATGAAGAAGGGCGACCAGATTTCCGAAGGCAGTATCGACATCAGAGAACTTTTTGAATTGAAGGGCCGGGAAGCGGTTGAACGGTATATCACCAACGAAGTCCAGAAAATTTATGTTTCAGAAGGAACTACCATCAGCGATAAACACATTGAAATCATCATTAAGAAAATGTTTTCGCGAGTAATGATTAAAGAGCCCGGAGGAACTGATTTTATAATCGGAGAAATTGTCGAAAAATCGAAGTTTCTTGAGATTAATCGCGAGGCAAAAAGAAAGAAAAAGGAACCGGCCCGGGCAAAACAACTTTTAACCGGCATTACCAAAACGGCTCTTTCCACCGAGAGTTGGCTCTCAGCCGCTTCTTTTCAGGAAACGGCTCGGGTATTGGTGATGGCAGCGGCCGAAGGAAGAGTGGATAATCTCAGGGGTCTGAAAGAGAACGTAATTATCGGCCGTTTGATTCCAGCCGGAACCGGTTTTCGTAAAACAAAACCGAGCGATGAAACATAGACAATTTATCGATTATCGTGTACTATGGTGAATAATATGATCGAAGAAGGAGAAGGAAAAAATTATGAAGTCGGTTTTTTAATTAAATCCGACTCGGATAAAGGAGGGCTTATTAAAATTTTAGAAGACAACCAATTTTCGATTATTAATGAGGGTCAAATATCAAGGATAAAATTGGCTTACCCCATTAAAAAAGAAAATTTTGCCTATTTTGGCTACCTGCATTTTTCCGGCGTTCCCGCAAATATCCGAAATTTAAGCGACAAATTAAAGACCGAATCAAAAATTTTAAGATTTTCTATCATTCCTCAGTCCGTGGAAGAAACCGAAAGCAGGATTTCCGAAGAGATTTATTCAGCTCGGGCAAGACATTTTCCAGAGCGCCAGAAAGTTCAGGGAACTCCTTTTCAGCCGTCGACCTCTCAATTACCCAAAAAGCCGGCCAGAACCGAAGCGCTCAGCAACGAAGCATTGGAGAAAAAATTAGAAGAAATTTTAAAGTGATAATAATATGAATCTCAACAAGGTTTTCATTCTCGGTCGGTTGACGGCCGATCCCCAACTCAGGACAACGCCAACTGGCCAACAGGTGGCCAGTTTCGGAGTAGCCACCAACCGGATTTGGAATGACAAAACCGGCTCCCGCCAACAGGAAGTTGAATACCACAATGTGGTGGTTTGGGGCCGACAAGCGGAAATTGTCAGTCAGTTTTTGACCAAGGGAAGTTTGCTTTTGGTTGAGGGTCGGATGCGGACAAGAACCTGGCAAAATAAGCAAGGTCAAAATCAAAGAACCACCGAGATTATCGGCGAAAGGATTCAGTTGGGACCGCGGTCAAGCCAAAGCCAAACTGGATTTAACAAGCCGGAAGCCGAAGAGACAAAAAGTGTTTCCCCTAAGAAAGAATTACCGGAAATAGATATTAACGAAGAAGATATTAAAGCAGAAGATTTACCATTCTAAAAAGCAACTATGCAATGTTTTTTTTGTTCTCAAAACTCAAAAACCATAGATTATAAAGAAGCTGAACTGCTTAAAAGATATATTTCGTCTCAAGCCAAGATTATTAATCCCCGCTACACCGGTACCTGCGCCAAACACCAGCGAATGTTGGCCCGGGCGATAAAAAGAGCCAGAATTATGGGGCTGTTACCTTTTGTCAGGCGATAAATTATGAAAAAAGACAACGAAAAATCCACTGACCTTGATAAACTCCTTGATTCTCTTCAGGATAAATTTGGCGAAGGCGCGATAATGAAATTGGACTTCGTTAAAAAAGTTGATACTGATGTGGTTTCAACAGGTTCTTTTTCTTTGGATTTGGCTTTGGGGGTCGGCGGTTTGCCGATAGGTCGGATAGTTGAAATTTACGGTCCGGAATCAAGCGGCAAAAGCACAATGGCGCTTCACGTTATCGCCGAGGTTCAAAAAAAAGGCGGCAAGGTGGCTTATATTGACGCCGAGCATGCCATGGACCCGGATTACGCAAAAAAACTTGGAGTTAAAATCGAAGACCTTTTGATTTCTCAGCCGGATTGCGGCGAAGATGCTTTGAATATCTTGGAAAGCCTGGTGCGCTCCGGCATTATCAGCGCCGTTATTATTGACTCGGTGGCGGCCCTGACTCCGCGAGCGGAAATTGAAGGCGAAATGGGAGCGCAATTCATCGGGCTTCAAGCCAGAATGATGAGCCAGGCGCTTCGCAAAATCACCGCTTTGGCTGACCGCTCTAAAACTTTGATTGTTTTCATCAACCAACTCCGCGATAAAATCGGAATGATGGGTTACGGCGAACCGACCACCACTCCGGGCGGCCGGGCTTTGAAATTTTATGCTTCGGTACGGATTGATTTAAGGCGCATCGCTCAGATTAAAAAAGGCGAGGAGGTGGTTGGGAATCGTACCCGCGCCAAGGTGGCGAAAAACAAAGTGGCGCCGCCTTTCAAAATCGCGGAATTTGATATTATGTACGGCGAAGGCATCTCTTATGAAGGCGATGTTTTGAATATGGGAATTAAAAGCGGGGTAGTTAAAAAAACCGGCAACACCTATAGCTTTGAAGACGAAAAATTAGGCGTGGGTTTAGAAGCGTGTCGGGAAAAATTAAAGCAAGACAAAAAACTTTTGGGAGAAATCAAAAAGAAAGTTCTTGAATCTTTAAAGAGTTAATTACAAAAATTTTGGCCACGATTTTTCTATTAATTTTTTTGTGTATTAACCCTATGTGCCAACCCCTTCGGGGCAAGCCCCTCTTGGTACTATGCTATAGCATAGTACCAAGACCTTTATCGGTTCAATTTAATAGGGCATACGAATCGTTCCGTACTTTGTACGGCGCAGTCTGCCGTAGGGTTTATTTTTTGATTTTTTAGAAACAGGGCTTGGACTATATTTTCTCTTTTTTCTTCCCTTGTGGCTGCGTTCCAAATAACTGCGGTAGGCTTTTTCATTTATAGCTTTTTTAATAACGCTGATAGTTTGGGGTGAAATCCATAATTCCTTGCCAATTTCCTGATAACTTTTACCGGAAATAATTTTATCCATAGCGGCGGCGCGATTAACTAAATCGCGGCGCTCGTGAGAGGTAATAAGTAATGACAACAATTCTTTAGATTCCAATATTTCCCGCCAGCAAGCAGTTTCCCATTCCTGACGAGAAGAATAATTGTCAATTGGCGGAAGAACTATTAATTTTTCCTTGTCCATAAAATAAGTATATCATACCACTATGCTATAGCATAGTGGTATGATAAAGAGAAGAATATTTTTTCATCATCACTTAAATTTAATTACTTGGGTTTAGTTTGTAGAAATTTTCAAAAATCTTTGCCACCAGTACTGGGCCGGTGCCGTCGGGAGTCGG
>Ga0210006_1002355_pt1 | contig 12481 bp, 13 predicted proteins | sample CryGey02umfilter_2_FD_185452 | JGI IMG/M metagenome (GOLD analysis project Ga0210006, IMG submission 185452) | Groundwater microbial communities from aquifer in Utah, USA - Crystal Geyser 4/10/14 0.2 um filter (SPAdes) (version 3) | ecosystem: Environmental > Aquatic > Deep subsurface >... | reverse complement strand
AAAGGCACCGCCAATCAGGATCAAAATGAGCGTAATAAAAAATGATGATGAATATAAAACTTATGAAAAAGAAAATTATAATAATCGCCGGCGCAATTATTTTAATTTTGATTATTGCCGCCGGTCTGCAAAAATTTACCAATTTTAAACCCTTCAGCCTTGCCTGGTATTATATAAGCGGTAATTATAAGACCCAATATTATCGTCCCAGCGACGAGCATTTTCCCAAAACGTATTCGGGACCTTCCGCCGAAACAAACCTGAATATTTTTATTCGCGATTCAAAATTCATTCCCAATGCAAATGCAATGCCCGTTGGCACGACTGTCACCTGGCGCAACGAAGATAAAATTACCCATAATATAACAGGCGACGGCTGGGCAAGCGGCGATTTAGCGCCTGGCCAAAGCTTTTCAAAAACATTTGATTCTCCGGGTGACTACCAATACCATTGCAGCATCCACCCTGCCATGAAAGGGGAATTGATAATAAGATGAAGCTCTCTTCTGTTGATAACTTTTATTTAAAAAGGTTAAAAAATATCGTAAAATAAAGATAATCAAGGTCGAATAATTTCCAAAGGTCTTAATTAAAATTAACATACCACTGCGTTAAACGCAGAGGCGTAAAAAAATATTTTATGTTTACCGGTCTTATTATAGCCATAACCGTAGTTTTGTTATGGTTTACAAGCTATCGTCTTTATAAAGCAAGAAGGATAATTAAAAAAGAAAAAGTAGAATGGCTTGCCCTGGCTGCCTTCATGGCGGGCTTTGGCATCCTTTGCTACGGAATCCGTTCCTTGTTTATTGACAGTGCCGAGACTGACACATTTATATATCGCCTTGGTATAACCGTCCATTTAGGGCTTAGCTTCATTCCTGCTGCGCTTTTTGTTTATAAAAATTATATCGGGAATAAACTTCTGAAGAATTTCCTTGGTGTTCTGACCGTGATCGGCGCGCTTATTATGACTTATGCTTGCATCTTTCCAAAGCTGAACAGGATTGTAAAGCCGGCTCCGTACGAACCAATACCAATGTCTATGAGTAATTTTCCCTGGGCGTCATTGACATGGAAAAATTATTTCATCTGGTATTCTATTTTGCTGTCGCTACTGCTGATATGGACAGCTTTCGTTTACAGCGTCAGAAGGCTCAAAGAAATAAAATCTTCCGCGCATTCTGTTCTTGGCATCTTTCTTTTATTTCCTCTCTCAATTGTTATTGTGATAATGCCTTTTGTCGCCATGCAGTCTTGGTTTAAATTCTCTCCGGCCTTGCCCTGGTATCAATGGTCTAATCTTTTTGTATTTTTCTATATCGCCCTGTCAATCTTGCTAATTTGGACGGTGTCAAAACTTGTTGCAAGTAAAAAAATAGACGCGTCCTTACATTACGGCCTGGGAATTGCTTATTTATCATTCCCAGCCATGCTCTGTATTCTTTCCACTCCAATTTTTGCCCGGCTTCTTTATGTGCCCGGCGCTATCTTTCTCTATTTGGTGTTTCGCAACGAATTGAAATCGCTTGAAACACAAAACATAACTCAATAACGAGTAAACTCCCACACCACGGACATAAGTCCGTGGCTTTAGGCAATGCCCTTAAGGTTTCTGACCATTCATCCATGGGTTGATGCCCCTGGCGTTCTGGTGGGGGTAAAGGGATAGAACGTGATAAATAAAATCGAACAAAAAATTTCATATCGGGTTTCTTTGATTTGGATTATTTCCTTGCTTTTGGGATTAATATTCCTCGGTTTTTTCCTGCAGGGCTATTTTAATCTTAAATTAGAGAAGGAGCAAAAAATTGATACAGAAATACTGCAAAAGCAAGTTTTGGCAGAGACAATGACCGATATTGTCCATTTTCCGATTGACTATAATCTTCTTAAATATCGGCTTGATGAATTAAAACAAATGCCGGGCATGGAAAATGTGGCCTATCTGCGCGTAATAAAACCAAGCGGAGACATTTTCTGCAGCACCTTAAATCAAGAAATCGGGAAAAAAATTGAAAATTTTCAGATGCCCGAGGGAACCATTATTAGCGACGACACTTTTCAAGGAAATCTCATAAAAACCATAACTACCCATTCCGGCCCTTACGACAGTATTGTGCAGCTGGGTTTTTCTACTCAAGGCATTACTAATGACCAGCAAGATATTGTCAGATTTTTGGTTAGCGACATTCTTTTTTTCTTTCTGCTGGCTGTCTGTTTTTTTGTTTTATTTAAAATTATTATAAAACCGATAGAAGAGCTGACGGGGTTATGCAATGATGTCAGCAAAGGACAGCTAACTACAAAACCGATTTCAAGCGATATCCAGGAAATAAATCATTTGATAACCGCCTTTAATCGAATGGTTGAAGATTTAAAAATGCACCGGCGCGAGATCGAAAAAGTCAATGAAAGCTTAGAAATAAAAGTTAGGGAAAGGACTAAGGAACTTGAAGATTTAACGGCAAAACTTGAAGAAAAAGTTACGGGCAGGACAAAAGAACTCCAAGAAAAATTAAAAGAACTGGAAAAATTTCAGAAACTGGCCGTCGGCAGGGAATTGAAAATGATAGAACAGAAGAAACAGATAGAAAAATTAAAAAAGCAAATAGAAGGCCGAATCGGATTTTAAGTGTGACAACATTTCGTGACAACGCTTGAAATTGGTCCGCTCGGTCATAATAAAAACTTTGGCCTTGCTGCCAATTATAAAATTTTTATTAAATACAATGCGTACGCTTTTTAAATTAGTACTTCTGGCAGCCTTAATTTACGGCGGTTGGTATGTATGGAAAAATTATGACATTCCCGGCTGGTACAAGACCGTCAGGCAGGAAATAAATGCCAAAAATACAAAGGGCGCTTTAATTTTGCCAAAGCGAATCGGTTCCAGCCAAAAAGATCCTATCGGATTTTATATAAATGGTTGCAATTTTTCGCCATCTAGTATTACTATTAACAAAGGCGAAAAAATTACCTGGTATAACAAAGATAGCGTTGACAGGCAGATAATCGGAGATGTTTTTGACAGCGGCTTAATAAATCCTAATAAATCATATTCAAAAATTTTTTATGAAAGCGGGACTTTTGAATTCGGCTGTTCAGACGAAACCGCAAATAAAGGGCAAATAATAGTCAGATAAATAATGGGACCCTCACCCGTAGATGAAATAAAAAGCCGATTAGACATCATTGAAGTCATCGGCTCATATATTAAGTTGTCAAAGGCAGGGCGAAACTACAAAGCGCGTTGCCCTTTTCATTCTGAGCGCACTCCTTCTTTTATGGTTTCGCCGGAGCGGCAAATCTGGCACTGCTTTGGCTGTAATGCCGGCGGTGACATATTTGCCTTTGTCAAACAGATTGAAGGCATTGAATTCGGCGATGCGCTGCGAATGCTGGCGCAGAGAGCCGGAGTAGTGCTTAAACGCCAAGATCCAGCAATCCAGACAAAAAGAAAAAGGCTTTATGAAATTTGCGAATTGGCAACAAAATTTTTCCAAAAACAGCTTGAAAGCAGGGAGGGCCAGAGAGCAAGTAATTATTTGTTCAAAGATAGGGGACTGAAAAACCAGACAATAAGAGAATGGCGGCTTGGCTGGGCGCCGGACGAATGGCATGCATTAGCTGATTTCTTGCGACAGCGTGACTACAGCGAGCAAGAAGTATTTGATGCGGGATTGACTGTAAAAAAAGAGTCATCTAACAGAGGACTGTCCTCCGTAACTACAGAGGACAGTCCTCTGAATTACTACGACCGGTTTCGCTCGCGCATTATGTTTCCGCTATTTGATATCCAAGGGCAGGTTGTCGGGTTTGCGGGCAGAATTTTTGGCAAAGAAGACCCAAATGTCGGCAAGTATATCAATACTCCCCAGACGGTTCTTTATGATAAAAGTTGGCTTCTTTACGGCCTTAATTTTGCCAAACTCCAGCTGCGCGAAAAAAATTCCTGTATTTTTGTTGAAGGCAATCTGGATGTCATTATGTCGCATCAAGCTGGCATTAAAAATACGGTTGCCAGCTCCGGAACAGCTTTAACGGGGGCGCATTTGAAAATCGTCGGCCGCTATACAGACAATCTAATTTTTGCTTTTGACATGGATCTGGCAGGCGAGACAGCCACTCGCCGAAGTATAGATTTGGCGTTGGAAAACGACTTTAACGTTAAAATTGTCAGTATAGGCGAAAAAGACCCGGCTGATTTAATAAAACAAAGCCCGTCTGGCTGGGAAAAAGCCGCTGGCAGCGCGATTCCAATTATAGACTATTATTTTAAGACTGTTTTTGCCAAATATCCCGGCAAGGACGGCCAGATAACATCCGAAGACAAAAAGCAAATTGCAAAAATACTGCTTCCTGTAATCAAAAAAATTCCCAACGATATAATCCGCAGCCATTGGATAGGAGAACTGGCTAAAAAGCTCAGAGTTGACGAAAAAGCTCTTTATGGAGAAATGCAAAAGACAAGAACAGAAACGGTCGCCGGCCCACAGACGTTAAAAGAAAACAAAGAAACAAAACCGGAAAAATCCAGAATCAGAGAGCTCGAAGAACGTCTGCTCGCAATTGTTTTTAATTATCCTGAAAACTGCAAAATTCTTTCCGGTTCGCCCAAAGATTTTCTTTTTTCCAAAGAGGCAATCCAGATATTAAGCGAATTTAAAAAAACAATTGAATCCGCCAAAAAACGGGCAAAAAAAGAAGATTATCTCGTTTTGCTAAAAAAGAAGGTACCGGCTGAACTTCACGGGCATATTGAGTATCTTTGTCTTTTAAACGAGCAATACTCCCTTGACGAATTATCAGCCGCTTCGGAAGCAAAAGAATGCCTGTTTGCTTTAAAAACCATTAAAATAAAAGAAGAAATGCTTCAATTAAGCTTTGAAGTTCAAGATGCGCAAACAAATCGAGACAAAAAAAAGCTAAAACAAAATTTAGAAAAATTTAATGCACTATCAAACCAACTAATTGAATTATCAAACTAAATGAAAAAACAGAAAAAATTAAAAAAGAAGAACAGGAAAAAAAGGCCGACCCCAAAAAGAAAAACAAGAAAAAAAGCGCAAAGAAAATACGTCGTCAAAACCCGCAGTGAGAAAAAGCTGGCAAAAAGATATATCGCCAAAATCCAAAAAATAAGAAAACCCATAACCAAAGAGGAAATTGACATTTTAGTTAAGCGCAGCCGGCAAAAGGGTTTTATAACCGACAGCGAAATTCTCCATTTTATTCCCCAAATTGAACGCGATATTGAAGGGCTGGAAAAACTTTATAAAGCCCTGGAGGCGGCCAATGTCAAAGTCGTTGAATCGTCAGATTTTATAGAGATTCCGGCCGTCTCAGAGGAAGAGCTCAAGAAACCCCTAACCGAGGGATTAGATGAGGTAACTTTGGATTCCGTGCAAATGTATCTGCGGGAAATCGGAAAAGTGCCGCTTCTAAATTCCAAAGAACAGGAGTTTGAGTTGGCAAAAAAAATTGAAAAAGGGGATGAAGCGGCAAAACAGATGCTGATAAATTCCAATCTGCGCCTGGTTGTTTCTATTGCCAAGCATTATGTCGGCAGAAGCCAGAATTTGACTTTACTTGACTTGATTCAGGAAGGCAATATCGGGCTTTTCAAGGCCGTTGAAAAATATGACTGGCGAAAAGGTTATAAATTTTCAACCTACGCCACCTGGTGGATCCGCCAGGCCATTACCCGCGCTTTAGCAGACCAGGCGCGCACCATCCGCATTCCTGTCCATATGATTGAAACAATTTCAAAATATACGCAGGTCAAGCGAAGATTATTGCAGGATTTAGGACGCGAGCCTTTGCCCGAAGAAATCGCGACCGAAATGGGAATTGAGCTTGATAAAGTGCGCCAGATTATGAAAATATCGCAGGAAACCGTTTCTCTGGAAGCGCCGGTTGGCGAAGGCGAAGAGGATTCAACGCTTGGCGAATTCATAGAAGACGAAAAAACCATTTTGCCTTCGCAATCAGCCGCCCGCAAACTTTTAAAGCAGCAATTGCGCGAAATTCTGGTTGATTTGTCGCCCAGAGAACAAAAAATTCTAAAAATGAGATTTGGGCTTGATGACGGAATAACCCACACCCTGGAAGAAGTCGGCAAGGAATTTGGCGTGACGCGCGAACGCATCCGCCAAATTGAAGCCAAAGCTTTGGAAAAAATCCGCCAGCATCAGCATTCAAGAAAATTGAAAGGGTATTAATTTTTCAATTAACAATTGACCAGCTAAATAATTTATGTAAAAATATCAGGTGTTTTCCGGAGTAGCTCAATGGTAGAGCAACTGACTGTTAATCAGTGGGTTGTCGGTTCGAATCCGACCTCCGGAGCCAGTAAGGAAAAGTCAACGATTTGTAGGTCGCCTCGCTTCGCTCGGCGACCAAATTGAACGGAATTTTGGGCGAAAAAATCAATTGGCGGTTTTGTAAAATGTGGTTCGAGCCGATATTTTTCAGAAATGTTGCCATTTCCGTATAGTTCTCTGACCGCCTCAATTTTTCAGCGTAATTTAGCTTTAAAACAAACTCTTTGGCCGGTTCGAGCCAAGACAATCCACTTTGTTCAAAATCTTTAATTTTCTCTTGCAGTTCTAACTTTTGGGTTAGAATTTTTTGTTTTCGGCCGGTGTATTCTTCCGTAGAGATAACTTCATTAAGATAAACATCCATCAGTTTTTCTAATTGTTTTTCAATTTGTAAAAGTTCCTCTTTGAGATTTTGAACAGTGGCTTTTGCTTGTTCTTTGGCTCGTAATTCATCTTTTTCAAGTTCGGCCAAAACTTTTTTGGTGTCTTGGCTCGACAAAGAAACTTTTTGAAGATAGTTTTTAATTTGGTCTACAAGTATTTCTTCTCTTAGATATTTTTCCGGGCAGGGTTTTTTCTTTTTGGTACAGCGATAATAATTGTGTCCTTTTTGGATTTCGGCGGTAATCCCACAACCGCAAGAGCCGCATTTCATTAGGCCAGCGAAGGAAAAATAATGTTTTCTAATTTCTTGAATCCGGCCCCGCTGTTTCAGGGTTTCTTGCACTTTATCAAAAAGTTTCTTTGAAATTAAGGGGGCGTGTCTTCCCTCAAAAATTTCCCCTTTATACTTCATCAACCCGATGTAGAAAATATTTTGTAGTATCATGGGGATATTACTAGTTGAAATATCTTTGCCGAGATTTCCTTTGAGATTGTGCTCTTTGCACCAATTTGCGAGAGAATTAAATGTGTGTTTTCCGGTAGCGTAAAGTTTAAAAAGCTTTCTGATTTTTAACGCTTTTTCAGAATCAACATCAATCATTTTAGTTTTTAGATTATTAAGATAGCCAACCGGTGCCCAGCCGGGCCAAACTCCATTTCTGATTTTCTGCCTTAAACCTCTTTTTGTATTCTCTCGCAAATTGTCTACAAAATATTTTGATTGGCCAAAAGCGATATTCAACATAAACAATCCTTGTGGTGTTGGTTCAAACCAGAAAGTAGGGAATTTAAGGGACTTAATTAAGCCGCGGTCAATCATATGGATAATTTTACCACCATCAACCGAATTACGAGCCAATCTGTCTGGATGCCAGGATAAAATTCCATCTGCCCTTCCTTTCTCAATTAACGACAGCATTTCGGCGAACTTCGTTCGCCCAGGTTCTTTGGCAGTTTTTGCCTCGCAAAGCGAGGCGACAATTTCAAGTTTTTCTTTGGCGGCAAATTCTCGCAACTCCGTGAGTTGCGATTCAATCGAAAGAACTTGCTGGTCATCATTTTCCGTTGATTTCCTTGCGTAGATAATGTATTTCATGTTTTTGATAAAAATTTTCTTTTACTTTTAATTTTATTAAAAACAAAACCGCCAATTGATTTTTTCGCCCAAAATTCCGTTCAATTTGGTCGCCGAGCGAAGCGAGGCGACCTACAAATCGTTGACTTTTCCTTACTGGCTCCGTATACTTAAATTAGTTCGAACATTTTTCGCCGCCGCAGGCGGCGAAGGAAAGCCCCCGTAATTTGCGGCTCGCCCGCAAGCGGGCTCGCCGCGCTCTTTGGAAAAACTGCCAAAGAACCGGAAAAATATCGTCTCGAACCACATTTTGTAAAAGAAAATTTTTTATACTTAGTTTAAAATATTATGACAGAAGTTAAAATTTTAATTGAGGGTTATACTACAGCAGATACAGCAGAAGCCGGTGAAGAAAAAACCTGCCCCACCATTACTTTGATAAAAGATAAAGATATTGTAATGATTGTTGACCCCGGAGTTTTAGAAGACCAAAAAATACTTATTGATATATTAGGAAAAGAAGGATTAACCATAGATGATATAGATATTGTTTGTATAACTCATTCTCATATTGACCATTATAGAAATATAGGTATGTTTCCCAGAGCAAAAACCTTGGAGTATTGGGGACTTTGGGATAAAAATACAGTTGAGGATTGGAAGGAACAATTTACAGAAAATATTCAGATTGTAAAAACACCGGGGCATAATTATGATTCAATAACTCTTTTTGTCAAAACAGACAAAGGAATTATTGCTGTATGTGGTGATGTTTTCTGGAAAGAAAATTTTCCGGAGGATGATGCTTATGCGAGCGATAAAAAGAAATTACAGGAAAGTAGAAAAAAGATTCTAGAAATGGCTGATTGGATAATTCCTGGACACGGAAAAATGTTTAAGGTTCAAAAATAATTTCTGTGCCCCCTTTTCTTTAAATAAATTTTTGCCGCCAAAGAAAAACTTGAAATTGTCAAAGAACGTGGCGAGCCCGCTTGCGGGCGAGCCGCAAATTACGGGGGCTTTCCTTCGCCGCCTGCGGCGGCGAAAAATGTTCGAACTAATTTAAGTATACGGAGCAGGTAACATTTTTTATCAGACCTACCGAGAGGCCTAGATTTTACGGGAGTTTTCTATGTCCCAGTTCAAGTTCTAAATGCGTCATCCCGTTAGGACACGAAAATTTAAGACCGAGAAGTATGCATTCCGGGGTAACTCTCGTAGGCCCTCCTTGATATTTTGTGAATAACCCTTATACTAAAAATATACTACAATAGTGAAATGCAACTTCAACTGTGGTAAATTCGGCAAGAAAACCAGTTTTTATTTAAGTTCGTTAATAAAAGAAAAAAAAGATGAAAGGACTGAACTAGAGGTAGTTAATCTTAAAGGTTCTGGCCTCTGATATTTATCTAAAACTATAACGAGTTTAGGAGGTGCCTTATGAATAAGAAGTTTTTGATGGGAATCATGCTTGTGATTATTCTGGTATTTAGTGGTTGTGTCGGGTATGTAGGTTATAGGTATCCAGACTACCCATATGATTATGGGCATTACGATTATTATGGGTATTACCCGTATCACGATTATTACTATCCATCCTATCTCTATGGATATTACGGGTGGTACGGTCATTATGGGTATTATGGCTATAGGGATTATCATGGTTGGGGCCACCCTGGCAGAGGCTACCATGGAGGAGGTCATCCAAGAGGAGGACACCTTGGAGGAGGTCACCCTAGAGGAGGTCACTACCGGTAATCAAGATGACTTTGAGTTGATGAACGTGAAATAACCGACATTCGGTCCTTTTTAACACGGCCCTCGCGCAACACAAGCACAGGGGCCATTTTCTTTTTTTAAAAATCAATCAGTTTATAATGGGCGGGGCTCCGCTTTTTGATGAAAAAACAGGACAAAGTATTGATAAATATGAATATATTTTAAAAAATCATCCGGATAGGCCTTGGCTAAGATAAAAGGGTCAGTTTGTTCTTCAAGCTAACCCTTTTTTATTCGAGAAATTCTCTAAGTTTTTGGTTTTCCTCTGAATCACGAAGTTTTTGAAGGGCTTTCTTTTCAATCTGGCGGATTCTTTCTCTGGTTAGTTTGAATTCTGGGCCTATCTCTTCTAAAGTCTCTTCTTTTTCTTTCCTGATTCCAAAACGTCTTTTGAGAATCTCCTCCTCTCTATGAGTAAGAGTAGAAAGAGCTTTAACTACTATCTCTTTTAGGTTTTGCTCAATAGCTGCTTCTTCAGGATTAACTGCTTTTTCATCAGCGATAAAATCTTCTAAATCTCCTATAAGATCAGATCCTGGCGGGTCATTTCCTCCTACAGGTGTATCTAAAGAAAAGGTCTGTCTGGATACTTGAAGGAGTTTTTCTAATTTTGTGACTGGAATATTCACTTTCTGGGCAATTTCTTCCAGATGAGGTTCCCGTCCCTTTTCTTTAGAAAGACATTCTTCAACCTGCTTTAAAAGATTCAGTTTCTCTCCAAGATAAGCTGGAATGCGAATTGTCCGTGGCTGATCAGCAAAAGCCCGGATAATAGCTGCTCTAATCCACCAGTTGGCATAGGTAGAAAAATTCACTCCCCTTTCAGGCTCAAATTTTTCTATCGCTCTAATTAAACCAAAATTTCCTTCTTCGATCAGATCCCCCAGTTCCAAGCCACCATGCTGATATCTTTTGGCTATTGAAACAACCAGACGGAGGTTTGCTTTTATGAGCTCCTTTTTAGCCAATTGATTACCCTTTTTTACTAACCGAAAGAGTGAATTTGTTTCTTGGCGAGGCAATAAAGGAATAGACCTTATTTCTTGAAGGTAAATGCCTAAAAGATTTCCATTCTTATCTAACTTCATCTCTTACTCACCTCCTTTATAATTTAATGTGCTTTTTTCTATTTTACCTATTTTTACCAATAAATTCAATTAAGCTTTTTATTTGTCGCTGGTCTGTTTATAGTATTGACAGTATGCCAGGTAGTGAAACTTCGACTTGAGTTTTCCTACGAAAACTTTTTTAAAGTAATTTGTCGAAGTTCTACTACATGGTATAATAAAGGAAAGGTGAAAACAGAAGGAGATATAGCTCTTTAATTAATTTAAATATTCTTTCTAAAAGGAGGGTTAAAATGCCAAGGCAAAAGAAAGTTATAGAAATTGTCTGTTTTTATTGTGAAAAGAAATTCAAATATATCGTAAGCAGTTATTGTCAGATTAACCGAGCTTATTGTGGCGGATGTGAAAAAACTCACCTTGGTAATAAATACCATGGAGAATTAGGCTACAGAGAATACCTTGAATACTTGAATCAAATAAGAAGCCGGTTCGGCCGAAGCAGAAAAGCAGTGGAGGGAGACGAAATAAATCTTTACACCAAAAAGGGTAGACTTTTTAAAGGGGGGATTGATCTGGGTAGAATAGTGGCTAGCGATAAATTATTTATTTATGTCCAAAAATATCCACTCTCTGGATCTATCTGTTCCTATCAAAGAAAATTTATCGAAAAACTTTAGCGGACTTTAGTCCGCTTTTTTGTTTTCTCAAATCTGGTATATAAACAAATCGAGATGAAGTGTAGAAATCAGACTTCTACAACGTCTAATGCCTTCGGACAACTCTTCGAATCCTGCCGCCGGAGCCAATGTGAACGAACAGAGGCGAGAGCCTCTGTTTTTGTTTTGTTCATCGGCATTTTCGCTGGTTCTAACATTAGGTATTCTTTTTCTAATGCAGGATAGCTATTTTTGATGGGAACAAACCACTCATTTGACTCAATAAATAGCTTTTTGTCTCTTATTATCGGTATTTTTCCTAATGCCAATAAAATTTCTTTTTTTAGTTCTAACCCTTCTTTGCCTTTAGCGTTAATAAACGCTTTACGGGCATAAGTTGCAAAACTAAATGTTTTCTCGGTAAGTTCAAGCCATCGTTCGGCTCGTGTTTCTGTTTCTCGTAAGTTTTCTTTAAATTGTGTAATTTTGCCCTGAAGTATATTTTTTTCATTGATAAAAGTTTCGTCATCAATAAGCTGGCGGTATCTCATTTTGGTAAGTTCGTCCAATTCCTTTTGAGCCTGCAATAATGCTTTTTGTTGCATTTCATAAACTTTCGTCCTGTCTTCAATCTCGGTATCGTTTTTTTTATTTAATCCTTCTAATGCCCATTGTAAAAATTCTGGCAAGATGGTGTATTTTTCTATTTCCTTCCCAATTAATAGCTCTAAATCTTCCACTGCTATGTTTTTTCTTTGATTGTCCTTACTTCCAGTGGACAATTTGTTTATTTGGCTCGATTCGGCAAGGGGTACAAAGCTGTGCCCTTGGGTCATTCACTCGCCCCGTTAGAAGTCCGATGCGTTTATTTACCCCATTAGAGATTAATCTCTAACGGGGCGTATCGGCCAGACACCTTTGGTATCTTACTTCTAACGGGGCTCGCCACGGGGGCACACCCGCCTTCACACAGGATTACGGCGGGCAGGCAGCGGGTAGAAACGGCGACCCCAGTAGTAGAGCAAGGCTCACTACGGGGCAGGCAAAAAGCGTAATAAGTGGTAAAATAAAGTTATGAAGGTAAACAATTTTTTCAAATTGATTATTGCGATTGCAGTGTCAGAAATGGCCGGTATAATCGGTTCATTTTTTACCATTTCCGCGATTCCAACTTGGTATGCCGGACTTGCAAAG
>Ga0210006_1002348_pt1 | contig 12500 bp, 12 predicted proteins | sample CryGey02umfilter_2_FD_185452 | JGI IMG/M metagenome (GOLD analysis project Ga0210006, IMG submission 185452) | Groundwater microbial communities from aquifer in Utah, USA - Crystal Geyser 4/10/14 0.2 um filter (SPAdes) (version 3) | ecosystem: Environmental > Aquatic > Deep subsurface >... | reverse complement strand
GTATTGTTTATTCAAAACAGGATTATGAGTTAAGCGTAAAAGAGGGAATTGCTGAAAAAAAATTAGTCCTCCTTGAGCATCCTTTAAAAAGAGAAAATACCAGAAGGTTTTTTGAAAAGGCATATCTTTTAAATTTGGAAAACAGAACCAAAAACAAAAGCAAAAATAAAACAAAAACCTTTACATTGTTATATCCAGAAGAACCCTATGGATTTAAAAGAGATGATTATTCCTTAATTAAAGAAACTGAGATGCAAAAAGAGAGGATGGAAACTGTTAGTTTGATTGTCAATATTCTTAAAGGGTGGAGAATTTTTATAAAACCTCATCCGGCTACCCCTAAAGCCGAAGAATTAAAAAAGATATTTGAAGCCATTTCTCCATTTGTTACTTTTACCAATCCATCTGAGCCGATAGAAAAATATATTGAAACGAGTGATGTTGTGGCCGGGCTTCCGCCAGCGAGTTCCGCTCTTTTTACCGCCACTTTACAGTGTCCGGAGAAACCAATATTATCATTAGATTTACCCCCTCAGGAAATTTTTGGGGACTGTTATAAAAATCTTGACGGTATTGAGCATATTGGAACAGAAGAAAAACTTATCAACATTTTGGGACTAATTAGAGATGGTAGATACAGAAAAAAAGCAAAGAGGGATTTGGAAACAAAAAAAGGATTTAAAGATACGGTTGAGTTATTAAATTTTTTAATCCAAACAAAAGCTTAAATGATAACAATTTTTACTGCTCCCAGGCCATTTAAAGGAGAGTTCGATATTGTTCAGAGGAATGGGATAAAAAGTTGGACTTTGCTGAAACCTGAGTGCGAAGTTATTTTATTTGGTAGTGAAGAGGGGACGGACAGAGCGGCTAATGATTTGAAAGTCAGGCATATTTCTGACTTGGAAACAAACGAGTTCGGCACTCCCATGCTTAATGACATGCTTTCCAAGGCAAGGGCATTTGCCAGCAATGAAATTTTGGTTATGTTAAATCCCGACGTCATTTTGACCAATGATTTCACGAGAGCCGTAGAAAAAGTCAGAGAGGAAATTAAAAAATACGGGAAAGACGAATTTTTAATGGCGGGACAAAGATGGAACGTTAATTTGAAGGGGCCGATTAACTTTGACGATAATAATTGGGGGAAAGACCTGAAAGAAAAAATAAAAGACAATGGGAAAATGCTGGGCGCTTCGGGAATGGATTATTTGGTTTTTTCCAGAGATGCAGAATTTAAAACTTCCGGCATTGCTATGGGCCGGGCAGGGGTTGACAATTGCTTATTTTACCAGGCTAAAAAGATGGGAATGCCAACAATAGACGCTACGGCAGCAGTTGATATTATTCATCAAAATCACGATTACCCCCAAAAAGGGAAAGTTTCTTATAAAATTGAAAACCAGAGAAACATTAGGGCTATTGGCGGATTTTCCAAAATGGCCACTTTGAGGGATGCGGACTGGATACTTACAAAAGACGGGTTGAAAAGGCCGCCCCTTTTAAGAATGATTTTCAGTAAGTTGACTTTGTTTTATCCCTGGAAGAATTTATTGGGGATTAAGAGAATGATTCAATCTAAAATTTAATGAAAATTATATTATTGTATCCAAAATGGACAAGCGAATACGGGCTTTTTGGCTCTTTCGCCAAAAAAGCCGGTGTTTATCCGCCTTTAAATTTGGCTTTTTTGGCTCAAATAGCAGAGAATTTGGGGCACAAAGTAAAAATTATTGACGGGGAAGTTGAGAATATGCCTTTAGGTCGAATGATAGAAGAAACATGCGCCTTTGGGCCAGACATCATCGGAATTACCGCCACAACTCCTTTTTTCCATTTAGCCGGCGAGCTGGCCCGGGGCCTGAAAGAAAAAATCAAAGAAGTTCCCATATTAATAGGTGGTCCCCATATTACCGTATTAAAAGAAGAGGCGTTTAGTTCCTCTTTTGATTACGGCTTTATCGGAGAAGCAGACACATCTTTTCCTTTGTTCCTTGAGCGATATGAAAAAGGCGAGGATATTTCCGGAGTAAAAGGCATACTTTTCAGGGAAAAAGGCAAAGTTAAGTTCACGGGAGAGACCGATCCTGTTCATGATATGGATTCTTTGCCTCTTCCGGCAAGGCATTTGTTGAAAATGGATAAATACAAAATTGGAACTTTGCAGGGTATTAAGAATTTTGCTCCCATTATGACAGTCAGGGGGTGCCCTTTCAGGTGTATTTTTTGCAGCACAAAAGTTTTTGGAAAAAGATTCAGGAAACGCTCCCCGAAATTAGTGGCCCAAGAAATGAAATCCATTATTGACAAATACAATATTAAGCATTTTATTTTTTTAGACGATACCTTAACCTTGGACAAATCCCATATTTTGGAAATATGCGACAGGATTAAGGATTTTGGTATTACTTTTGAAGGAAGCACTAGAGCGAATTTGATTGACGAAGAACTTGTGTCTAAAATGAGAGAGGCGGGATTAATAAGGATTTCTTTCGGGTTGGAATCGGTTGACGAAAAAATCCGGGAGATTATGAAAAAGGATGTCCCGCTTGAGAGCTATATTGCGGCTAATAAACTGACAAATAAGTACGGAATAGAAACCCTGAATTCCTGCATGATCGGCTTGCCCGGAGAAACAATAAAGACAATAAAGAAAACATTGTCTTTTTTGAGAGATTCCAAAGAGATTAAGCAGGCGAATATAAGCATTGCCGTGCCTTATCCCGGGACCGAACTTTATGAAATGGCTAAAAAAGGAGAGCGCGGCTTGAAACTTTTAATTGATAATTTTTCAAAATTCCGCCGCTACAATTGCGCCACTATGCAGGTTGGCGATTTAGCGCCCGAGGACCTTATAGATTTGCAGAACCAGGCCTTTTCCAGCATATATTTGGCTCCATGGAGATGGAAACCAATGTTTAAAAAATCAGGAATAATCGGCAGCCTTCTTACTGTTTTGCGTCTGATAAAAACTGTTATAAAAGGAGAATTTGACCTACTTTTCGTTAATAAAAATTATTGGAAAGAATAAGTCGAAGAGATAAATCTCTTCTTCATCTGCGTTTGCTCAATGAAATATTTATTTCATTTCGAAGTTCGATGGATAAATATAAATTGAGCGAAAGATGAGATTTATCTCATCGAACTTAATAAATTAAAAACTTGATTTATGAAATGTTTGGTTACGGGGGGCGCCGGATTTATCGGCAGCCACTTAGTCGACAAATTAATAAAGAAAGGAAATAGAGTAGTCGTGATTGATAACCTGTCTGGCGGGAAAAAAGAAAATCTGAATCCGCGAGCCAAGTTTTACAAGATTGATTTTGGCAGTCCGGCCATTGGCAGAATCTTAAAAAAAGAAAGGCCGGAGGTCGTTTTCCATTATGCCGCCCAGATTGACGTTGTTAAATCAATAAAAGACCCGAGAAGCGACGCAAAAACCAGTTATTTAGGCACAATTCAGTTTTTGGATGGTTGCCGGAAGGCCGGCGTAAAAAGAGTCATTTTCGCTTCGTCGGTCGGCGTCTTCGGCGATTCAAAAAATCTGCCACTAAGAGAAAACGAACCCTTGAATCCGCTCTCTCCCTATTCAGTTAATAAATTGGCGATAGAGAAATATCTTAATTTTTGTCAGTCTATGGGTTGGTTGGATTTCGTTTGTTTAAGATACGCCAATGTTTTTGGTCCCAGGCAAAAAAGCGCGGGCGAAGGCGGAGTAGTGGCGATTTTTACAGATTGTGTCTTGAAAGGAAAAAGACCGACGATTTTCGGTAACGGCCTGCAAACAAGGGACTTTTTATATGTTGAGGACGCGGTCATTTCCGCAATTTCAGCAATCGGAGCCGCACCTGGCTCAATTTACAATGTGGGAACGAACAAAGAAATCAACGTTAAAAACCTGTTGAAATTAGTCTGTTTGAAAATCGGCAAATCAATAAAACCTGCTTTTTCATCTTTTCGCCAAGGAGAAATTATACGGTCCAGAGTGGATTATTCAAAAATAAAAAAGGATTTGGGCTGGCGGCCCCAATATTCGCTGGAAGAAGGATTAGAGGAAACAATCAAATGGTTCAAAGGTCAAATTATTAATTTTAAATAAAATAATAAAAATATAAAGGTCAAAGAAGATTTATCTTCTTTTTCACCTTCGCTTAGCGAGTCCCGCTTGTAGCGGGACGAAGATGGAAAAGAGGCTTGCCTCTTTGACTTTATAAATAAAAGCTCGGAAAATGAACATACTTAAACCATTTTTACACAAAGGAATCGGAGAGAAGCTGCCGTTTTTAAGAAATTTATTTTACAGGCAGTTCAGCAGAATAATGGTCAGAATTAAAAGCCCGATTACGATTCCGGGCGGATATAAATTACATTTACCTCCTAATGGAATTGATTATATTATAGAGCCATATGAGGAATTAGAAACAGAGCTGATAAGAAAAAACCTCAAAGAAGGCGATACCTTTTTGGATATAGGGGGGGGAATTGGGTATTACACAGTAATTGCTTCAAAAATAGTCGGCGACAAGGGAAAGGTAATTGCTTTTGAGCCAGACCCTCAATACTTTAAGTTTATTCAAAAGAACCTCAAAGAAAATGAGTGTGACAATGTGATTTTGTTCCAAAAAGCAGTATCAAACAGAACTGGAAAAACAAAATTTTATTTATACGACAAAATCGGAAGGAACAGGGCAGAGGAGGTTAATTATTTTTTGGCAGGAGATTTTAAGGTTCGCGACTGCGTTGACGTGGAAACAGTAAAACTTGATGATTTATTGGATGAAAGGATTGATTTTATTAAGATGGACATAGAGGGGAGCCAGTATCTGGCATTGGAGGGAATGAAGAATTTAATTAGAAAAAATCCGCAGGTGAAAATGATTACAGAGCTACCCGATTACAAGAAATTGGAATTTTTAAATGTTTTAAAAGAGATGGGATTTAAAATATATGAAGTAAATACAACTACCAAAAAATTGGAACTTATCAACAGCCCCGAGGAATTTATAGAAAAAACAAAGGGAGTTGATAGGGAAATTAGAGATTTATTTTGCGAAAAATAAATGTTGAAAAAAACCGTAAAATGGTTTAAAGTAAAATAGCTGAACCTATTCAAAGAACATTCGTTCTTTTCCACCCTTCGCTTCGCTCGGGTATCTGAAAAGAAGTCATCCACCCGAGCCGCAGCGAAGGGTGAAGAAGAGGATTTATCCTCTTTTCCCAGAATTTCTAAGAGGAAGATATTAATTAAAATCCATGAAGATTCCTAGTGGAACGAAAGTTTTAATTGCGGCCGGCGGAAAGGGGACGCGGCTTGGAAAAAAAACCAAAAAAATCCCAAAACCGATGCTCAAAATCGGCGGATTTCCCTTATTAGAGCATCAGATTAAACTTTTTAAAAGATATGGCGCAAAAGAAATCATCATTTTGACACATTATCTTTCTGAAATTATTGAAAGATATTTGAAAGACGGAAAAGCTTTGGGGGTAAAGATAACTTATTTTAAGGAAAAAAAACCCCTTGGTACTGCTGGGGGGATAAAGGAGATAGAGGACAAATTAAAAGAAGATTTCATTGTCGTGATGGGGGATGTGATGTTGGAAATGGATATAGGCAGACTTTTTTACTTTCATAAAAGAAAAAAAAGCGCCTTTACATTGGTATTGCATCCTAACAACCATCCAGACGACAGCGATTTGGTTGAAATAGATAGAAATCAAAAAGTTATCGCTTTTCATTCAAAACCACACCCCAAGAATAAATATTTCAGAAATCTGGTTAATGCCGGTTTGTATGTTCTGTCGCCAAAAATTTTAAAATATATAAAAAAAGGAGAAAAAGTTGACTTCGGGAAAGATGTGTTCCCAAAAGTCATCAAAAAAGAAACCGTCTATGGGTACAATACTGCCGAATATCTGAAAGATATCGGAACTCCGGAAAGATTGATTGAGGTTAAGAGAGATTATCTGGGCGGCAAAATCAAACGGTTTAACAGAAAAAACAAGAGAAGAGCAATTTTTATGGACAGAGACGGGGTTATTAATAAAAATGTTGGGCTTTTGCATAAAATTGAAGATTTTAAACTTTTTCCCAATATAGGAAAGGCGATTAAAAAAATAAACAATTCAGAATTTTTGGCAATTGTCATCACTAATCAGCCGGTAATAGCCAGAAATTTATGCTCTATCGAAGAATTAGAAGAAATTCATAAAAAAATGGAAACTTTTCTTGGCAGAGAAGGAGCTAAGTTGGACGCGATTTATTATTGTCCTCATCATCCCGACAAGGGTTTTCCCGAAGAGAACAAAAAATACAAAATTAAATGTAATTGCCGTAAACCAAAAATAGGTTTGGTTAAAAAAGCAGAAAAAGATTTTAATATTGATTTTAAAAAATCATATTTTATTGGTGATTCTTTTCGGGATATTTTATGCGCAAAAAGAGCTGGCGCCGTTGCTGTAGGAGTGAAAACCTGCAAGGGCTGCCAGGAAGGTGATATTAAACCAGATTATTACTTTGATAACCTTTATCAAGCAGTCAAGTCTATTATTAAAAACAATCTTTAAAGAACAATGAAAGTCTTATTCCTTAACCCCCCTTTCAAAAAAAATTTTTCCAGAACTTCTAGAAACCCCGCAGTAACTAGAAGCGGAACCATATATTATCCTTTCTGGTTGGCTTACGCTGCCGGATTGCTTGACCGGGCAGGGGTTGTCCCAACCAATGCGTTTTTTGCCAGCGATTTCTGGGCAGCAGAATAAGAATGAGAGACCCCAAAAAGGTGGTGGATGAAATAGAGCGCGACATCAGGCTGGGCGCCGAATCTATTAATTTCTGTGATGAAACCTTTACCTTAATTAAAAGCAGAACAATGGAGATTTGCGACGAAATGATAAAAAAGGGGGATAAATAAAAAAATAGAATGGCATTGTGAGACACGGGTTGATAATGTTGATTTGGAAATATTAAAGAAAATGAAAGAAGCCGGTTGCATCATGGTGAATTATGGCGTTGAATCGGGAAATGATGCGATACTTAAAAATTCAAAGAAAGGGATAACAGTAAAACAAGTCATTAATGCTTTTGATTGGTCAAAGAAAGCCGGGTTGAGAACGTACATGAATCTTATTTTTGGCCATCCCGGAGAAACAGGGGAGACAATAAAAGATTCAATAAACCTTATGATGAAAATAAATCCTGATTTTGTGACTATAGGCATAATGACGCCTTTCTTTCTGTCAATAATTTAAGCAACAACGATCTTAAGAAATGGCATTCCCGAGCTTATTCAAAATTCTATCTCCGGCCTTCTCGCATATTGCATCTTTTTGAATTTGTTAATCTTAAGGGGGTGCTGGGGATGGTTTTTAGCAGGCTGAAAAGCAGCCAGTATTAACTATGGACATATTATTTATTAATCCGCCTTGGTATAAAAAATCGGGAAATATTTGGAAGGAGGTTTCTGCTTGCATGCCGCCATTCGGCTTAGCACTCTTAGCCTCTCTATCCAGAGAAAAGGGGTATTCCGTTTCTATATTAGACTGCAACGCTTTGCACTTGGGCTTAAACGATACTGAGCGGCACCTGCCGGAACAAGCGCCCAAGTTTATAGGACTCACGGCTAGCACCGTACTAATTGAAAACGCCTTAGAAGCGGCAAAATTATCTAAAAAGAAATATCCAGGCGCAAAAGTGATAATCGGAGGCGTTCACGCTACTGTTTTACCCGAAGAAGTGCTTTCGTCAGAATGGGTTGATTATGTTGCTATGGGTGAAGGGGAATACAGTCTTTTGGAGCTTCTTTCAAATAAAAACCCGCAAGACATAAAGGGAATCGGATTTAAAAAGAACGGGCAGATTGTTATTAACCAACAGCGTGAAATAATTCCGGACATTAATATTTTTCCTTTTATGCCCTATGATTTATTGCCGATGGACAAGTATTATCCGGCCGTTGGCAGTTATAAAAGAAAACCCTCTTTTGGTATGATTACTTCCAGGGGTTGCCCTGGACGATGCACCTTTTGTAAGGGTAATTTATTAGGAGATAGAATAAGATTTAGGTCAGCTGAAAAAATTATTGAGGAAATAATCTTCCTTCAAAAAAATTATGGAATCAAAGACATTACTTTTTACGATGACACTTTCACTTCCAGTAAAAAAAGGGTGAAAGAGTTCTGCTCTCTCTTGAAGGACAGAAAGATTGACTTAACCTGGTGTTGCTTTTCAAGGGTGGATACAGTTGACTTCGAAACCCTCAAAGAAATGAAGGGAGCCGGTTGCTATCAGATTATGTACAGAGTAGAATCTGCTGACTCTCAGATATTGGTCAATATTCAAAAAAGAATCACCTTAGAAAAAGTAGGGGAGACCGTAGCCGACACCAAGAGAGCCGGAATTGAGACAAGATTGGCTTTCATGTTCGGAAATCCCGGGGAAACAGAAGAAACTATTAAAAAGACGATTAAATACGCAATTTCCCTGAAGCCGGATTTGGTCTCTTTTAATATTGCTACTCCTTTTCCGGGTACTGAAATGTTTGCCTGGGCAGAGAAAAATGATTATTTAATCCATAAAAATTGGTTAGAGTATAATTTGGCTAAGCCGGTAATGGAGTTGCCAACCATTTCTTCAAAAAAAATTTTAGAGTATTATAAAAAAGCTCACCGCCAATTTTATCTTCGCCCCTCTTATATTTTAAAGAGATTGATGAAAATAAGGAGCTTTGGAGATTTGGAGCGGAACTTTTTACCTTTTATTGGTTTATTGAAATTTATTTTCCAAAAATGAAACTTTCAATTATCATCCCCGTTTTCAATGAAAAAAAGACCATTTCGGAAATTTTAAACAGAATTGAGCATGTTAATCTTGCTCAAATCGGCTTTGGAAAAGAAATCATTATTGTTGACGATGGTTCTATTGACGGCACCAAAGATATTTTAAAAAGATTGGAAAAGAACTACGAAATTATTTACCATTTAAAAAATCAGGGCAAGGGGGCAGCCATTAGAACCGGTTTGAAAGAGGTTTCTGGTGATTACGTTATTATCCAAGACGCCGATCTCGAATACGAACCAGAAGATTATAAAAAGCTTTTAGAATGCGCCCTAAAAAACAAAGCTCAAGTAGTTTACGGTTCACGTTTGCTTAATCACAAAAATGAGTTTTCCTACAGTTCTTATTATTATGGAGGCGTTATTCTTAATTGGCTGACAAATATTATTTGCGGAATCAAGATTACCGACGAATCAACTTGCTACAAACTTTTTAAAACGGAAACGATAAAATCAATTCCTTTGAAATGCCAAAGATTTGAATTTTGTCCTGAAATTACAGCTAAAATTGCTAAAAGGAGGATTAAAATTTACGAAGTTCCCATCAGCTATCGGCCGAGACATAAAAACGAGGGGAAAAAGATAAGATGGAGAGACGGGATAATAGCTCTCTGGGCCTTAATTAAATATAAATTTTTTGATTAATTTTAAATTTTAATATGTTTTGTTTCTGGGATAATTTTCTTCGCTGGCGGCGAGTCCAAAAAGTTTCCAAATATCTGCCCTTAAATTCAATTGTCTGCGATATTGGCTGCGGTAAAGAAGCGTATTTTCTGAAGAAATTTTCTCCCCTGATAAAAAAAGGCATCGGGCTAGACGAAGAAATTGAGGACTACAACGATCCCAATTTAGAATTTAAGAAATTTAAAACAACAGATTCTCTTCCGTTAGAAAACGAGAGTTGTGAAGTGATAACGATGATGGCAGTTATTGAGCATCTTTCATATCCTCAAGAAATTTTAAAAGAATGTTTTCGATGTCTAAAGCAAGGAGGCAAGATAATTATTACTACTCCTACCCCTATTTCAAAACCAATTTTGGAATTTTCGGCTTTTAAATTAAATTTAATTGACAAAAAAGAGATTAGTGATCATAAAAATTATTTTTGGCCCGAAAGATTAAAACTGATGCTCGTTTCGGCCGGTTTTAAAGAAGAAAACATTAAAAGCCGTTTCTTTGAATTATTGCTTAATAGTTTAACTATTGCTAAAAAATGACTACTTTCAGAAAATACCTTTTAATTTCTCTTATTTTTGCGGTCCTGAATGCGGTTTTGCTTTTAGCTTTTTTTGTTTCGAGATTTGACCACACCGATACCGCGCAATATGTCTCTACAATAAAGCATATATCTGGCGACCCGCAGGCCGAACTTTTTCCCTATCGGATCTTAAAGCCCCTACCTATTTTAATTGCCGTCTTGCTCAATCCTATTTTAACTCCAGAAAATGCTCTAGTGGCTCAAAATGTAATTTTTTATTTTCTTTCTGTCTGGTTAGTGTTTCTTTTAGTTTACAGCCTTTATCAAAATTCTAAACAGGCTTTTTACGGAACAGTTCTTTATATGGCGGCCTATCCGATGTTGGCTTATGGATTGGCCTCCCTTACTGATTTATCGGGTTGGTTCTTTTATCTTCTCTCGGTTTTAATAGCCCTAAATTTTCTTAAAAAACCTCAATTAAAAACAGCCCTGCTGGCTGGTTTTATTGCCGGTCTTGGCATGCTCTTTAAGGAAAGCGTTGCAGCAGCCCCCATCTTTTTTGCCAGTCTTGTGTTTATAGCAACCAAACTTCCATTTAAGGATAAGTTAAAATACATTTTAACATTTGGATTGGCCTTTCTTTTATTTCCAATTATCAACACTATTGTTTTATATAATCTCTACTCTTATTCTTACTTAGACGCTTTTAGGCTTGGCGGGCTTCATCCCCAAGGTTCCAGCGGTTTTTATATTGTCAGTTTTCCCAGAATTGTAGTAGAAATAGGAAGAGTTTTATTAATCGGTTGGTTATTTGTTCTCTGGGGGACGTTGAAAGAATTTGCTTTAAAAAACATTGAACGTGCTAAAATTTTACTTGCCCTTACTCCTTCGTCTTCATCTGTTTTTCTCTGGTGTTATCCTCACAACAGAATAATTTTTATCGCTTTCCCTCTTTTAATTTCTTTGGCAAGCTTAGGTCTTTTAAGGAATTACAAGAATCCTAAGATTAATAGTTTTGCAGAGATAGGTTTGCTTTTTGTCTATGTTTTAGTAAATTACTTTATTCTTGATTTTCTTTTAAAATATGGGGAATCTTTTCAGCCATATTTACATTATGGGTAATAATTTATCTTTTGTTTCGGTTATTGTTCCTTGTCGGAACGAAGAAAAATACATAGGGAAGTGTCTTGAATCTATAATTGCTACAGATTTTCCAAAAGAAAAAATGGAAATTTTGGTTGTGGATGGAATGTCAAAAGATAAAACCAGAGAAATTATAGAAAAATTCAAAATTCAAAATTCAAAATTCAAAATTCAATTAATAGATAATCCAAAAATAATTACGCCCTCGGCGATGAATATAGGCATTAAGAACGCCAAGGGTGAAATTATTATTAAAATGGATGCCCATAGCGTTTATGAGAAAGATTATATTTCAAAATGTGTCAAACATTTGATAGAATCCGGCGCTGATAACGTTGGCGGGGTTTTAAAAACTATTCCCGCTAAAAATACTTTAGAAGCCCGAGCCATAGCCATTTCTCTTTCCCATTTTTTCGGAGCAGGAAGTTCGCATTTCAGAACCGGCTCCAAAGAGCCGAGGGAAGTGGACACCGTGGCTTTCGGCTGTTATAAAAAAGAAGTTTTTCAAAAAATAGGCTTGTTTGACGAAAAAATGGCTAAAATTGAAGATTTGGAATTAAATTACAGATTAAGAAAGGCAGGAGGAAAGATTATGCTATTTCCGGACATCAAGGCTTTTTATTATCCTTCATCTGATAATTTGAAAGATTTTTTTAAACATAATTTTACTGACGGCATTTGGGCGACATACCCATTAAAATACGGATTTAAGGTTTCTTTCAGGCATTTGATTCCTTTATTTTTTACCTCAGGAGTTATTTTAGCATTAATTTTCAGCCCATTTTCATTTTTGTCCCGTTTTTTATTCGTTCTTATATTTGGCAGTTATTTGATTTTAAATTTGTTTTTTTCTTTCAAAATTGCCTGGCGGGAGAAAGAATTTAAATTTTTATTTATTCTGCCGGTTGTTTTTGCTTCAAGACATATAGGATACGGATTTGGTTCTCTCTATGGTTTTCTAAAAAGGCTTGAAAAAAAATGACGGAAGAAAGAAAACGAAAAGAAATTGAATATTATGACAAAAAAGCCGAGGAATTTAGCAGAGAGCGGGTCTCTGTCGGTGCTGATTTTGAGGGATTTGAACCGCAGAGTTTAACGAGCTTTAAGTTTCTTTATAAGTTAGTGGAAAGATATAGCCGTGATAAGGTAATTTTGGACTATGGCTGCGGAAACGGCATTCACTCCGGTTTTTTGGTGGAAAGCGGGGCAGAAAAAGTAATTGGCATTGATCTATCGGAAAAATCCTTACAATTAGCCAGAGAAAGAATAAAAAAAGAGGGGATGGAAGGCAAAATCGAATTCATCGCAATGGATTGCGAGAAAATGG
>Ga0210006_1002340_pt1 | contig 12515 bp, 10 predicted proteins | sample CryGey02umfilter_2_FD_185452 | JGI IMG/M metagenome (GOLD analysis project Ga0210006, IMG submission 185452) | Groundwater microbial communities from aquifer in Utah, USA - Crystal Geyser 4/10/14 0.2 um filter (SPAdes) (version 3) | ecosystem: Environmental > Aquatic > Deep subsurface >... | reverse complement strand
AATTTACCTGAGCCTTTTTTAGTAGTATTATACTTCCAAAAATAAAGTGCGACATCCTTGTTCTTTTAACTATTTTTTTACTTTTAGGGTTTTCATTTTTTGGAACATCTAATTACGCTATGGTGATAGATGACTTACTTAGCGGAAAAGCCAAAACATATAGTAATGAGTTTGTAGAAAGAGAAAATACCCTTTTTTCTTGTAAAGAAGATATATGCTCTATACCAACATTTTTAGCCTACCCTGCTTCTATTTTTAATGAAGAAATAGGAACAGGTATTAGATACAATAATAATGAAATATATGCTCATTATTACAATAAAAAAGGAGTACGTTTAGAATTTATCCCTCCAACATTTTCAGACACTTATTTTTTTAATTTAGAGAGTGAGAATAATGAGTTACTTGAAAATTTACACACATTAACATCTGAAAATTCAAGTTCTCCACCAAACAGTTCTTTAATAACATCCGAATCAAGTTATAGTACACTATTAAGAAATAAAAATAAGGATTTAAAAACTAAAAATATTTCAAAAATTTACGTAAAAGCAGATGTTTTTGCTACAGATAGTATTGTAGATTTTGTGATTGTTTTATCGGTTACAGACAAAAACAACAATACTATTTATTGGTCTGGAAGAGAGGTTGTAAGGAATAGGTATTCGATGAAAAATTGGGTAAAAGAAGAGTATATATTTAGTCTGAATCAGGTAATACTTAACCCTGAAAATCAATATAATATTTATATTTGGAACAGAGGGAAAAGCAAAGTTTATGTTGACGATTTGGTAATTAGCTTTTTTTAGTATAATAGACCAGAGTATTTAGGTGATAGATTTTCCTACTACTTCTAAATTTTTTCTGTAAATTTGGTAATGAGAAACCTATATCAGTTTATAATAAAATAACTTTAAATGAAAAAATTTCCAATAAATATATTATTCTTAATGCTTATTAGCTATACTTTATTATTATTTTTTGGCTGCATAAAGGAATCTATTAAAGTTGAAGAAGAGCAAAAAACTTTCATAGTGGTTGGGAATAACAATGATGCTAAAGTGACTCCAATTGGAGATACACTTATTGGAACCTTAATAACTCCAAAATATTATAAAATTGATATCAATAATGACGGTACTGACGATATTGAGTTTGAGTGTATTATTTTACAAGGTCCAAATACTGTTCAAAAACCTCAATCTAAAGTAAATTCACTTCATTCTAATTTACAAATATTAGGCTATATTAATGTTGATACCGTTTTTAAATACAAAGACACTATAAGTTATGGGGTTTCTCCTGTATCAACACACTATAGAACATTTTATTCCTGTTATAGATACTCTTCACATGATAGTGTTTATGATGTTAATTCTGCTTTTAAAATTATCCCTTTATCCTATGGAAATGTGATAGAAATTAACGACCAATTTATATCAGATACCACTATTTTAGAGGATACTGAAACTTCATGGGGAATGAGCATCGGTCAAAGTAATGATACCACTTTTTATATTGCTTCATTCAATAAAAACAACTGTTATTCTTTCCCTTTAAACCAAGAAAAATACATAGGAATTAAATTCAATAATTCTAATAAACTCGGATGGATAAAGCTTAATCTTTTAGAAAAACATAAAGTATATTTGATAGAAAGTGCTTTACAACAATAACATTATCATTTTAATTAATAATTAGCTTTTTCAGAATAAATTTAATTTATACCTTAGTCGCATTTATTAATCGAAATTAATAGATAAAATCTATGTTGATAATATGAAGATTCAAGAATATAAGGGTTAAAATAAAGAAATAAGAGTATATATGCGAATCAATTTCGCTTTATGGCCTCCTTCTAATTGAGAACTTATGAACCCAAAAGTTAAAAATGTAATCCTTGTTTTAGTAGCTTTTTTATTACTATTCCCTTTTATTTTTATTTCTCACTACAATAACCCCTCTAGTGATGATTACCATTTTGTATTTTATACCACCACATTGGGTTTTTGGGAAGCTCAAGTACATTGGTATTTAACTTGGATTGGACGTTATTTTTCTACTTTTATACTAAGCCTTCATCCACTTTTAATTAAATCAACGCTGCTTTATAAAGTTACTCCTATTGTTATTATCTTTCTTTCCATTCACTCTGTTTATAGATTTATAAATACGTTGATTAAAACTAAAACAATAGCTTTATTTTTAGCTTTTTACGTATTGTTTTATTACCTAACCCAAATGCCCTCTTTGGTTCAAGGAATTTATTGGATGCCCGGATCAATTACCTATCAATTGCCAAATATTTTGTTTCTGTATTTAATTACAAATTTTATTAATGAATTTTTTTATCATGAAATAACCAAATACAATCCGATAATAAATGCAGCATTAATTGTAGCCATAATAGGTTCAAATGAAACATCAATGGTGCAATTAGTGGTTTTTATAGCATTGGTTTTTGTGACTTATTTTTTTAAATACAAGGAGATAAATAAAACTATAGTGGGGTATTTAGTTTTATCAATTTGTTGTTTTTCAATTGTTTATTTTGCCCCAGGCAATCAATATAGGTATGAATCATTTATGGGGGTTGAAAACCATCAATTTTTTGAAACAATTTTAAATAGTTTTAAACAGGCTTCTATCCAGAGTTATACTTGGATTTTTTCTTTTCCTACATTGTTGCTATCGATTTTATTATATCTAACATTTAAACGATTTAAAATTAGTAAGAATAAAATAAATTTGCAGCGTTTTTTGTGGATATTCCTAATAGGTTTTTTACTACTAAGTGTGGGTTATTCAACTGGATTTTGGAGTATGGGTGCTATTGCTCCAGAAAGAACAATAAATGTAATTTTTTGGTTATTTATAATCGTTTTTGTTTTACTACTATTTATTCTATCAAACATAGAGTTCTATAAAATTCAGGTAAGCATAAACAAACATTATTACAAGTTAGCTTTTGTATTAATAATAAGTTCTTTAGCCTCAGCTTTTTTTTCAAACAATAACTTTAGTACCGTAATGCAGGATTTACAAACGAAAAAGGCATATCAATATAACATGTCTTTTAATCAGAGAGAAGATATGTTGTTTTCAAGCTTAAAAGACACGTGTGTTGTTTCAAGCTTATCTGCTTATCCCTCATCTATATTTACAAGGGAGTTTTCTATTGAAAATGATTCTATAATTGCTCATTATTACAATAAAAAAGTAATAAAACTAAACTTTCAACCTCCTAATTATGCTGAAACTTATTACTTTAATTTAGATAACGATTCAACAAAATTATTAAGTAACCTAAACACATTAACTACCGAAACTTTTAAAAGCTCTCCATATAGCTCGATTATAACAGAGGAGTTTCCATATAGTGCTTTATTTTCAACAAAAATAGATCCTAAAAAGTCCTATCATTTATCTTCTTTATATGTTAAAACAGATGTTTTTTCTTTTGATGAAAAAATAAATGTTGTTATTGTTTTTACGATTACAAATCAACAAGGAGAAACAGTATATTGGAAAGGCGAAGATGTTAAAATACAAACGATTAACAAAAATGATTGGCAACAAATTGATGCATTATTCTATTTAGAAAAGAAGTTGATTAACAAAAATTACACGTACACTACTTACATTTGGAACAGAGGACAAAACAAGGTTTATATTGACGATTTGGTAGTTAGCTTTTTTTAGAAGCAACTTTTATCCTCAACAACTCCAACGGAATTTTTATTCCATCTTTCCAAGTGATTTTTGAACCTTCAACCTCTTTCCACTCATTTATTGGGTATTCATAAATTAGTGTAACAACTTCTTTTCCTAAAAGTTGTTTTAGTCTTAATATAATTTCTACATCAAACAACCAACGAGATACAAAAGGTGTTGAAACGATTTTGCCAACTAATTCACTACTAAAAACTTTAGCTCCGCATTGGGTGTCGTAAAAAGGAATTTTTATTGTCCAACCAATCAACGTAGCAAAAAATCTTCCTACAAGGTGGCGTAAAGATGATCGCTCAATTGCTGCCCCAACACGCTTTAATCGAGAGCCAAAAACGGCTTTTTTGTTATGTTGTATAAGAAAGTCCGTTAGTGTCACAAACTCTGTTAAAGGTGTTGACAAATCAGCATCTAAAAAACCTATTTGGCTAAAAATATTGGTGTTGTACGCTGCCAACATTCCGTTTCTTACTGTTTCGCCCTTTCCTAAATTTTTATCGTTTTTTAAAATGTTTATTTGGCTTGAATTTATGGCTTCAAGTTCAGTCAGTACTTCATAAGTATTGTCAGTACTACCATCATCTACCAAAAATAGGTGATACGTTTTGTTGTTGGCTAAAAAAGACAAAAAAGCCTCTTTGTTTAGCCTTGTGCCTTCGTTGTAGCAGGGTATTATGATGGCTGTTGCTGACATATTGAAAAACAAGATAATCCTGGTAGTTTAATTCCTAAAAATCTAAAAAATTTACTGATTAAAAAATCTAAATATAAAGTGTTGACCATAAAGGTGTCTATCCATCCTTTTGACCGGTAAGCACCAATTCCTTTCTCAGCATCAACTGTTTTGTTGCCTTGAAATAACCTCTGAATGATTCTTAAAAACAACAAGGAGATAAAGAAATAACCTGTTTGTTGACTTTTAAACCCTGCTTGTTGTAGGTGATTGTTCAGTAAAGCAATGTTGTATCTTCTATAATGTTTTAAATAAACATCGTGGTTGCTAAAAAGTGTTTGATATGCCGGAACAGTAATAATAATTTTGGTATTACCGTCAATCAACCCTGACTGACTAAGCTCTTTTAAAAAAGTAATTTCATCTTCAATATGTTCAATTACATCCAACAATAAAACTACATCAACTTTGTGTGAAATAGAACTGCTAAGCTCTTGTGTTGATGAATAAAGAGAAATGGGTAAGTTTTTTACGGGTTCAGAAATGGTGGTAATTATTTCGGGAGTAAAAGCAATATCCACACAATGAAAGGTTGCTTTTGAGTATTGAATAGAAAGTTGTTGAGCCACAAACACATCTCCACAACCCAAATCGAGTATGGTGGCAGTTGGTTTTTGAGTAAGAACAGGTGTTAAAAAGTTTTTAACTACTTCAATTCTTGCCAATTCCCAGGGGTGTCTGTTTGTTTTTTCTCTTTCAAACGAGGCTGCTTCGCAAATATCCATTTATTGTTGCTTATATTTTTCTCTTTCAGACATAAATCAAATCTTTATGAATTTGTTTGAGAAATCGCTCTGAAATATTTGGCCCTTTTCTAAGAATATCAATTTTTGCATTTAGTTTTTTTTCTAAATAAGCATACAACCCCATCAATAAACGGTACGAAGGTTTATTTATAGAAACAAAAATATCAATATCACTATTTTCGGTTTGTTCATCACGAGAGTATGAACCAAACAGAGCAATCTCTTTTACTCCAAAGTGCTTTTCTAAATAAGGCTTTTCAGCTTTTATTGATGATATGATAGTTTGTTTATTCATAAACACAAAGGTACTATTTTAATGTAAACATTATAAAGTGTTTAGTTTAGTTATTCTTATATTTTCCGCTATATTTTTCATACAGCTTTTTTTGATGGTTATTCAAATCAATTTGTCGTCCTTGAATAAAAGCCAACACAACATCATTAGTTTTCATATCTAACGCATCGCCTGTGGAGATAAAAAGTGTGGCATCTTTTCCTTGTTCTAAACTTCCTGTGGTGGCATCTATTCCTAAAATTTTAGCGGTATTTAATGTAATGGTTTGCAGAGCTTGTTCTTTGGTTAATCCATAAGCTACAGCAGTTCCGGCATAAAAAGGAAGGTTTCTGGCTCCCATGGCTTCCATATCTCCAGCGTTTTCTAAACAAAATAAAATTCCTGCATCAAACAAAATTTTAGGCATTTTATAGGGTAAATACACATCATCTTCTTGTCTCTCGGGCAGTGAGTGAATTCTTTTAAGAACAACAGAAATATTGTTTTCTTTAAGCAAAGGAGCTACCATCCAAGCATCATAACCACCAACAATACTCATTTTTTTTAGTTCATATTTTTTCATGAAAGCAATAGCTTCGGTAATTTCTTTAATATAATCAGTGTGAATAAATAGGGTTTGCGTTCCATTAAAAATACCTCTCATAGCTTCGAAACGAAGGTTTTTTTCTGGATGAAATTCAATATTGCAATAGGCTTTTGAATTATCAAAAAAAGTAGTTATTGTTTCAATTGATTTAGCATAATTTTTATTTTTTTCTCCATTCCATCGGCTAAAGAGATTGGGCCAGTTGAGGTGAACACCATCATCTATTTTTATGACTGCATCTTCCCAGTTCCATGCATCAAATTGAACAACGGAAGATGTTCCAGAAATTAATCCTCCTCGAGGGGTGATTTGACCTAATAATACTCCATTAGTACGGACGGTTGTTGTGATTTTCGATTCCGTATTATAAGCAATTAGTGAACGAACATGAGGGTTGATGGTTCCTGTTTCTGCTTCGTCAACAGATGCTCTAACAGCTTCAATTTCAGTCAGTCCTAAGGTCGAGTTAGGAGCAATTATTCCTGGATATACATGTTTTCCTTCTAATTTAATGATGGTGTCGTATTTTGAAACATCAAATTTTACAATTCTTGCATCGGCAACCATGGTAAGTTTACCGTTTTCTAATGCAATTACTGAATTTTCTATCACTTCACCATTACCAATATGTGCGTAGCCGTTCAATAGCAATATTGTACCTTTTTGAGGAAGGGAAGGTGTCTCTACTTGTGCAAAACAGAAAAAAGAGGAGAGCAGAAAGTAGAAAGTTAAAAGTAGAAAGTTGAAAGTTTTCATAGTTGTTATTAGTTTATGTTTATTATTTTTCTTGTCAATTTTATATATTTTATTTACACACTGCCCTCCCGAAAAATCGGGAGGGGAAGCCAACACGCATAGCCTAATTACTCCCCAACCGTATCACAATGATAATGCGTTTGTTTTTTTTGTTTTGGTTGTTGTGTTTTTCCTCCGTTCTTTTTTTCTTCTATCATTTTTTCAATGATTGCTATTTTTTCTTTTTGATTTAATAAATAAAGTTGTTGATCCGTAGCTCTGTCATAATAAACAGCTCCATCAATAATTGTTTTTTCTACGGTAGCATAAATGGATAACGGATTATCACTCCAAAGCACTATACAAGCATCTTTTCCTACTTTAATACTTCCCATTCTATCATCCAAATGCAACAATTTTGCAGGATTAAGTGTAACAAACTTTAGGGCTTCTTCTTCAGAAATTTTTCCATATTTAATCGCTTTTGCTGCTTCTTGATTCAACCTTCTTCCCATTTCTGCATCATCAGAATTATAAGCAGTAACAATACCTTGTTGATGCATGATTGCTCCATTGTAAGGAATAGCATCATTCACTTCAAATTTATATGCCCACCAATCAGAAAAGGTAGCCCCTCCTGCTCCATGTTTTTTCATTTTGTCTGCAACTTTATATCCTTCCAAAATATGGGTAAATGTATTTACAGTGAATCCCATAGAATCTGCCACGTGCATCAACATATTAATTTCAGATTGAACATAAGAGTGGCAAGAAATAAAACGGTCTTTGTTTAGAATTTCATTCAAGGTTTCTAATTCTAAATCAATTCTTGGGGCTTCGGCTTGGTCTTTTTCTTTAGGAGTTAATTTGGCATAAGCATCCCATTTTGTTTGATATTCTTTTGCTCTAATAAAAGCATCATAATAGACTTGTTCCACACCCATTCTAGATTGTGGAAATCGAATGGTATTAAAAGAACCCCAATTGGATTGTTTTACATTTTCGCCTAAGGCAAATTTGATGAATCCATCGATATCTTCTATTTTCATTTCTTCTGGAGCATGTCCCCATTTCAATTTTATAATGGCTGATTGTCCTCCAATAGGGTTGCAAGAACCGTGTAATAATTGAGAGGCAACAACTCCTCCAGCTAATTGTCGGTATATATTAATGTCATCAGGATTGACTACATCTGCTATGCTCACTTCGGCAGTTACCGCTTGCGTACATTCATTTACTCCTCTGCTTATGGCAATGTGCGAATGTTCATCAATAATTCCAGCACTTAAATGCTTATTAGTTCCATCAACAATTACAGCACCTTCAGCAACTAAATCTTTACCTATTGCAGCAATTTTTCCATCTTGTACTAACACATCGGTGTTTTTTAATATCCCCTCTTTTTCATTCGTCCAAACGGTTGTATTCTTAATTAACATGGTTGTCGGTTTAGGAAGTGAATCAAACCCATAAGCCATATTAGGATATTTGATTGTTGGAACAATTAAACTATCTGCAACAACAGGCTTTTTGTCTTCTTTTTTAGCTCCATTTTTTTTACGAATGGCTGACCATTTAACCCATTCTCCCTCAGATAATTGACCATTTCCATCCCAAATCACACCATTATGATTGACGCTTCCTGCTAAACGAACGTACCCATTGTTTTTAATTGAATCTGAAGGATTAAAACTTAACGAAATAGAGTTTCCTGTGCGAGAAATAGATGCATCTACTGAAATAGTATCCGTTAAAATAAAAAACTTTATTTTTCCAGCTGGTTTTTCTTTTTCTCCACTAACGGAGAGTTCATAAACGGTTCTGTTAACATTCACATTGTAATCACCATTAATATCAACAACATTGTAATCATCAATTACATAGCGTTGTCCTTTTATCCAGTTTTCGTGAATTTTTGTTTTTTCTTCAAAAAGACTGTCGGACGTAATAATAAAATTAGCCAATTTATTTTTTTCCAGACTTCCTACTTTATCATATTGATTAATGAATAGAGCAGGATTATAAGTAAGTGCTTTCAATGCATTTTCCTTTGAAAGTCCTGATGCTATTGCTTTTTGCAGATTAATAAAAAAACTTTTTTTATCTTTTAAATCGGCAGCAGTTATTGCAAAATCAAATTCGTTTTTAGCTAAAACACCAAGATTGTAAGGAGCCAATTCCCAGTGTTTAACATCGGAATATGAAATCAACATTGCTGCATAAGGATCTTCTACATCATAGGCTTCGGGAAAATTAACTGGAACAATGAGTTTCCCTTCGGTTTTTTTAATTTCAGCAATGCGTTGATATTCATCGCCATTTCCTTTGAAAATGTATTGCATATTAAACTCATCGCCAATTAAATCAGCCCTAAGAATATCTAATTTATCTTTTGTTTCAAAAATTTGTGGCAATTCCCAACTATCTAAAATGCTTTTTAAAGAAAGATTATTTTCTGTAATGTTATTATTATTATACATCCAATCTACATCGTAATAGGTCTGACGAATGAGTGCTATTGCTCCCATTAGTGAGCCAGGATAATCTTGTGTTGAACTTCCTTTGTCGAATGCTAAATGTGCGGCTACTTTTTCATTTAATAAAACAAGGTTAGCATTCTCATCGCCTAAAGTTACAAAAGCGGACGTTCCTCGCATAATTCCATCTTTTTGGTGTGTTAATACTGTTCCAAAGCCCAATTTCCGATATTCATCTGCTTGTTTTTCGTCAGGTGTAAATAGTTTTCCTGCTTCTGTTTCAGGTTTTATGGCTTGGTTCCAGTTGTAAGCTCCTTTGTTGTTGGTTTCCAATTGTGGGCTAAATCGAGGGTTGTTCCGTTCTTTTTTAACTTCGGGCATTCCATAATCGCTATAAATATCAATGAATGAAGGATAGATAAATTTTCCTTTTAAATCATAAATCACGGCATTTTTTGGGATTTTTACTTTCTTTTTTTCTCCAACCTCAATTATTTTCCCATTTTGAATTAAAAGTGTTCCGTTTTCAATTTTAGTTTTATAATCAGTAAAAATAGTAGCATTAATAAATGCATAAAAATTTAAGTTTTTATTATGCGTACCATTAACCATAAAGGTTTCTTGAGCTTGTATAGTTAGAAAACAGAAGACACTAAGCAGTACTAAAATTTTTTTCATATGTATATTTTTATTATTCGTTCTTTTTTATTGTTAATTAATGTACTCATGAGCTCGCTTCGCTCGGTTTTGTTAAATCGGTCATCCCGAGTACTCTGGATAAAATATTCATTGATATTGGTAAGTATTTTTGCTCATGGCTTATTTCATAGAATGTAGTTTAGAAAGCCCAAAAATAAGAGAATAATATGAAAAAGAACCAACAACTCTATTTTCATAAAATTTAAGAATACAAGAATAGGTTGGCGATGCGGTTAAACGAACATATACTCAACACACATAAGGGTCAGTCTAAACCCTATTCTTACTATCAATAATTATGGTAAATGGACCTTCATTGACTAAAGCTACTTTCATATATGCACCAAACTCGCCTGTTTTGAGTGGTTGTTGTAATAAGGACGAAAGTTCTTTTATAAAATCATTATACAAATCTTTTGCTTTAGGAGGTTTGGCAGCTAAAATAAAAGATGGGCGATTGCCTTTTTTGGTGCTTGCCATAAGCGTAAACTGGCTGATGAGCAACACTTCACCATGAACATCATTTACAGAAAGATTGGGAATTCCGTTTTCATCATCAAAAATCCGGAGTTGAGCAATTTTTTTAGCCAACCAAGTAATATCTTCTTGGGTATCATGTTCTGCTACACCTAATAATATGAGTAACCCTTTTCCTATTGAAGTGGTGTTGGATTCAATACTTACCGATGCCTCACTTACACGTTGAATAACTGCTTTCATATATAGGGTTATATAAAACTAATAGTATACAATTTACTGAACGAATAGATTTACTAAAGATTCAAAAATAGCGAAATTTAACAGTGTTTGTTTAAAACTTCTTTATAACTATCGTACATTTTTTTTAAATCAATTAGCTCATTTAATACTTTTGGAAGTGAATTTGGTTCTATTTACATATAAACTTTTATGTAGGATTAAAAGGGAATTAGGTTTAAAGCCTAAACTGTTCCCGCAGCTGTGAGCTCTTAAAAGAAGTTTTACATTCTTTAGTCACTGTTCTAATTGGTTTAGCAATGGGAAGACGTAAAACTTGAGCGAGTCAGAAGACCTGCCATTTTCAATATAAGTCAAACTTTCGGGAAAAAAGTTATTGGCACGATAAATTTCTAGTTTAGAAAACCGTACCATTTTGACAAATTATTTACCAAGTATCGGCAATAATATTTTTTATTATTGTGGCTACTCTAAGTATAATTTTAGGTTAATTATACCTTAAATGGGAAGAAATGGAAAAACAAAAATTAGCAATTAAAAAATCAGAAACACGAGTTGTAAAATGTGTATTTCCTAATACTACCAATCATTACGATACTTTATTTGGAGGCACAGCTATGCAGTGGATGGATGAAGTAGCTTTTATTACAGCTACCCGATTTAGTAGGCAAAAAATGGTAACCGTATCTTCTGATAGGATAGATTTTAAACATCCTATTCCTGCTGGAACTTTTGCTGAACTTATTGGAAAAGTTACTATGGTTGGTAATTCAAGCCTTAAAGTACGCGTGCAAATTTTTATAGAAAAAATGTATGAAGAAGAACGATTGTTAGCAGTACAAGGTGATTTTATCATGGTTGCCATAAACAATCGAAAACAAGCAGTTCAAATTTTCAAATAATTTCATTAAAAACTATTAATTATGAATAATAACGAAGAGCCAATTTTAAAAGAAAATCCAAACAGATTTGTTTTATTTCCCATTCAGCATGATGATATTTGGAAATTTTACAAAGATCAACAAGCGAGTTTTTGGACAGCAGAAGAGATAGATCTTTCTCAGGATTTAACTCACTGGGACAATAAACTAACTGATGATGAGAGATATTTTATTAAACATGTTTTAGCTTTTTTTGCAGCTAGTGATGGTATTGTAAATGAAAACTTAGCGGAAAATTTTTTAAGTGAAGTTCAATATACTGAAGCTAAATTTTTTTATGGTTTTCAGGTAATGATGGAGAATATTCATTCTGAAACTTATTCTTTATTAATTGATACCTACATTAAGGATGTTAAAGAAAAAGATTATTTGTTAAATGCCATTGAAACTTTTTCGCCAGTAAAGAAAAAAGCGGAATGGGCGTTAAGATGGATTGAAAATGGAGATTTTACAGAGCGTTTAGTTGCTTTTGCTGCAGTTGAAGGCATCTTTTTTTCAGGTTCTTTTTGTTCAATTTTTTGGTTAAAGAAAAGAGGGTTAATGCCAGGGTTAACTTTTTCAAATGAGTTGATTTCGAGGGATGAAGGAATGCACATGGATTTTGCTTGTTTGTTATACAATAATCATTTGGAGAATAAACTTTCTCAAGAACAAGTAACTAAAATTATTACTGAGGCAGTTACCATTGAAGCGGAATTTGTTACCGAGTCTTTACCTGTTAGATTAATTGGAATGAATGCCGATTTAATGAATCAGTATATTGAGTTTGTTGCAGATAGATTATTAAATGAGTTAGGCTGTGACAAAGTATATCATTCTACTAATCCATTTGATTTTATGGATATGATTTCCTTACA
>Ga0210006_1002338_pt1 | contig 12519 bp, 7 predicted proteins | sample CryGey02umfilter_2_FD_185452 | JGI IMG/M metagenome (GOLD analysis project Ga0210006, IMG submission 185452) | Groundwater microbial communities from aquifer in Utah, USA - Crystal Geyser 4/10/14 0.2 um filter (SPAdes) (version 3) | ecosystem: Environmental > Aquatic > Deep subsurface >... | reverse complement strand
ACGCCAACAACAACAGCTACTATATCAATGCTCTCAATGTTGTAAAAGACGCTAATGAAAAAGTACAGAAAGTTTATAACAATATTTATTTATTTAGTGTCAACAATAGTGCTCAAGAGCCTACTAGAAATGTTTTTGGACAATTACGCGATTCATTGGAATTTAATACTAATTTGACTGATCACAAGTATTGTCTGGACAAAGATGGACTCAATCCTGATTTTCAAATATCTTGTTCAGAAGGAGATGATTTTCAATGTAATCAGGAATTGCAAACAGTGGTTTTGCAAGAAGAGCAAACTGGAATTTGTGCTATTGAAGATTCAGCTAAGTGGATTCGTGTAGAAAGCGGAGTGACAGACAATATTAACAAAATATTCTTCTTCTCCCCAACTCAAGGATGGTATGTTGGTGACAATGGGTTGATCGTCAGAACTCTGGACAATGGTGCATCGTGGAGTAAAACATATTTACCAGACGTAGCAAGCCTAAGAGGTGTATTTTTTGTAAATCCTGAGGATGGTTGGGCGACAGGTGACGGAGATGCATTTTACAAAACTACTAATGGTGGTGTTAACTGGGAATTGGTAGATCTTGGTGATCAAAAATATGACACTACGTTTAATGGTAAATTGGTTTATTTCAAAGATAGTACTACTGGATGGGTAGTAGACAAAGCCAACAAAGCTTACAAAACTACCGATGGTGGAAAAACTTGGCAACAAAATATGTTGACAGACGTAATTTCTAGTAAAATTAACGCAATGGATTTTGGTGATGGACTACATGGTGTAGCGGTAGGAGCTCTCGGTAAAATTATCCAGACTGAAGATGGTGGAAATACTTGGGTTAAAAAAGATTCTGGAATTACGCCATCAGACACAGAAGAATTGCGTGGTGTATCTTTCTTCAATTCTATAGTTTGGGTCGTCGGTCATAATGGCAAAGTCTTAAGGTCTACTGATAGTGGGGAGACTTGGTCACAAGTTTCTGCTGGAATCAGTTCATCAGATGTCTTGAGAGCTGTGTATAGTGTGTCTGGTAACGAAGTCTGGATTGGCGGATGGAACAGTCTTCTTGCTCATACAGCTGATGGTGTCCAATCAGTGTGGAATAAAACGTCTTTAACAGTTGCAATTGACGCAGAAGATATATTCTTTGTTGGTACTCAAGGCTGGCTTGGTGGCGAAGATGGTGCTCTCTGGCGAACTGGAGTACCTCCATTTGAGTGTGTCGCAGACACAGATTGTAATTTTGGTAATGTCTGTATTGGTGGCGTAGTTGGACAATATGATCAATTTGTATCTCCTGGTTGTCATGCTGAAAAGACCAAGCTCTTCCGTGATTGGGATAGATTGCATGACGTTGCGACCTTACAGAGTAGTCTTGTGTCACCATACCCAGAATTAGCCAATGGCACATTCCGCAAGAATTATGTCAATTCCAAATGGCCGTCTTGGGGACAGTTTATCGGCGAGATGCTTCAGGTCAATTTTGCCGAAAATAGCTCAGTCACAGATCCATTAAATGAATGGTCAAATTGTGGGGCTGATGATTTGAACACCTGTTGGGACAGCGGTACGTCAACATTTATTTGTCCAAAAAACATGAGTGTTTATGAGTACGAATATACGACATCTAGTTTGGGTTACACTCTTCATATTCCTATGGAATATTTGAAAGATGAGTCTTTCTTAGAAAAAGATTTTAGCATGTTTATTACCAACCCAGATGCTTTCACAGTAGAGCGTAATTGTCAGCCTAATGTTTCTTATAGTTTTGCCACTCAGCAGTGCGGGGATGGACTGGTAAGTCCGAGTGAACAGTGTGATCCACCAGGAGATTATGCGATTAGCAATAAGGGATACACTACGATTACTCCTGGAACTTGTGATTATAAATCTGAAACACAGAGTTGTAGTGTAGATGATGATTGTCCTGTGTCAGCTGGCACGTTGTATGAGGTGGGCACGTTTTTTATCAACCATAATGATACTGCAGAAGTTTGTCAGTACAACGGTAATTTGCTTTACGGCAATATTTTGGCAGGCAATGAATTGGAAGTGTTTGCCTGCAACAGCGACGACGATTGTAACGATAGCACAAATTATGGAGAAGACCAGAAGATCAATGTCTTTACTTTGCCAGCCAAACAATTCATTATGGAAGATAATTTTTTCCTTTCTGATATTCGGTTTAATTGTGTCAATCTGTCAGATATGTCAGATTATGATAATACCACTACCAGAAGTTGTATTGGCGCTGTCAATGCTGAAGAGCTGGTTGCTTGTCCAGCTGGACAAAAAGCTACGTCATTTTGTAGTAATTCTTGTCAGAAAGACTATAGTGTTTGTACACCAGTCTTCAAGTGTGGTAATGGTCTTGTCGAAGCAGGAGAAGCTTGCGATGACGGTAGTTTGAATGGTGGGTATGGTCAGTGCAATCTTACTTGTAATGGTTTGTCGCCAGCTTTTTGTGGTAATGAGAAGATTGATTATGATAAGAATGGCAACGCATTAGAATTTTGTGAAGTTCAGGAAAAGACGACAGAAGACAAGAACCTTGTGCTTCTCTTGGCCAATAATTATATTTTTAATGCTACCTGTGCCATCAATGATTTGGGGGTTAACTTGACCAAAATTTTACCTAATCTAATTTCTGCCAAAAAACAGGTAGATGAATATTTAGCAGTAGATACATCAAAAATCACAGATGAAGATTACAGACAATCTCTTAGTGTAGGTAGCCAAGTCGTATATTGTACTACAATAGGTTCGACTGACGATGATAAAGATGGTAAATGTGCTAATAATGACAACTGTCCATTTGACTACAACCCAAATCAATCTGATATTGACGAAGATGGCGTTGGAGATGTTTGTGACGCCGACGTCTACGTCGGCACTCAAATATTGAATTATATACACAACGCAGTTTACACCCAACTTTCCAACCAGAAAAATAAAATTTGTTCTGAATACATTGGTTATTGTGCAGAAAATAGTGATTACATTTGTCGTAACGATGCTGATTGTGCCAAAGTGGATGTAGACAGTAAATACTTGGACGACTTGCCTACCGGTACTGTGGCTGATTTTGTGAATAATCTTTCTACCAACGGCGATGATGTTGGGCCGTGTAAGCCGATGCTTACTCAGTATAGTTTTGAAAAGCAAAACACTTGTTCTTGGGATTGTCAGGGGTATGGCCAGTACTGTGGCGACGGTTATCTAGATATTGCCAATGGTGAAGAATGCGATGATGGCAACAGTAGTAATGGGGATGGGTGCAATAATTTTTGTAAAGAAGAAAACGTTGCTTGTTTGGCACAACAACCTCATTATGAAACGATAGATTCTGCAAGTCGTACTCGTATCTATATTTCTTCTGGAGATTATGAAGATCCAGAAAATTTCAATGGTCAGCCAATTCCAGAATGTACACAGAACACAACGGGCAATGAGGTTTGTGATGCTTTTGGTTTAGACAGTTGTCTAGCAGTACAGGTTTGGCCACCAGCTGGTCCATTTAGTGAAGTTCATATTGGTGGAGCTCCAGAAGGGGTGTCTTGCGAAAGTGATCTGAGTTCTATTTATACTTCAGGTGCAGAGTATGCCTATCGAGTAGAGTGTAGTGGGGTGTTTAATGGATATACCAATACTACTAACGTCACTGATACTTGTGGCAACGGTGTCAAACAAACAGGCGAAGAGTGCGACGATGGTAACAAGGTTGATGGAGATGGTTGTTCGGCAAGTTGTGTCATCGATTCTGGCTGTGGCAATGGCAAGATTGATACTGGCGAACAGTGTGACTGGGCTTTATCTGGTACTTACCAGGCAGATGATTGTATCAATTTAGATTATGGTGAATCTTGTGTATATTGTTCCAAACAATGTCTATCCATTACTGTTGATTCACCGATTTTTTGTGGTAATGGCAAGATTGATTATGGGCCTAATGGAAGTCCGTTAGAGGTTTGTGATCAGAAGGGTGACGTTGTGGTCCAAAATACTACCAGTACACTTGGTGGAGTTCCAGTTTCTTGTCAAGCTTTTTATCAAGATGGAGAGGTTGTTTCTTACCAAAGTGGAAATGTATCTTGTATAGACAGTTGTAAGAAGTTTGAGACCAACGCTTGCTTTACTTGTGGCGCTGGATCAGAACTACCTGTTCCAAAGATTGCTCTTATCAATCCGATGATTGATAATAAATCTGCTGGTCTCAGTAATTATTGGATAAATGCCTCACTCTGGTATAAAAAGAAGGAAGAAGGTGTTAGCCAGTACGTTGGGGTAAAAAATTATATTTCCTTTGGTGGCACTACGTCTACAGATCAGCGTATATTTGATGTCACTGATGGTGGTGGTCTTGAAACAAATTTATCTTGTAATGGAACTTGTGAAGACGGAGTTTGTTCTGATGGATATTATGTCTCTTTCAACAATCTAGATGATAATTCTAGTGTCCCTCCCGCACAAGATTTTTTTGATCAAATTGTAGGTGACCAATTTGAGTATAAGGTGGATGGACAAGTGTCCTCTGTTGAGAATGAAACAATTTTGTCCCCTGCCGTTCCTAACCAAGTGTTTCGTGTTGTAATCAGGTGGAGTGACAAGACGGCAAACGATGACGGTAATTATTATGGCGGGTTATATAGTGAGGGATTTAGTACAACAAGTAAACAGTATATTTATACAGATCCTAGTCTTTTGGAGGATAATTTGTGTAGCAAAATTGACTTTTTGAATAGTTTAAAAAAAGATCCTATACCTTCTGGTAGTGTTTTTGAAACATATGATGTTCTTTATAATTATTGGTGGCCAGAAGATTGTTTACCATACGACAACATACTATATATTCATCCAAAAAATAACCTAAAGCACACTTACATTCAGTCATTCACAATTGACACAGAACAATTCGCCTCTAATAATGTAATTGGATTTTTCGTCCAAAATCTAGGCAGGTCAATTGGTAGTCTAAAAGACAAAACCAGTGATTTATCTGTGGATATCTACACTTACCATGATGGGCAGATTCCAGCCCGATCTATCTACTTACCATCACAGACTTTCAAAATCAAAGGAGCAGAAAAAACTTCGACTAACGTTGGTGATCAGAAAGGACAAAACGGTGCTCAATATTGGCACGCTTTTAACCTAGTCAAACAGAGTGGCACATACAAGATTATGCCGATTTATCTAGATGGTGTCACTTTGACTGATGGGGCTATCCGCGCTGATCAATGTGCTCTTCAACAAACTATTCCCGATGCAGTATTGCCAGCTGGTTGTACAAAATAATCAATCTATATGAAAAAATATTTAACTATTCTCGCAATAGTCTTACTTCTCGGAACTGCCATATTTTTGTTATTTTTTAGAAAGGGTAATAACCAAAATATTTCAGACAACGGTTCTGTGGATGTTTCTAGCGAAGAAGTACCTGTGGAAGAAATGGTCTTTGAGCGTGCAGTATTGCCAAGCGAGTTTGAACATGATCAGGATAGAGATGGTGTCTCAGATGAGAAAGAAGCGGAATTGGGTACCAGCGATTTGGCTATTGATACAGATGGAGACGGACTTCGTGATGTGGATGAAATTAATAAATGGGGGACAGATCCTACCAAAATGGACACAGATGGTGATGGATTTGCAGATGGGGTGGAGCTTCTCAATGGTTATAATCCTGTTGGTGAAGGAAAATTATAAATTAACGAATAGTGTGTGAATCTGTTTGCTTATATTGGCAAAATCTAATTCACGCTACTCGTAAAATAATAAATGTCTGTTTGTTGACACAGTTTAACGAGGATTAGTGTTTGAAATTTAATCAGTATATTCCCCATGAGCTTGCTCTGGGGTTTCCTTGCAGGGAAGAGTTTGAGAAACCGTAGGTTTTTCAAAGAATACTTCCTTGATGGATACCCCGTCAGCTTGTTGCGGGGTCGTTCATTATTTTTGGTATAGTAATTTAGAGTAATTAATTTTTTTTCATATGTTTGATGATCAACCTTTGTCTACAGGAGGCCAACCTCCTACCAACTTACCTTTTGGAGAGCCCGAAGACATTTTGGCATCTGCTGATAGAGATTTGCCAGAAGTATCAGCGCCAAGCATCGATTTGCAATCTCCTCCATCAGAATCTGTGGCTGTGTCATATGTACAACCAAAGCCAGTGGCCTCTACCCAACCACTAGTAAGAACGGCCTCGACCGCCTTAGGTGCTGGTATTTTGAAGCCAAAACACGCAGTAGAAAATCAACTGACACCAAATACTACAGTGACAGCAGAGTACCATATGGGAGCCGAGCCTTTACATCCTCCATCAAACAATGCCATACCATCTAGCCAAACGGAGAAAGGCCCTCCAGATCTTGAGCCACTATCGCCGATGAATTCAGGGCCAGATATAGGACCTCAACAAATGTATGCTATCAAAGCGCCTTCTACAAGTAAGAGTTTAATGGGTATCTTAATTTTTGTAGTCTTGTTTTTGTTGTTTGGCGTTGGTATTTATTTTGTGTATGCTAATTTTATTAGACAAGACGTGGTAGTGATTGATTCCAATTCTGATTCTTTTGTAGATGACAGCACGCAGGTTGTGGATGATAACGTGCCAGAAGATAGTATACTAGATAATGGGACAGATGTTACTTCTGGTATTTTAGATGATCAAATTTTATTTGGTGAACCTATTGATAGAGATGGCGACGGCCTGGATGATGATCGAGAAGTATTGGTTGGGACTGACCCAAAAAATTGGGATAGTGATGGCGATGAACTAAGTGATGGAGATGAAGTGACCATTTGGAAGACTGATCCATTGAACCCAGACACTGATGGCGACACATACTTAGATGGTGCAGAAATAAAAAGTGGCTATAGCCCGACTGGCCCAGGAAAACTTTTTGAATTACCTAATTTAGGAGAAGTTAATCAAGTTGAAATTACAAACACCTCAACTGTCACGTCTGTTTCCACAACCACCACTCTTGTGCCCATAGTGCCAACTACTACATTATAAATTATTTTTGGTGGTTAGTAGTAAAACAAGTGCTGTTCATTGTTTTTGTTAAAACACTAAGTTGCTACAAACATAGATGTTGTTTACAGTTTTAAACAAAAGTAACAACAATAAATTGAAAACTATAAATAACGTTTGAAAATCTAACAAGTTAGATAATAAGGTGAATAGATATGTTTGGTAAAAAAAATAAGAAAGAAAATGAAAGTAATAAACAGCTCGGCAATGTAGAAGTAATACCCGATATTTTTTATGGTGGAAAAGATCCTGTTATTTATCATAAAAATAATCAAAACACAAAATTAGGATCTGAAAAAAAATTTACGAAAAAAGATTACCAATCATCAAACCATTTTTTTAGTGGGCTGATCCACAACAAAAAATTTCTTATAATCTCAGGTGTTATCACATTTTTGATAGTTGTTGGTCTAATATCTTGGTATTATATTGATCAGGCTGTGAAAGCTTCTAGACCAGTTGCAAAAGTAGAAGAACCAAAAGTAGTGGAAGATATTCCTCAAGTAGTAGAGGAGCAAAAAATTGAAGTTATAGAAAACAAAGAAATACAGGTGATAGAAGAAGCACAGACAGAAGTGACAGTTGAGGAATTACCAGATACTATTGTTGTCACTCCAGTCGTATTTCCTGACATAGTATTAGTTGATGGCCCGGATATTGATGGGGACAAATTAACAGATTTAGAAGAGGAAATATATGGTTCAGACAGTGGTGTATGGGATACCGACAAGGACGGTTATTATGATGGTCAAGAAGTAATAAATCTGTATAATCCTGGTGGGGCTGCTCCTGTCAAATTGATTGATTCTGGTTTTGTAAATGAATATATCAATCCTACTTGGCAATATCGTCTATATACGCCTGTGGTATGGGATATCGGTGAAGTAGACCCAGAACAGAGGCAAGTTCTTTTTAGTTCCATTACTGGTGATTATATGGAAGTCAGAGTGTTTGAAAAGAAGGAAACTCAGACATTTCAGGAGTGGTTTGCAGAAAATGTTAGAGACCAATCCTTTCAAGATATTGTTCAGTTTACCAATCGTTTTGAAGAGATTGGTTATAAGAGATCGGATCAACTAGTGGCTTATTTTCCGCGCCAGAAAGTTGTTTATGTTTTGATATACCATACAGGCATTAATGAAACCATATATTATCGTTATACTATCCAAATGATGATGCAGAGTTTTAGGCCAAGCAAAACTTTGGTTCAATTGCCAGGTCAAGAAGCTCTCCCAAAGCCACCTTCATTTGAAGATACAACAGATTTATTAGGAGTAGAATTAGTTAATCCGGAAGATGTTATTTTTGACACAAAAAACACTAGCTCTACAGTTACTAGTACGTTATAGCCTTGTTATGCCTTGTATTATCTATAAAACTCTCAAGCGTGTTGGTGTGTTAGAAAAAAAGATAGAAAATTGTGTTGCTTTCACTCTAAAAAAAATTAACAAGAGCAAAAAAGAAATCAGCGTTCACATTGTTGGTGAAAATAAAATTAGGAGTTTAAATTTTTTATTTCGAGGGTTGGATAGGCCGACAGACGTGCTTTCTTTTTCTGTCGGGGATGGAGAAAAGTTTTTTTTGTCTGATGATCTAGGCGATATATTTATATGTCTTCCTTATATAAAGAAACAAGCTAAGGAAAATGAAGTGACACTTGAAGAAGAATTTTTTAGAATGTTAATCCATGGCATTTTGCATCTTTGTGGGCATGATCATGAAGATAAAAAAGAAGCGGAAGCAATGTTTTCTCGGCAAGAAAGAATTTTGAGTAATTTTTTTAGTTAATTTTATTTTTTGAAAGGTTTATTTTATGGTTGAGATAAAAGTTTTAATAAACAGTTTCAAATATGCTATCAAAGGTATAACTTTTGTATTCCGGAATGAACAAAATTTTCGTATTCAGGTATTTATCAGCCTTATTGTGGTCTTGGCAATGATCATTTTTGGAATTAAAAGATCAGAAGCAATCGTCGTTTGTTTGGTGATATTCTTAATTTTAATATTAGAATTACTTAATAGTGCTCTAGAAAAATTTGTGGATATTATCAAACCTCGCCTTCATATTCAAGCCGAAGTAGTCAAAGATATTATGGCAGCGATGGTATTTTTTGCTTCCTTTGGGTCTGTTATTATAGGCATTATTATTTTTTGGCCATATGTCGCAGGTCTGTTTTGAAGTACGATTTAAGTTCTGGCAGTTGATTATATATTGAATAAATTGTAAACTACCCTAAACAATAAATTAAATAATTTAAAAATATGGGAAGACGAGGCGGTCAATCAGAGATAATTATAGGGGTTGATATTGGTTCGACGGCTATTAGAGTTGCCGTAGGACAAGTTACTTATTCTGGCGCCGGACAACAGCCAAATTTACAGGTCATTGGAGCCGTGGAGGTTCCTTCAGAAGGGGTTCACAAGGGTGTTGTTTCAAGTATTGATGAAGTTGTATCATCTTTGACACACGCTTTAGAACAAACAGAGCGACTTACAGGTTTACCTATCGAACATGCTTGGGTTGGGGTGTCTGGAGCCCAGGCCATTTCTCAAAAGAATAGAGGCGTGGTGGCAGTGGCCAAGCCAGACGGAGAAATTTCTGGAGAAGATGTCGATAGGGTAGTCGACGCCGCTCGAACGATTGCCCCACCACTTAACTACGAAATTTTGCATGTGCTTCCAAGCGGTTTTCATGTCGATGGACAGACAAATATAAAAGACCCAGCTGGGATGTCCGGGGTGCGACTAGAAGTGGAAGCACAGATCATCTATATCAATAGCTCACATATCAAAAATATTACAAAAGCAGTTTATCGGACTGGAATTGATATTGACGATATTGTGTTGTCTATTTTGTCATCTGCTAGTGTAGTTGCTACTCCAAGACAAAAAGATCTAGGTGTGGCCGTGGTCAATATCGGCGGGGCTACGACTAGCCTGGTGGTTTACGAAGGAGGTGAAGTTATCCATACTGCCACTATTCCGATTGGTTCTGAACACGTTACTAATGATTTGGCGATTGGTCTTAGGACTTCTATTGATATTGCTGAGCTTGTAAAATTGGAATATGGAAAATCTAACTCTAAAAATATTTCCAAAAAAGAAAAAATAGATCTTTCTCGTTTTGATAAAAATTTAGAAACAGAAGAAGTTCAACTTTTTTATATTGCTCAAATTATTGAAGCCCGTATGGGAGAGATCATGGAAAAGATTGATGAGGAGTTTTTCAAAGCACATGTTAGTCGTCTTCTTCCTGCGGGGGTAATTTTTACAGGCGGGGGAGCAAAGATAGATGGGCTGACAGATTTGGCTAAAGATGAGCTTGGGTTGCCAGCAACAATCGGTTATCCAATTCATATGGATAGTATTAGTGATAAGTCTTCTGACATTTCTTTTACCACAGCTATTGGGCTTTTGTCATGGGCCTTTGATCTTCAGAGTTCTAAGATTGTAAGTAAAAGATCTAGATTTGTCAGCAGTAATACAGCAATAAAAAAAGTTCAAAATATTTGGAAATCACTTATTCCTTAGTTCCCAAAAAAGTGGTTAAAATTTTTTTTCAAACAGACTGCCGTTAGTCTGTTTTTTTTGTTTGCACAGTATTTTCTTGACATATAAATACAAAAAAGTTAGACTGTAGGTGTATTAGATTAATACACTCTCTTGAACAATAAATTTGTTCAATGATCATAATTTTCCAAATATTTTAAGATTAAGATTATGCCACAAGTAAAACCTGAAATTGAAACATTTGCCAAGATTAAAGTTATTGGTATTGGAGGATCTGGGGGTGCGGCTGTCGATAGGATGGTCAAAACTGGTATTCGAGGTGTAGATTTTTTGGCTATGAACACAGATGTACAGGCCCTTCACCACAATAGTGCCCCACATAAGTTGCATATTGGTAAGACTGTCACCCGTGGTTTGGGGGCTGGAATGGATCCAGAGATGGGTAGACGAAGTGCAGAAGAAGCTCAAAACGAAATACGAGAAGCCCTCAAAGATACCGACATGGTCTTTATCACCTGCGGACTCGGTGGTGGTACAGGATCAGGAGCTAGCCCTATCGTAGCAGAGATTGCCCGTGAACTCGGAGCTCTTACTGTTGCAGTCGTGACCAAACCTTTTTCTTTTGAAGGTCCACAGAGAAAACAAATTGGAGAGTTGTCTTACCAAGAGTTGTCTCGTCATGTTGATACTATCATCACTATTCCCAATGATCGGGTACTTCAAATTATCGATAAAAAGACTTCACTTCTGGATGCTTTCAAAATTGTTGATGATGTATTGAGACAAGGTGTACAGGGAATCTCTGAACTAATTACTGTACCAGGACTGATCAACGTCGATTTTGCAGATGTAAAATCAATCATGAAAGACACTGGTTCGGCTCTCATGGGTATAGGTATTGGTACAGGAGATACTAGGGCGATAGAGGCCGCTCAGGCGGCTGTATCAAGCCCTCTTTTGGAAGTTTCGATAGATGGTGCCAGAGGTATTCTGTTTACTATCACAGGCGGTAAAAGTTTGGGTATGCAGGAAGTGGCTGAAGCTGCCAAAATTATTACTAACTCTGCAGATGAAGATGTCCGAGTTATATTTGGAGCGGTGATTGATGAGAAGATGGGTGAGGATGTTCGAGTGACCGTAATTGCTACAGGTTTTGAAGAAACAGACAGAAAAGGTGTTTTTCAGCAAGATGAGGAGACAAGACTTTTTGCACCAAAAAAATCTTTTTATTCTCCTAGTTTTTTTGCCAAAAAAAGCGCACCAAACGATAGCAATGTGGAAGATAACGAGCCGACGGTTAGAAGTCAGTTTACCGCCAAACAAATCAGTATCGATGAAAATAAAAATACAAAAAAACAGCCTATAAAACAATCTTTGCCTACTCAGTTAAATGTAAATGAAAATAACTCGTCTGATAAAGAAGATTTAGAAATTCCCGCTTTTATTAGAAAAAAAATGGGAATGTAGTTGTAAATCTAAAATCATAAATTACTTTGAATTACAAAACACTCTTTTCTGTCATCATTGAAATAAATTCAACGCAAGCTCTGAACTTGTTCCAGGATCTGTTTTATTGAGTATCTCTCTTTAGACCACACCATCATCCCTTACCGAGGTGCAAGATTTGGATTAAAATTAACTGATTAGACCACCAAATGGTGGTTTTTTTATCACTTTTATTTTTATATATTAGATGTTATACTATTTAGGATTTATGATTTTATAAATATGTATTGTCCGGTTTGTCGATCAAAGGAAACAAAAGTAGTTGATTCGCGTATTTCTCAAGATGGTATGACTATCAGAAGGCGTCGAGAATGCGAGAAATGTTATTATCGTTTTTCTACTTTGGAAGAAGCAGAACTTCTTGGTTTTGTAGTAATTAAAAATGATGGTAAACATGAAGCTTATTCAAGGGAAAAGATGGAAAAAGGTGTTATTCGTTCTTTGACTAAACGTTCT
>Ga0210006_1002332_pt1 | contig 12532 bp, 6 predicted proteins | sample CryGey02umfilter_2_FD_185452 | JGI IMG/M metagenome (GOLD analysis project Ga0210006, IMG submission 185452) | Groundwater microbial communities from aquifer in Utah, USA - Crystal Geyser 4/10/14 0.2 um filter (SPAdes) (version 3) | ecosystem: Environmental > Aquatic > Deep subsurface >... | reverse complement strand
ATTGAATCCAGTATGGCTAAATTTCGATTTTTTCGGTTGCCGGATCTTTTGTTAATTTCTTTTATTCTTAATGTTGTGGCGATCGGCCTTATTTAATAATTATGAATCAGATATTTTTACAATTTTTGCTCGGAATAATGTTTTTGACGATTATTTTTCTACATCTTTCCAAGAAAAATTTTTCGGCGTCAATCGCTTATGGTCTTCAATCGCTGGTTATTATGTCATTTTTTTTGAATTCTTTTTTTGAAACAAATAATTTAACTATTCTTTTGGTTGTTTTCTTGACGTTGATTGTGAAAGTTGTTTTAGCGCCATTATTTTTTATTCGTTTGATAAAGAAAAATGCCTTGGCTTTTTCCGTCAGCACCTATCTCAATATGCCCTTAACGATTATTAGCATTGCTATTTTAACTTTTATTGCTCATGATCAAAAATTTTCCCCATTGACCAACATTGTTCCGGTCAATCAAGATTCGCTTTCTTTAGCGCTTTCCGCTATATTTCTTTCACTGCTCTTGATCATTAATCGCAAGGGTGCTCTTTCACAAATTTTGGGCGTACTGTCTTTGGAGAATAGTATCGTTGCTTTTGTTATTTTTGCCGGACTGGAACGGAATCCGACATTGCAAATTGGGATTATATTTAATATAGGAATTTGGATTTTGATTGCAACCATATTTATGTCAATGATCTTAAAGCATTTTGGAACACTTAATGTATCTTCTATGAATAATTTAAAAGATTAAAGCTATGGAAATTTTGTTTATATTTACAACTGTTATAATTACGATCGCAATAAGCATTTTTGTTAAGCGAAGAGCTGTTATTGAATTTTTTTCCATCTTAACAGCCTTGGTTGTTTTGTTTGAGTCTGGAGTAATTGCTTTGAAGGTCTCAATCGTGGGTAACTATTCTCCGTTTAGTTTATTTTCTATTGATTCATTGGCTGCGATTATTTTGCTCGTGATTAGCTTTATAAATCTAACAGCTGCAATTTATTCGATAGCTTATTTGCGTCAAGAAACGGCTAAAAATATTATCGGTTTTACTCGGGTGCGGCAATATTTTACTTTGTTAAATATTTTTTTGTTGGTGATGATTTTGGCTATCGGTGCTAATAATCCTATTTTTGCTTGGATTTCTATTGAAGCAACAACATTGTCTACGGCTTTTTTGATTAGTTTTTATAATAAGCCTTCAGCCATTGAAGGGGCTTGGAAATATTTAATTATTAATTCAGTCGGTTTGTTGTTAGGGTTTTTTGGAACGATGTTGTATTTTACCGCGGTTAAATTTCCGAATGAAAGCGGGCTCATTGATTGGCAGTTGCTATTAAGTAGCTCCTCGCAATTAAATCCATTAGTTGCAAAGATTGCTTTTGTTTTTGTTTTAATTGGTTATGGAACCAAGGTTGGTCTGGCTCCTATGCACACCTGGAAGCCGGATGCTTACAGTAAAGCGCCTAATCCAATCGGAGCGCTGTTGTCAGGAGCGCTGTTGCCGATTGCCTTTATGATTATTTTGAAATTCAAAGGAATAACCGACGCGGCTGTCGGTCAAAGTTTTAGCCAACATTTATTAATTGCGTTTGGATTATTATCTATTATTATTGCCGCACTAATAATGATTAATACTCGAAATTATAAAGGATTGTTAGCTTATTCAAGTATTGAGAATGCCGGAGTGATGGCTCTGGGATTTGGATTTGGCGGTCTGGGCGCTTTGGCGGCTATTTTGCACTTAATTTATCATTCACTAGTAAAGGGGGTTATGTTTTTTTCTTCCGGAAATTTATTGCTAAAATATAGTTCAGCGAAAATTGCCAATATTAAGGGGGCGGTGAATGTCGCTCCAATTACCAGCACCCTTTTTATTGTGGGCTTTTTGGTTGTGACGGGAGTGCCTCCATTTGGAATATTTTTAACTAAAATGCAAATTCTTTCTGCCGGTATTAAGGGGTATCCGCTCATTAGCATCATTGCCTTATTTTTTACGATCCTTGTCTTTGCAGGTTTTTTGAAGCACGTGTTAGCAATGTTTTTTGGAGAAAAACCGGAAGGCATTGAATTCGGTGAAAATAATGTTTGGTTGATTTTTCCACCAATATTATTGTTGGCTATTATTATTATTTTAAGCTTCTATATCCCATCATTTTTATCCGCTTTAATAAATGATGCGTCTGTAATTTATAAATAATATGATTAAGAAAAAAATCAGGTCTTATATTCATGAGAACGCAAAGGTTGATTGGCATGATAATATTGCTTCTTTTGCGGTATCTGCTTCAGAAATAGTCGCTGTTATTAGCAAGTTGTACGCTAATAAAAATCTTTCGCTCAAGCTTATTACCGCCACTGACGAAAGAGCGAAAAATGATTGTTTTAAGGTTTGGTATCTCTTTGCTTGTCCCAAAGAAAATGTATTCATTGTGCCTTTTCTTGAATTGAAAAACATTACCGAATTTCCGTCTATTTCTAATGTTATTCATAGCGCTTTGAGTTATGAAAAGAAAATCAATACTTTTTTTGGTCTAAATCCAATCGGACATCTTGACGCACGACCAATTATTTTGCATGAAAATTGGCCGGTTGATATTTTTCCGTTGCGAAAAGATTTTGCATGGAATATGCATCCTCAAGAAGCGCATGGAACATATCAATTTCAAAAAACAAAAGGCGAAGGAATATATGAAATTCCAGTCGGACCAATTCATGCCGGCATCATTGAGCCGGGACATTTTCGCTTTAGTGTTGCCGGAGAAAGTATCGTCTATCTCGAACCGCGCCTTGGTTATACGCATAAGGGCAGTGAAAAATTATTTGAAACACTTTCTATCGGTGACAAAATAAATTTATCAGAAAAAATTTCCGGTGATAGTTCATTTAGTCATTCATTAGCCTTTTGTCAAACATTGGAAAAATTAAACAACACGGTAGTGCCGGCGCGGGCGCGATATTTGCGGGTTATTTATGCTGAGTTGGAACGATTGGCTAATCATTTTGGCGACATCGGGGCGATTATGATGGATACCGGCTTTAATTTTGGCGGAGCTCAAGGCGCTCGATTGCGAGAAATGCTTATGCAAATAAATGGAAGACTTACCGGCAGTAGATTTTTGCGAGGCGTAAATATAATCGGTGGAGTAATGAAAGATATTGTTGATGCAGAAAAAAATAAGCTAAGGGTGGAATTAAAAGATATAAGCCAAGATTTTGCTGAAGTTATGCAAGTGGCTGAGAATAGCACCTCGCTTTTAAATCGTCTCAAAGGCACTGGCATGCTTTCATTAGCGACTGCTCAAAGACATGATGCAACCGGAGTTGCCGGAAAAGCTGTTGGTATAATAAAAGATGCCCGCATTGATTATCCGTATGCGGCCTATGGCGAACTTTCTCTTGGTGAAATTGCCACCGAGTTAGAAGGGGATGTTTATGCGCGATTCCATGTTCGAGTTACAGAAGTTTATGCGTCAATTAAGATTATAATAGATGCGTTGGAAAAATTGCCAAAAGGCGATATTAATATCCCAAATCATAAAATTGTTTTTGAAAAAAATACTTTTTCAATAAGCGTAGTTGATGGTTGGCGAGGAGAAATTGTTTATTTTGTCACTACCGATGCAAACGGAAATATTAGTCGGGTTGTTCCTCGTGATCCCTCGTTTGTTAATTGGGCGGTATTGGAACAGGCCAGCTTTGATAATGTAGTGCCCGATTTTCCTTTGATTAACAAAAGTTTTAATTTGTCATATTCTGGAAATGATCTATAATTAGAATAAGGAATATTCTTTTCATTAAAGAAAGAAAAAATCGGGCGTGCGCAAAATGAAAAGAGCAAAGAGTATTTTTCTGTGGTGTGGCTGGCTTCCTTATTGGGGGTTTTGCTCAAAAAATGTTCGAACATCAATCAAAAAACACCACTATTATTTATCATCTAGTTTAAAAAGATCTTTTAGGTATGGACCTGCGTAATAATGGGTTACACCCCTGCTTTTTATCAATTGTTTTTTTGTGAGCCATTTTGTAAATAGACCGCATAGATCATCGTCTCCTATGTAAAATCCAACGCCTCGCTGTGAAATGAAAGATCTTAAGAAAATTTTTGTTAAATTGCTTAAACTTATGCCGAGTTGATTTTCACATTTTTCTTTTGCGGCTTCGTAAATATCCTCGTTAATTCTAATTGTGAACTTTTTTTGTTGCTTCATGAAATTTTTGGTTAATGTATTGCTTTATTTATGTTGATATTCGAGTGTACGAAAATGTACGGCAAAATGCCATACATTTTTACACAACTTGCTGATTATGAAGAGAGGTTGTATAGTTTTGTACATAAACTTTAATAAAATTCCATGAAAAAATTCCTACTTGTTTTTGCTTTATTACTTCTAAATTCAACAAGTGTTTTTGCTGATTCCGCTAATGTTGGCGGCACCGGTAATACCGTTAAAATGCTTAATAACGAAGATGTACAAATGGTAAGTGAAGTTATTAATTTAACAGTTGGTTCGGAGCCAAAAATTTCTGATGTTTATGGGGAAGTTTTTGGTGGTTATATAAATGTCGAAGTCGAATATTTATTCAAAAATACAAGTGACAAAGCTGTGAATGTGCAAATGGGTTTCCCTGAAGAATGTGGCGGAAGTTGCTATATGGATGATCCTCAATTTGCCAATGAATTTTTGGGTCAATATGAAAATTATAAACTTCTTAATTTCAAGGCTTTTGATAGCGATCATGAATATAGCGTCACTATGAAACAAGGTGAAGAAGATGATTATGGTTCAGGTAAAAATTGGTACACATATGAAGTTAATTTTGCTCCTGGTGAAGAGCAAACAATCACTAATAGCTATTGGATTGCTCCATACTCATACAAATCCGGTTCACGATGGTTTAAATATATTTTGGAAACAGGTGCATCTTGGAAAGGAGTTATTGAGAGCGTTGATGTTTACCTTAATTTTGAGGGTGACATGACCGTATATGATGCTATCAGCCTTGAACCATTCGGCTTTAAATACGGCGCAATGGCGGGAAATATAAGTTGGCATTTTGATAATATCGAACCCGGTGAAATGGATAATATTGCAATCTCCTATCGTGATCCGAATGGTGGTGATTTTGGTTGTGATATGGCCTTTGAGGATGAAGGTGAATATAACGGTGGAAAAGCGTCTTCAAATCTACCAACTGAAGGTGATTATTATTATTCTCCTTGCAAAGGCTATGACCGTGATAAATCTACAGCCTGGGTTGAAGGGGTTGAGGGTGATGGTGAAGGAGAGTGGCTTGAAGTTAATATTGAGCCAGATAAAACTTATAGAGAGATGCGGATTTTCAATGGCTATGGAAGTAGCAAGGATATTTGGGAAAAAAATAATCGCGTAAAAAAAGCTAAGCTAACTTTTCCTAATGGTACAAGCCAGATAATTGAGTTAGCTGATAGTTATGGATATCAATTTGTCGATATTGCTCCTCCAGTTTTTGTGCCTGTTGATAATACAGTAAAGGCAAAATTTGAAATATTGGATATTTATCAAGGGACAAAATTTAATGATACCGCGTTAAGTGAAATCCAATTTTTAGGGGAGATTCCTTTATCCGCCTTTTCTGATACGGCCGGGCATTTGTATGAAGATGCCATAAAATTTGTAAAAATACGCGGCATAGTTAATGGCTACGATGACGGCACATACAAGCCGGATAAAACCGTAAACAGAGCCGAGATGATGAAGATTATTATTGAGGCGGAGTATCCGGGGGACGCGGTTGGTAGCAATTGTTTTAAAGATGTTAAAAATGAGTGGTTTGCAAAATATATATGTTTTGCGAAAGACAAAGGCATTGTGAACGGCTACGAGGACGGCAGTTTTAAGCCCGATCAGGCGGTTAATTACGTTGAGGCACTCAAGATGACACTTGAAACTATGGACGGCTATTTTGAGGAAGTTGAAGGACATTGGTATCAAAAATATTTGAATCGCGCAGATGACTTGGCGGCATCCGTTGCCGATACCAAATACGACGAAGCGTTCTCCCGAGGGAAAATGGCTCAATTAATCAAGAATGTGTTGATGGCGGATTAGCTAAGAATAGTATCTGCAATCATGGTAGCCATTCTTACTTTTTGAGCGTTCTTTTTCTGCCCAAGACTACTTTCTGCCGTACTTAAATCTATATAACCTCTATGGAGCATTATTCTATAGATCAATTCTGTTCTATCAATACTATCAGCGGCAAAGCCTCTATAAACGGCCATTCGAGTGATGTCTGCTCCTTCATTATCCTCTCCTACTACTTCTGTTTGAAACCTTGTAGCTTCAGTTGCTAAATCTACAGGCCTCCTAGATCTGATTGAGTCTTTGCTTGTTAATCTGGCAAGTGTTCTTCTCATTTTCGGAGGCACCAAGTCGTATTTAAAATCGACCTCAGAACGGTCTACCTCATCGCTATTGTAGAATGGTGTTTCAATGCCGGGAGTATTCAGTTTTACTCTTGTATTGGCTAACCTTTCTCTTCTCATAAAATTATTCGCAATAACTGCCGGCAATACATCTCCGGGGCTTTGCTGACTATGAACAAATGTTCTTTTTAGTTTCTCATCAAGTGCAGTGCTAATCTCAAATTCCCTTTCCTGAAATTGAGGATTTTTAAACCTTGCAGATCTAAAAGTATCCATCACTTCCTGTCCGGCAATCCTTGGACCTTCGTGCTCCATACCCATTCTTGCTAATTGAGTATAAATTACTCCCGATGTAATTTTCTTTTTTTCCACTAATTTTTTCCCAACCCTTTTTATCTCTTCCGCAATTGCTTCCATTTTTGGCATATTTTCTGCAGATGTGGGACCAAAAACATTGGAAAAATATGTTTTCACAACTCTCTCATAAAGCGGCCCTCCATCTCCATCAAGACTTTCTTCAAGCCATCTATCCTCTTCTTTAGTTATTTTCTGAGGTGGGCCATCTATTTGTGGAATCTCATATTGTCCGATAGTTGGAGAGAATACATCTATTGTTAATAAAACTTTCTCACCATTTGAACCTATCAAATAATAGACATTGTCCTCTTCTCCATTTGCATCAACTTTTTGGTATTCTATGTCAACGACCTGCATTGAATTCCATTTTGAACCTTCAGGAAAAGATTCGCCATTTGCCTTATAATAGGCTTTTTCTCCCATTAACATTGACTTAATTCTCTCAAGTGATTTTTCTGTATTTCCAATCCCATCTCTATAGCCGACACATAATTCTTCATGTCCCTCTCTAGAAAGAACTTTGTGCCACTTAAGTGCTTCTGTAAAAGAAACTTCTCTATCCGGCTTGTTTTCAATAAGAGCGCGCTTATCCGGATTATTAGAAAACTCAACACAAGAATCAAAGTCCGGTAAATCTCCACTTGTTCCCTTGTTTATTCTTCTACCATTAATGATATTGTCCATTGCTTCTTCAATACTTGTAAGTCTGAAGGATTTGCCTTGCGGCTTTTCGTAGTTATTGAAGTAGACAAATGACTCTACCTTTGTTGGGGTTAATACATCTTCGGTGTCACAAATGTCCGCTACTGTAATTCGTGCATTTTTTTCGTCCGGATTGGTTACGCTACCGGCCTCAAGTAAGTGGGCGTATAGTTTTTCAAATGGAGTCCCTTTCAAATCATCCATTCTAACAAAATCCCCTGTTTCAGTACCCAAGGCATACAATCCCTCTTCGTCATTTTCATCTGTACCAACATGTAAAGAAAGCATGTCGCCCGCAACCACTTCAACTCCAAGCAAACCATTTAGTGCCGCAGGTCCTTGTTGTTCGTATAGCATTTCCAATATTTTAGCCACCATCTCCGATTTTCCGGCGCCACTATCCGCACTTCCCACCAAGCCCACAGTTCTGCCGTCAGCATATCTTAACTTGAACATTGCTCCGTGCACCGGCAAAGCTTCCTTTTCTATCATGATATCGTTATGGATTGTCAGTAGCATTTTCTTCATAAAACCAACATAGTCTGTCTCATCACTTCGAGATATCCAGGCCGTTCTAAAATTTTTATCACCGGCTTTTTCTTCATAAAATCCCGTCATTTGGTGTTCTCCCATGAATTTTTTTGGAACTCCAAAATATGTAACCGAATCAAAATCAGCCTCATTAAGTTGCTCCTTACTTGTCACCTCTTCAAGCCTTGGGAAAAGCCTGGAAAGATCTCTTAAAAGATGTAGATATGATTTATGGATCACCATCAACTGCTTTGTTCCACCAACTCGTACGGCTACATTGATAAATTCTCCGCTTCCAATAATTTCCTGAAATTCCGGAGAAGCAAATTTTTCTTTTGTCTCTTCCGCAGCTTCACCCGATCTTTTTTCAAATGAATAGGCGTTTCCTTGCACCCTCTTTGTTGCACCGGTATTAGCCTTATTCTTACAACTCACCATTTCTCCCACAAAATCATTTCCGGAGATTGAAGTCTTTACGTGATTTGGCATATTGCCATTAGCCGCTACGCCTTCTAAAACACCATAACCGCTGGCAAATCCATGAGTCATCTCGGTACTTATTTTTGAATTTTCCGGACCGGCAATTTTGTTAAAAATTGTTCTTATATGTCTTCCGACCAAATCACTTGCACCCATTATCGCATCCCTTGAACTCTTTGACTGATCTTCACAAACCACCAAGATGTTCGTTCTGATAGTTGAGCTATACCAGGCAATTTGTAATTGAACCATGATTTTAGAAAGTATCTCTCTCTGCTCAGGATGAATTGTCGGATCATTATTAAAGGCATTAATTAATTTCTCAACAGAATAAGTTTCTACAACCTCATCTGCCGACTTACCACTTAATTCCGGAATCTCTTTATGAAAATTTCTAAGTAAAAATTCATAAATAAGTGCGAATTCCTGCGTATCCATAAAAGTCATTGTCGACTCTTCATCATATAATTTGCCTTCCGTACTTCTTAAATTACTAACTTTTTCAGGAATACTTCCTGCAGCTATTTTCAAAACAAGATCAACCGCATCTGAAGTGTCTTCTATTTTGAACGCAAATGCTTCTTCTTCGCTATCAATGTCTATGTATCCTTTCTTTTTCGGAGCATTATCCATTAATTTTTTCCTCTTTGAGAGAAGCTCATCAAGATGAGAGTTTCTACCTGCTTGATCGGTGGCTCTTAAATTTTTCCCCAATGCTCCATCAAATTCTTCTAAATTTTTGTACTTTGGGCTGCCAGCTTCGTCTTTTGCATGAGCCTCTCCCCAATATGCGTACAGGATTTCTACTCCAAGTTTTATTTTTTCCTCTAAAAATTGATAACTCTTTTTATCACCTTCAAGTTTGTCACCAAGACTTATCCTTACAAAATTTCCATCCCCGCTTTTGGACATGCCAACTCCTGTTCTTTTGAAAAGGATTTCCAAAAATTGCTGAACATCAAAAGTTGTTCCATTAAATCTATCCAGCTCAATATTTATATAAAATGCCCCTTCCGGTTTTTTGTATTTTATCGCTTCACCATGAGCATTTTTCGAGCATCTAACAGCTCTTTCAGCTACAGCGAATCTTTTATCGACATCCTCGGCAGCTGCCTTTTCCGGCCTAATTGATTTTAATTTTTTCAAAAGTCTCTTAACCAGGATTTCCGCATCATGGGAGTTTCCACCTCGTCCGGTTAAAAGACATAAGTCATAATATGCTTTGGTAACCATCCGGTATCCTTCATAAGAAATTCCCGAAGCAATTAATGCTTTGGGGCTAAGTTGCTTTTCAAAATATCTTAAGTAGCCATCAATAGTTTGATATGAAGCTTTTTGTAAGCCTTTATAAACATCTTTTGTTGCATATCCATGGCTAGTCTTTTGGTTCACACAATGGTAAGTCATTAAATTTGGGACTTCATCGGAGTGATATCTCTCCATAAATCCTTGAACGTCTTTATCATTAGATATTACAAGATGGGCTCTTCCGCCGGCTTCAGATTGATTTTTTGTAGGGGTTGCAATAGTAATCACCCTTACGTCATCACCGGTAAATCTCACTTTATTTCTTTCATATATTTCCGCTACCGGAGGATGATGAGGCCTAACCCCTGTTACTTCATCTTTTCTCACCATTTTGTAATATGAACTGTCATCAATCACGGTAATTCCAAAGTCTGATGCAATATCAAGCAACGCAATCACTTCATTGTCATCAACTATCTGAGAAGATGGATTGTGCGGACTGTTAATTATCATTGCCATACTTCTAAATAGGGCACTACATGTCTTTGGGTTATCTGACATTTTTCTTTTAGTTGCCATCAAGGCTGCTCTTAAATCTTTCGTCTTCAATTTTCCATCCTCGCCTCTTTTAACAATGATCTTTAAGCTTTTCTTAAATTCATCTTCTTCAAGAACGTTTTCATATGACCACATGCTCCTCTCAGTGATTAATCTTCCTCCAATATTTCCATCATCACGAATCTCTTGAAGAATTTTCTCAGTATATCCGGCATCAGGTTTGACATCATTTAAAACTGCCCATGTTGCTTCATACAACTTCTTTTGAGCTGCCAATTTCACCCTCCTTGCTCTATTTTCTGCACTATCGAGCCATTCTTTTACATGTGTATCCGGATGATCTTCATCTGTTGGTGAAAAATATTTTTCGATGGCATTTGCCATTGCTTCCAGCATTTTAACAGGATTCCTTTCCTTCCTTAGTAATGCTTCAATTTGTGTTCCAAGTTTCCCTTGATATCCTTCAATTCTAGGCAGCAATTTACCATCGAAAAAACGGGCTACAATATCCCTTGCCACCCTTTTTGGTCCTCTTACTGTTGAGCCCTCCCTAATAGCCTTAGCGGTCAATCCGTTCAACCTACTATGCGCCGCTGCTCTTTGTGCTGTGGTTTCTCTACTTTTATCCCCTCTCTGTGTTGGCGTAAGGCTTAATCCTCGTATCGAATTTTTCAATTCTTCTCTCAAAAACAAACCAACTCCGTGAATACCTTCTCTTCCTCCTCCGTTACCGATAGTTGCCTCATACCCATTTGTTTTGAGAAATTTATAAACGTACTTAAACCAATTATCTTTGGTTTTAGCTATAAGACCCCTTACGTATTGAGTTTGCTGTATATTGGTTTTCCCGGTTTTTTCGTCCTTAACCTCTTCGGTAATCCCATTTTTCTTTAACTCTCTAATTAACTGCAATGTTTCTTTAAACTGTCTAAGAGAAAACATATCCGCAACCATAGTCCGGCTCTTGTCATCATCTGCAGTTAGACCTTCTCCCGCATAAGATAAACCTGCAAGCTCTCCATCTAATTTAGATAAAAGTCCTTCAACTTTCGAATATGTTTCATCTATCGTTTCTTCATCGAAAGTTTCCAGTATTTTCCTTAATTGAAGCTGTGTAGAAGATGGTCTACCGGCTATATTTGTATGGACTGTTGCCAATCCGGAGGTGACCTCTTCAAAAAAAGAATAAACCTTGGTTGTACCGGTACTATTCGAATATTCCGAATTATCAATAAAGATAACTCTACCAAGCTGCTTTTGCCATCGGGGATCTTTTGAAATAAAATGTGGCAATCCTTGTACATGCAAAATAAATACTGCACCCGGTGTGCTTTCGATTGTTCCAATGTAATCCTGTTTTAATTCCTCATTATCATCTTTGACTTTTAGATTATTGGTTTTATTCCTATAAAGGTATTTTTTTATAAATTTTTCCGCCTTTTTTGGGCCTCCGCTTATTACGCATCTATTAAGGTGTTCAGCACCGGAAAACCCCAAAGGAATATCATCCAAATTAGCTGCTTCTTCATGACCCTTAAGGTAGTGTGTAGCCATTTCAACCGTCTCTCCTATTGCATCCACTAATTGAGAATGTGCCCTGAAATCAATACCCAAAACTCTTGCGAATTCCTTGATTTCGTTTGGCTCTCGATTTCCCAGTATTATTTGCCTAAATTGTCCCAAAATTTTCGTTGTGACAGGTGGAGTTCCAAGAGTTAGATCTATAGTTAAAAGGTCTATCAATTCCTTGTTGAGCAGCAACTCTTTTTCAGCGCCTTTGCCGTCCTCTAAAACTACTTTTCTTCCCAAAAGTTGTTGTGTGAATTTTTTGCGATTCCTGGAAATTTTAAAGATACCGGAATAACTAAATTCCTCCATCATCGCGGTCATTGCTTTAAGACCAAAAGCGTTAAGGGCATTTTGAGCCTCTTCAATTTGTTGTCTCGCTCTATCAATATTTTCTTCACTTACTTGAATACCTAGATCTATATCGCCTTCAAATAAGCTGAGCCCCAATCCTTTAGCCTTTGTTTCTATCCCCTTTAATCTGCCCAGTTCTTCTTCTACTTGCAACATTGAATATGCTAATGCATTACTTCCCCCTAATTCCGAAACTGCTTCCGCCATTGTTCTTTGGTTATTGTTAATAGGTTGTGTAAATCTTCATGCTTGGAAAATAAATCGAATAAGTCATAATATGTGAATTCCTCATCCATTTCTTCAAAACATTTGTTTATCTTTTGAATAA
>Ga0210006_1002325_pt1 | contig 12543 bp, 14 predicted proteins | sample CryGey02umfilter_2_FD_185452 | JGI IMG/M metagenome (GOLD analysis project Ga0210006, IMG submission 185452) | Groundwater microbial communities from aquifer in Utah, USA - Crystal Geyser 4/10/14 0.2 um filter (SPAdes) (version 3) | ecosystem: Environmental > Aquatic > Deep subsurface >... | reverse complement strand
TTAATCTTTCGGTAAATCCCCGCCCTTTAGGGCGGCTGGGTTTCCCGAAAAAGTTCGGATTCGCCGAAGTTTTCTTCGCCTTCGGCGAAGAAAAACAGGATTCCAAAGGGGTGCCCCCTTTGGTCGCAGGGCGGGGATCGGAAAGCCCCGCCCGAGAAATATAATTTACTTTTGCGATTTTTTCTAGAGAAAGAAGGTTCTCCTTCTTAAGATTTTCTAAAGCCAAATCAGCATTATGCCAGCTAGTTCTTTGAGTTAAAATAGCGCCGATAGCGACGAGTTCTCTTGTGGCTTCGGTTTTATTTTTTGCACACCACTGCGGCCAAAAAACCGCGGGGTCTCCGTGCTTTTCGTAAAGCTGCGAATAGAGTTGGTAGATTTTGTTTTTGTTCATACAGACCAAGAGTGATATTCAATTCTACCTTGTCTACCCGAAGCCCACAAGAACGAAACCCCGCTAAGTGGAGCAGAGGAGGAATAAAAAATCCGCCCGGCCATAGGGCAATTCTTGGTAATAACTAAGAACTGTAAAATGATTATAAATTAAAGATCGTTTATTTACCCCTGCACCAGAAAGCCCGCCTTTTGAGGCGGGAATGAACGGAGGTCTTCTTGAGCTTTCGGTACGGCCTGCCTGCCGGACAGGCAGGGGTTTCGGCCTCAAGGTCAGAGAAAACCCCAGCCTTTAGGCTGGGGAGGCCTCATCTACCGACAAGAAATATACTCTGCAGAACAATTCACTGCAAACCCTTCATAACCAGTACTATCTGCGCACCATTCTTTTTTTGAAGTGACTAAACGCGCCTTTGCGCAAAAGGAATCTTGAGAAGAAAAACATTTTAAAGTACTTCCTTTGTCCTCAATCACCGATGACAACCTCTGAAAATCAGGGCTAGCGCATACTCTATTATAAGTTCCATTGCCACCGGAAGCATCGTCATGCCAAAGTTTGGCGGCAAAAGCCGTACCCCTAACATTACTTTTTATTACAATATTTCTATAGGTATTGGGATGCGGAAATAAAGAAAGCAGAATCACTAGAAGAATTAAATAAAAAATACTTGCCGCAAGGGATAACACCAAATCTATTCTCCATATTAGTCGCAGCCTTTCTCTTCCTTTTGCAGCCCAAAACACAATTACTGCCGCTGCCCCTGTTAAAAAAGCAGCAACTGATAATACAAAGCCGAAATAAAAGAATTCCAAGGGCAGAGGAATATTTAAAAATAAAAGAGATAACGGGCCGAAGATAAAACCAACAACCGCGCAAATTAAACTAATATTTACTAAGCTATCAATTTTCGATTGATTTGGACTCTGCATCGATTTATTATCGGTTAGTTTTCTATTGGTTAATTATAGCTCAAGTGTAGAAAAACAAGAAATCCAAGATTAATCCTTCGGCAGAAGATCTCGGGTTTATCAAAGATGCCTAAGGAACAGCTCTAAAACCATTTTAATGTGGAACGAGAATTTCGCCAAGACAAAAGGACAAAATAAAAAGGCCTATTAGAGTAGATAAAAAAACAAAAACCGAGCGTTCTTTTCTTTTTACAATTGCGATAATCCCGGTAAAAAAGCTAGCCAGGCCAGAAATCCCAGCAAGAAGCATTGGAATCGCAATAACAGAATTGCTAAAAAATGTTGCACCCCCTTCTTGTCCTGAAATAACGGCAAATCTACCCAATGACAAAAAAACAAAAAAAGCGATTATCAATCCACACGACCATTTCCCTAAATTAGTTTTTGGCATTTGTTTCTCCTTTTTAAGTTAATATCGGCTTTATTGTATTCTAACAAAAAACTACCTGCCTTCAAATTGTTCTATTATCACAGCGGTGAAACCTAACCCACGAACCGGCGTTATATTTAATCAAGAGGCACAGCTTTTTAATATAGCCAAAATCGTTATTCCTTATGTTCAGATAAGTCAAAGGTCGGAATAAATCAAAGGTCGGAATAAATCAAAGGTCGGAATAAATTATGAGATGCATTAACAACTTCTATGAAAAAACTTTTTTTACCAGTTATAATTATTAGCTTGGCATTAGTCGGCTACTCGGTTTTTGCTACAAGTGGAAAAAGCGAAAACAATACAATAAAAAAGCTTGAAAAGGCTATTGAAAAACTAGAGAAATTTGAAATACCTGACGTTGAATCAACAAAAGAAAATCCTTCTTCCTTTTTTGTCGGCCCTCAAGGCCAAGTCCGAATTATCAGCGGCACAATCACAGAAATAGGCAGCACTACACCGGCAACAGATGGCGTTAAAGTGTGGGGGCTGAATTTAAGAGTGGATAGAAGCAATACCAAATACATACCAGCAGGAACTACAGCTTCCAGTTTGAAGGTCGGTGACAAAGTCAACATCAAAGGCACAATAAATCAAGACACCGGAGTGATTTCCGCTTCTATAGTTCATGTACTTTCTAAGCCGGAACAGATAGTAGACGAACTAAAAGCAAAGATAAGGGAGCTTATTGAAAAGATAAGAGAGTTGCAGCAAAAAGCAGGCCTTCCTTTAACTCCGCTTCCGTAACATGTCTAGATTTTTCGGTTAAGGTGTGTTTTAAAATCGACTCCGCCAGCTGGCGGAGTCGATTTTGCTAGTGGAGTCGTTTAGGAAGCGAATTAGAACCTGGTTAACAAAAATTTATAACGGAGGCTGGTTAATGAAAATTTGTTATTTTAAAAAAGAGGTAAAATGAAAGGCAATAAAACTGACAAAACCCACGCAATCACTACAGCAACAGCACCTATCTTAAGTATTAATAAAATCTTGCCCTTGCTCGGAGAAAAACTCTGGTCTCTTATCCCCAATAATTCTTTTGCCCTTTCCAGGTCAGAATTTAAAACAAAGATTCTTTTGCCAATGGGAGAATGACCACCATAAAGATCAAATACAAAACCTTCGGAATATTCTCTTAATTCATATTTTATATTTGCCTCTGTTAGTCTTTGACCAACAAGTTCACACTCTGATTCAGAAGCTGACGTTAAAAATACAAATTCTTCTTTCATGTTTTTATTAGCTAATTATATCTCAAGCTTCTCAAAACAAAAACCCGAGATATTAACCTTGGGATTAAAATGATCGTCAAACAACGAAATTAGGATATAGTGCCACACGCTTTTATCTTGATTGGCTTTTTCTTCTTCTCTTCCTTAATTTTCTGGCGACCCTCTTTTGTTGATGCCACGCCATAATTTTATTTCGCTTTTAGAATATCGGAATTTCGAACCAGTCGGCGTTTCGCGCCTCCTTGTAATTCCTTCGGAATTAAGGGAAAATTCCGATTCAAGATAGGACGCGAGCGATAGCGAGTGAGTGCCTATCTTATAATTATTTAATTTTTTTATTCTTTACTTATTTTATTCTACCAAAAGACCCCTTGTCCGTCTGTAGCCTTTGCGAAAGAGGAGTCTCTTTGGTGATTTTTGAAATTTTTTCTAAAAAATTTTGGTCGTCTAGGAAACGATGTTAGAAACTGTTTGATAGGTTTTTCGGTATAAAAACTACTTGATAAAATAATCTATTTTATTATTTTTATTGCTTTGCCTTCTATTAAAGCTTCCGTAACTTTTTTATAAGCCGAAGCTAAGATTCTCTGGAAAGTGCTTTGTGAGGTCTTCATTAGTTTAGCACACTCAATCTGTTCTAAATCTTTTATATTTCTCAATCTTAAAGCTTCTGCCTCTTCGGTGGTTAATTCAATTACCTCTAAAAACCTCAACGGCACACCTCGGGGCTTAAAATAAGTTACATTTGGATTGAATCTGATTCTTCGGCATAATCTTGGTCTAACCATAATTGAAATAATTAAAACTTAATGATAATCTTATAATTGAAGAAGGTCTTCCCAGCCCTCTCAAAAGAAAGGGCTGGGCTCTCGGCCTTCTTTTAATTTCGGCAGCATATATTTTATACATCGCCGAAATCAAGGTTCTCGCCAAAGGCGAAGTTCTTAATCCGTTAGGATCAAGGTTTTCGCCAAAGGCGAAATTCTTATTTTTGTCCCTTTAGTTCGGTCAAACGTTCTTTAATGGATTTCAACTCATCTTCTAAAACTCCAACTTCTTCTTCTAACGTTTCTTTCTCTTCTTTTTTGGTTATTTGAGAACCGAACCTCCAGAATCTACCAAATCCACGACCAAAACCTCTTCTCCAACCCATTCCGCCACCGCAAGGACCCATACCCCAGCCAGTGCCAGGGCCTGAACCCAAAGGACCTGTTCCGTCAAATCTTGGCATAGTTTTATTTCTCATAATTAATAATTTATTTAATAGCCCGACCTTTATAACGACTATCTATTATGAATATACACCCATAACCATACCTTTGTCAATACCCTAACTATCCCCAACCAAAAAACCGCCTTATTGGCGATTAGTTGGCTCCCCCGGTGGGGGAATGACAGGTCGTCTAGCGGACGATGCCTGCCCCGTATAGAAATTATACTGGGGTTAGAGCCTGTTTAATAGAAACAACTCCTTAGGATTAACTCAACTGCCTTGTCTTATTAATTTTGATTCTTTGAGCTTTGTACAAATTAATAAACTCAAGAATAAAAGGAATATAAACGCCAATAAAGAAGGTGTCATTGAGCCGGTACTTGGAGACCTAAAAATATCCATAGCAAAGATGAAAATAATCCCTGATACCTGTCCGGCCATTAAAAGCAAACCAGTAGTCGTGCCCTCTGGCGCAGGATAAGTTATTTCAGCTCCATACTGAAAGGCGATTGGACCAGCGCTAAGAAGAAAAAAACCCAAAATAAAAGATGAAGCGAGCAACAAAACATAACTCAAGGCAATTGTTAAGCCAATAAGTCCCAGAATGGTTCCGCAAAGAGCCAAAACCAAAAACGGAACTCGCTTTCGGTAACGATCGGAAAGCAATGGGATAACGACAGCTCCAATAATACCTCCTATAATCATTAAACTTCCTACAACACCAACCTGAACAATCGAGAATCCTCGCGGTCTTAAAATCTCTTCAATCCAGGTCATAATCGCATTAAATACTCCCAAGCCTACAAAAACTATTAGCATTAACAAGATAAAATCTTTCTTTCGCAAAGATTGTCCAAGGCCATCAAAAACCAGGGAACGCACTTCCTGATCCGGAGAACACGGTGGCGTTGGCGGATGTTCACGGGCTAATACAAAAAAGACTGCGGCAGTAATCATAGCTGCGATTCCATAAGCAAGCAACATCCCATCCATACCTAAATGGAGTAAAAGATATGGAGTTAGCACTAGACCCGCCATAATGCCAAGGTAAATTGCCAATGAGCCCAAACCCGCGGCAGTGGCCCGTTCCTTAAAGGGAAACCAACGCGCCGCCACTTTGGTTATGGCATTAAGAATGAAGGGCTGGCCAATAGCAATCCCTATTTGTGCCAGAAGCACCAAAGTATAGTTTGATGCTACCAAACCGCGCATTAAACCAAAAATGCCTGTTAAGGCAACACCGATCCCCACGGCAATGCGTATGCCATAGGTATCAATAACCCACGAAGCCGGTATTGAAACCAAAATATAAACAATCATAAAACTCATAGATAAAAGTCCAATGCTTAAATCTGAAACCTGATAGTAATTGACAGCACTGCTGGTAATTGGGGCAAAAGTTATCCAGAGAAGCTGATTAAGAATAACAACCGCCATAAACACAAAAAGCACAATCCATCGGTAGCTATAAACTTTGAAATTAGTTTGCTTCATAAGTTATTTTTTAATAACTAATTTATAGTTATGGAATTTTTTCATTCTACCAAAAAACCAGTATGTTAGAAAGAAAACGTACTGGTTTTTTTGTGATACGGTGAAGGTAGAAGGCAAGCATTGCTGCAAAAAACCTGCTTTTTCCAAAGCTCACGGCGAATTGCAACTTGCCTTTTACCTTTGCCAGTATGAACAAATAGATTATTGCCACCTTTGTAATATAAGGAATGGCTTGAATACTGATCTTTCATTGGCAAAGAAAACAAAGGTCAAAGGAAAACAATTAAAAATAATAATAAAATATATGGAAACAAAGGAATCAAATCCAATTAACTTCCTGTATGTTGGGGTGGATGTCCACAAAGACCAACATACGGCCGTAGCCACCAATTGCTTCGGCCAAGCTCTTTTAGAAAAAGAGATTAACAATTCTAAAGAAGAATTCGAAAAGTTGGTTAAAGGGGTAAAAACATTAGCGGAAGCCAAGAATCTAAAAGTGATTTTCGGCTTAGAAGATACATCTGCCTACGGACAAAGATTGGCCCGGCATCTTTGCCAAGAGAATTTTCCCGTAAAGGTGGTTTCCCCTGTGCTGGTTGACAGAGAACGTAGAAAGTTAACGCATCCTGAAAAGTCAGATTCACAGGATGCGTTAGGGGTAGCAAAGGCCTTAATCTCAAAGATCGGCACGCTACCCAATTTCAGCATATCAAAAACGAACGAAATAACAAAAGAGCTTAAGGATTTGGTGATAGACAGAGAGTTTTTAGTTAAGGAGCAAACTAGGATCAAAAACCAGCTGCACAGATTGTTCCATAAGGCATACAATTCTGAATATAGATTGAAGTTTAAGAATCCTTTTGCTGTCAGGGCTCTGCGGTACTGGTTAAAAAATCCTGTTCCGGCAGAATTGAAAGAAAGCCTTGTTCTCAAGAACCAAATAAAGAGAAAGGTTAGAAGATTAAAGGATATAAGAAAAGAGGTGATGGAAATAGAAGAGGAGATGAATATATTATTGAACCAAATGAATCAAAAGTTGGAAACATTAAACGGTTGCGGATTGGTTTCGGCCTCTTCGGTTCTGGCTGAGATAAAGAACATTGACAGATTTCAATCCTCTTCGTCTTTGGCAAAATATGGAGGGCTGTGCCCCAAAGAAAAATCATCCGGAAAGAGCATAAAGCATATTAAAACAAAATCGGGAAACAGAAGACTGAATAAGGCCATCCATAGGATAGCTTTAGCTCAAATAGGAAGACAAGGCAATGTCTATGGCAAAGAATATTTTAAGAAAAAGATTGCCGAGGGGAAGAATAAGGCTCAGGCATTGTGCTGTTTGAAAAGAAGAATAATTAACATCATTTTTGCGATGCTTAAACATAAAACGGCATACGATTATGCCGCTAGATGTTGACATAGATTATTCGCCTCTCCGCACGACCACTTACCTAAATTAGTTTTGACATACGATTCTCCTTTAAGAATTAAGCTTTATATATTCTACCTATTTCTAATTTCTATCATTCCTCCGGGCGATCAATTCCCAGCATAGAGATGTTTTTACTCATTGTCGCAACAAGAAGCAAAATCATCCCGAGGCTGATTAAAACACACCCCAAAACCCCTCCCCCGACTAAAATCCACCTTTGGTTGGTAAGGGAGAGCGAGAAAAAAATAATAGACAACCATCCGATGAAAATAAATAAAAATCCTATTGCATAGGCCCTAGAACGCTTTCTAATTAAATCATCCTTGTGAAACCATCCGTTTACTGTAAAAAGAAAAATAATTCCCAGAACCGTACCTGCCGCTAACACCCATTCGAGCGCCTGCAAAAAAGGGGGAGTTAACTCTCTCCAGTCGATGAAAGGTTTAAAATAGATTATCTCTACCGGTTCAAGAAGTATCAAGCTGACTACAACGTAAAATATTGCGCTTCCTATTAAGACCCAGGATGAAATTTTTATAAAATATTCTTTTTTAGAAAAAATTTTTAAGGGCATAAAGATGAGATATTTCATCGACGTCAGAATGAAAGCGTGACCAATTATGTAAACAACTTGGATAATTTTGGGATCAAAGATAAAAATACCAGGCAGGCTGAAGAAAAAAAACTGCAACCCGGTGAAAAAAAGCCCAAGGGTAAAGTTTGAGGCTAAAACATTTTCTTTCTTCGCTGATCTGGATCTTAGAAAAATGATCGCAGCACATCCGAAGGCTATAATTGAGTTAAATAAACTGACAAATGATGAAAGAGGAATGAATTCCATATTGCTTCATTATAACTCTATTATTATGAAACAAAACCCGGGAATTCACATCCCGGGTTATCAGGGTTTACCCTGAGCTTATCGAAGGGTGACCGAGGAGATTCGAACTCCCTCTGGGAACTCCACAGGTTCCAGTGCTAGCCATTACACTACGGCCACCATAAAATTTTGATTTCAAATCTTTAATTTTTGCTTGCCCACCGACTTGTCCTCCATAGTTTTAACGAAGGAGGAAGCCTTGGCGAAGACGGGGTATTTGTTATTTGGTCCATTCGGCTTCGCGCAGGGTCAATCCTGAGTTTATCGAAGGACCGATATTTAATCTTTAATATTTGATTTTTGCTGTCTTATTGGACGAACTTGTTCCTATTTAATATAACTATGCCCCCGATAGGAATCGAACCTATATAACCGGCTTAGAAGGCAGGTGCTCTGTCCATTGAGCTACGGGGGCAAATTTTTGGCGAACTATTCTACCTGCCCCGTTAGAAATTGCTAACAATTTCTTTTCGGGGTCCATTGAACTACGGGGGCGTAAAAAGCTTTACTTATTCTGCAATCGCGGAACAATTTTGCAAGGCCCGGTTAGAGCACAGGAGCATTGTTTACTAAAAGATTCTAACCCTAAAATTATAGCTTAAAATTGTCCTTCAGTCAACTCCTTGGGGAGCTCTCCTTGAAATGGGTTTTTATATATTTTCGTATCAACCTCCAAGAAATTTTTCTCCCGCGTTTGCCACTCTTTTAAAATACTTTGGTAAGCCTCTTCGTTAAAACTTGTTATTTTATCGGGAGGCTTAGGCTTTGTTTTTTCGATAATTACAGTGTATCTATAAAACGTCGCTACTCCGAAAACCAATGCTAAAAGAACTAAAACAATAAAAACCGGGAAGGCATTTTCTCCAATCTTTCGAATTATTTTTCTTAGTTTCTTTTTAACTGCTTTAGCCTTTATTTTTTTTATTTGCATACCTTATCTATTTATACGATTTAGTTGCAACTTTTAAAACGAATGTGACATTAATATCATTGGCAGATAAATTCTCAAATCCTTCTATATCGCTTTTTACTCCGCCTAAATTTTTTATGTTTAGATTTTGAACCTCCGCTAAATAAGGGCTATTTTCTAATTTTCCTAGGAATTTTAAGAAATTTGGGAAAGAACCATATATCGAAATTTGGAAATTAAGAATCTGCCAAGGATTATTTTTGCTTTCTTCTGAAGTTACAGAGGAAACTTTTATTATAAGTTGATGGTTTTGAGCTGTAATTCCCAAAAAATTAATAAACTCAATTGGGACATCTTTGTTAACGAAAACGTTTTCTAATTTATCCAGGTTTTGCTGATAATTTTTATATACCTCACTAAAGTTTCTAAGGTTTTCAATCTTGGCCTCTGTAGAAATAAGTTCGTCTCTCCAAGAAAGGAAACCTTGAGCATCTTTATTAATGCTTCTAAAAATCGGGAAAATTAAAAAAACAATTATGGCCGCGTTTAATAAAACAAAAATTATCAGAGAAATATAAATTTTTTTTGAATGGATCATTTTTAAAAAGCTGAGCTAGCTATTTTACAGTTTTAAATGTTGCAAAAAAATTTATGTTAGCCTTGCTAATCCAGACAGATTGAGGGAATTTAACATCTTTAAATCCATCTTCTTCCTCAAGGCCCTCTTTAAACTGAAGTAAACCTTCTTGAGTAGCGGCAAAGCCGGAGATAGTAATAGCTACGAAAGACTCTCCCTGAGCAGAGGCACCCGGGGCATACAAAATCGAGGTTAAAAAAATATCTTGCGGAAGAAGTTCTAGCGTTTTTTCAAAAAATACTGTTGGCTTTTTTTGATTCTGGTAAAAGGAATCTAACGATAAAAGGTTTTGGTTTAGAGAAGAGATTTTCTGCTGGAGCTCTTGATTTTGAACTGTATTGAACGCCTTTTCTTTTTGTGAAAGAATTTCTTTCTCGATTTCCGCCTGGTTGGAAGTATAAATTTTTATTGAAAGCAATATTAAAAAGAAAGAGGCCAAAAAAGCTGAAAAAAGAGTGCCTAAAATTAACACTAATCTCCAATTTTCTTCTTGGGCCAAAGCTTCTTTTTCTTGTGATGGTAATAAATTAATCATAATAGTAAAGCATAACCTAGTTGCTCGCCCTTCTCCTGCCTTCGGCAGGCGGCCTTTCGGCCTTCGGGCTCGCTCTTCTTAATTGCGAAGCAATTACAGAGAGTGGAACGAACGGTTATTAAAAACCCTCTGTTTTTAATATTTTCCTACTCGGGAGAACCGGAGGGTTCTCCCGCCCCTTCTCCGATTTGTCCTATGTTTCTTTTATGCCGCGGAGTGCCAGCCCCAAAGCTGTGGTATAAGACAAAGATTTATCAAAATGTAACTCTGGTATTTCTTTCAAGGGTTCAGGCAGAATATTTACCCAAGGATTACCAATTTCAACGGGAATCTTTAGTTCTGCGGCGAGCAAGCTTGATAATCCTTTTAGATTCGCCCCCCCGCCTGAAAGCAAAATTTTAGCAACTCCCTTGCCGTTCGGACTAAGATGTTCATGTTGAGCATGACCCTGATAATAATAAAGATGGGTTTTAATTTGCTCAACCAAGTCTGTAAAAGAAGGGATAAGGGCCTCAAATATCTCCAAGCCCTCTTTGTGCTCTTTTTCCGCAAGGCCATATTTCACTTTTAATTCCTCGGCGTCTTTCCCATGAATCTTTAAGGCTCTTGCTATGGCATCAGTAAAATTTTGGGAGGAAACCGGGATAGAACTAGTAAATCTTACAGAAGAACCAGAAAAAATAATGAAACTCGTCTTTGTTGCGCCCAAATCTATTAGTAAGGTTGAAAAGGGACTTACTCCGTTTTTAACTAAAGCCCGACCGATAGCCAGTGATTCAATTTCCAAAACCTTTGGCTGAAGCCCTGATTTTTTTAATACCGAAACATAAGAGTCTATGATTTTCCTCGGAAGAGCGGCTATTAAAACATCAAGGTGGTCTAAATGATTATAAAGCGGGGGCACTACTTGGAAATCAATATAGACATCGCTTATCGGAAGGGGGATATAATTTTCAGCCTCAAACAAAACTGCGCCCCTAAGTTCTTCGTCTCCCATTTTTGGAAGTTGAATTACTTGCAAAAAAGCTTTCTCTTCTGGTAAAGAAGCAATTACGTAATTTGTTTTTAGTTTTCCCTTTCTTACCTTGTGAAGATTTTCCTTGAGAATCTTCACAAGAGAATCTTCGTTTTTAATCTCCCCTTCCTCGATTATTCCTGCCGGAATTTTTTCTTCCCAAAAGCAACTTAGGCCTAAAAAATTTTTCCATTTTTTTAATTTAACAATCTTTAGTGATAGATCAGAAATATCTAACCCGAAAGCGCCAAGTTTTAAGCTTAAGACTTCTAACATATTTTGAGCGTTAATGAAAAACAAGGTTCTCGCCGAAGGCGAGGTTCTTATTCCGAACGAAGTAAGGAACAAGGTTCTCGCCGAAGGCGAGGTTCTTATTCCGAACGAAGTAAGGAACAAGGTTCTCGCCGAAGGCGAGGTTCTTATTTTAATTATATCATTAAAATTTTTCTTAAATAAAATGAACACCGGCCTTTCGCTATTCTATTTCTTTCCAGCTTTCCACTACCCAAGAAGCGCCGGGCCCGCTGGAAAACATAGTGTCTTGCAAGCCGCTCTCATATTGAACTTCAGCATTGTTATTAATTTGCAACTTATAACTCGTAATCTCTCTTGCTTCAACATTATTGTTTAAGTATATCAAACCAGAAGTCGCATAAAATATAGCTCCAGTGGCGTTGTTACCGACTGAAATAGCCGGACTTACCGGATCAACCGAACTATTTGTCGAAAGAAGTAAAAGATAGCTTCCGGTTTCTCCCGAGCCTCGCAAAATAGCATTATTGTCTACAGTAATCTTCCCATCAGCAAGAATTACTCCGCTAAATGAACCGTAGGAATCTCTATCTAACTCTATTATGACATTATTCTCAAAGATTATATCGCCCGTAACATAAATAGTTCCAGTCACCTTTAAAACGGCATTATTGGTAACTGTTAAACTTTTTGGTGCTTCCGGAGTCCCAATCTGAATCGGTCCCAGAAACTGCGTTGTACTACTATAATAGACGTTACTTGTGATAATCCCGCCTGCCGCTGCTTCACTTTTCCAGTCAGTAATCTGAGCTGGAGTTATAGGTAGGTCTTTGGCCTCTATTTCGTCCGGCCTAGTTTTAATACTCTCGCCCGCAGTGCAATTAACAACACTTCCGCCAGATACATAGGTCAAAATTCCTGTAATCGCTGAATTTTCACAGGTGTGGACAGTGGCGTCTTCAGCCACGGATAAACCTTGAATTTTGTTTCCATTTCTAGCAACTATGATGCTGTTATCAATATATCCTGTCCCACTTGAAGCGATAACGCTTCCGTTCGAATAAACGTTTCCTTTAATCCTAGAATTATTTCCCATATTAACTCCACCGTCCCCGACTTGCGCGCCATAGTGAAAAGAAATCTCCTGAGCATCAATC
>Ga0210006_1002315_pt1 | contig 12563 bp, 20 predicted proteins | sample CryGey02umfilter_2_FD_185452 | JGI IMG/M metagenome (GOLD analysis project Ga0210006, IMG submission 185452) | Groundwater microbial communities from aquifer in Utah, USA - Crystal Geyser 4/10/14 0.2 um filter (SPAdes) (version 3) | ecosystem: Environmental > Aquatic > Deep subsurface >... | reverse complement strand
GCATGCTCTTGAACCATTTGCCAATAATGGTACTCAGTGCAAACCCCAGCTACTTAAATCAACACCTCCCGAATGTATAAAACTCCCTCTCCAACAAAAAACACTTGATCTTATCAAGGAGGGGATGAAGAAAGCCTGTTCTGCGGGAGGGACGGGGTGGCCTCTGTTTGACTTTAAAGTGAAAAAAACGGAACTTTTCGCAAAAGAGTTGGAATTAATTCCTGAAGAGAAAAGAGCTTCTGCTGAGGCTCGAATGAACAGGGATAATAAGTACTTTAAACCAATTCAAACAGCGTGTAAAACAGGCACGGCGGAATCTCATGCGAAGTCCGGCATTCCCCATGCATGGATCAATGTGTTTGCTCCGCTTAATAATCCGGAAATCTCAATTACCGTGCTTGTGGAAGAGGGTGGGCAAGGGTCGGATGTGGCCGCTCCCATCGCAAAAGAAGTATTACAAACCTATTTTGAGAGGGTGGAGTGAAAAAGTGTCACTACTTCTTTCCTAAAAAATTCTTTTACTTCCTCCCAATCAATCTTAGTTATCATATCTGGCATTTCTGACTCATCTGCATCATCAAAATATTGGAGAGCTTTGAGTAGAGTCATTTTATTTGTATCTAAATTATGATATTTTCGATCGTAATATACAAACATATCTTCTATCGAAAAACTTTTTTGTGCTAAAAAATAAATATCAATATAGTCTTTTTTTGAGCCACGATCCGTAATAGCTACTAATTTCATAGCCGCAATGTCCGCGAGGCTTGCAAGCTGTACTCCAGCAAAATAACTGGTCTTTTCAATGAGTGGATATGGATAATGAAATAGGCTAAATTTTACCTCATTAAACACGCCAACCATTGTTTTTGGTGTCTCATTACTACCTTTGTAATTCCCAATGACCAATAGTTCATTTTTAACTTCGATAAGTTCAAATACAGATTCAGAAAAAAAATCAAAATCTACAGAAATACGATGACCTAACTGGAGAGCTAAAGAAGAACCACCTGCCATATATGCGGATTTTAGGAAATGCTGTTTTCCTAATAGGGCCAAAGTGTTTTGCGCATGTTCCGATAAGGTTCTTGGAAACATTTTACTTTTTCAATGGAAACTTGATAAATGAGCGCCCACAAAGAGCCACTTTGTAACGAAAAATCACGATAGTTTTCCAATGTTTCTCTAATATCTTCAGCATCATAATGGTTTCGCACCCACTTCACTGCCTCAACATCCCCCTTATCTAGTAATCGAGATATTACAAAATACTGTTTCTTTTCTGGGTCTAACTTTGACACATCAACGTCCCAAAAGAAGTGATGGAGGGAGGTGGGGATTGTCATGGGTATAGTATACAATATATAGAATTTATTTTGAGAGGGTGGAATGATTTACTTTATCGATACTTGATATTATTTTTGTTAGTTACTATATAATAAATTCATTATCCATTGTATAAATTAATATATGCCCGTTCATATTAATAATAAAAAAACTTCGTCACTTTCTCGAATCTTAATAATTCTTTTTGTGCTTTTTGTGATTGGATGCATGATCGCCGTTGGGTATTATAGTTCAAAACCAAATACCATCAATAGCAGAGCATCTTTTAGAACATGCGAGATCAAAGGATGCCCTGTAGGCAAAGTATGCGCTAATGATGGTAGATTGTAGGGTCCCAACAAGAACTCCAACAAATAAAATACAAGCCTTGTGAAGGAATATGCACTAGTATTCAGAGCAGTTGTGTATATGGGGTTGTGAAGAATCGGTCATGTGCACATGATCCACAAAATCCAACTCGTAAACGATATTGCTGTAAAGATAGTCCAGGACTTTAATCATGAAGGCTAAGGAAAGGATCCAGACCTATTTTCGCTTCGGGCGCGCTTCTTGAACGCGGGCAAATACCTCTCTTAAGAAGGGATGGGTGAGTTGGAGATCTGTATTGACAAAGAATTCCTCAAGATTTTTATTATCTGACTTTTCATATTGAAGTGCTTGAATAGCCATTTCAAGTTTATCCAGTTGCCAAAATATTTCTGCTTCTGGGCTTTTTCGCTGGACCATTTCTTCAAAAATCGCCTTATATTGCTTTGAGTTTCCTAGTTTTGCGAATATTGATTCAATTCCTTCCGCTTCCATAATTTCTTTCTTTTGTCTCTTTTGAATATCGATGATATTACCTCGAGACCATACGAGATCTCCTGTAATAATCTCTCCCAAGTCATGTATGACGGCCATTTTGATGAGCCTCTCCCTGTCGACTCCCAACTGGTCGGCAAATACCATTGCAATGACACAGAGTTGATAGGAGTGTTCCGCGACACTTTCTGGGTCTTTAATATCGTTCATTTTCCACCCAGTGCGGACAATTCTTTTTGATTGTGCGGTTGTGAGCAGAAACGTAAGTGCATTTGAAGGAAAAATGGTGTCTGTATGAAAAGGGGAATCTTTTGCTACGAAAATTACTTCTTCATTAGTGAGATATCCCTGCCCGGCGGAATTGAGAAAACCATTCGCATCGTTTACTGTCTGAACACCATTTCTTTCAGTAAATATCTGGATGATTGCAAGGAGGAGTTTTCTATTTTTTGGTACTCGTATGTTTTTTTGCCAGTGTGAATAGATACTATCTTCGTATATGAATCCTTTTTGAGCCAGTGCATTCCCGAATTGGGTAAGGGTAGAAAATTCAGATTTAAGGCGATATTTTTTAAATAACTCGCCAAACGTGCTATGATCTTGACTCATGACAAGACTATAGCACTCTATTTTGTATTTGTCAAGATTTCTGACAATTTTGTCATGTACGAAAGATGTATATTGGGTTAGTATCATTCGTAATCGTCATTAACAGTTTTAATTGTGCGTTATGAAACAGAGTGCTGCGATGGCTACGGCCGCATTTAACTCATATCAGCGAGAGGTGAAACGCCTCAAAAGCTGTTCTCCCGAATGGAAACCAATCTCTCTTAAAGAATATATCCAAGGCTATCACAAAAAAGCAAGATATAAAAATTCCCACTCATAAATCTCTTTGTCCATCCAGAAGTGATTTATACAGGAGTTAAGCTGTTTTTTTCCTCTCTTGTTTCGTTTGCTTCTCAAGCCAGACGGCGATTTGCTCCAGAGTAAGCGAGTGATTATCAATATGGAGCGTAAATGTCATTGATTCTTTTGTGGGAAGATTTACTTTGTATCCATTAAGGTGTAAGAAAAGAGCACAGGTGGTAATTGCAGTGCGTTTATTCCCATCATCAAATGGATGATTAAGAATGAGGCTCTGTATGAGTGCAGCTGCCTTTCCAAAAATACGAGGGTATAAATCTTCTCCTCCAAACGTCGCTTTTGGCCGTTCTAGGGCAGAGTCTAAGAGAAAATAGTCTCGCACTCCGTCTCGACCGCCAAAAAGCTCAATCATCTCAGTATGGATAAGAATGACATCAGAGACATCCGGGTACACTGTTAGTTCACTCATTGTGTATGAGACAACTCGGTAAGGAGATCATTATTATCTTTTACGAATTCGTTGAGCCATTTCTTCACCGATTTCTTTTTATCTGTCATATACAGTGCTTGAGGACTTTTGAGAATCATAGTCCCAATCTCAGGATGGATTGAGGTATAGAGTTCATCTCCCTCCTTAAGCTGCATTTGGTCTAATGTATCCTTGCTGAGCAGAAGTCCATATGAATTTCCCACTTTGATGATTTTTTGCTTTTTCATAGGTTTCAATGTAATTGATATTATAACAATGTTATAACAGATGAGAATATTTGTCAAGTTGGGCTGAGCGCATTTGCTATAGAGCCAAGCATACTGTATTCTGCGGACTCTATGTTCTATTGGCGAACAAGAAGGAGATTGGGCTTTGTACTCAGAAGAAAAAGGCTGGAACTGAATATCTCTCAAGAATATGTTTCACTTGAAATATCCATCGACAGAATGGGACTTTCGCAGCTTGAAAATGGGAAAACAAACCCAACATTATTTTTACTTCTCAAGGTAAGCCACATCCTGGATACTAAACTTTGGAAAATATTGAAGGAGATAAATGTGTAAATGGAAAGGACTATGAAACTGTCCTTGACAAAGGAATTACTATAAGTATATAATGTAAGAAGTTAGAAAGTTTACATTTCACTATATGACACAAATACAAGTCCAACAACCAACGGAATGGCTTAAAGTTTTAGGGAAAGGAATGCTTACAATCCCCAAACAGTGGAGAGATGAATTGGGGATCCAGACGGGAGAGATGGTACAAGCAGAGAAAACGCCTCTAGGGGTACTAATCCGGCCCATAAAAAAGAAAGCGCCTTATCGTGTATATTCGCGTGCAGACCTTCTTCAGTTCGTTCAAGATGACCACCTATGAACGTTCACAAAGCATCGGTTTTTTTTGATGCATCTGTATTATTTTCTGCATTATATTCCATCACAGGAGGCTCATTTGCTTTGGTGAAACTTGTAAAGAAGGGGAGCATCCGAGGAGTTACCAGCCAAACTGTTATAGAAGAATTGGAGGATAATAGAACAAAATTTGAAAATCTGAGTGAAAAAGATATTGATAGTTTGGTTATTAACAACAATATTATTGTTTATGATTCAATTTCTTTTGATGAGCTACAGCCATGGGTAGGAAAGGTTGAAGAAAAGGATATTCATGTAATTGTGGGAGCCCTTACCACTCAGTGTGTGTATTTGGTTACACTGGACAAAAAACACCTCCATAACGCTAAAACGCAGGCACTCTGTCCTAAGATACAAATCTTAAGCCCAAAAGAGCTACTCCTACAGCTTAGAAAAAAAGAGTAAGGTGAGAATGATGTTAAACTGTCTTGCAAATAAGACAATAATACAGGCACATTATTCTATGAACATGCTGTTGAGTACCGATAGAGGACTAAAAATAGGCTTGACATACCAATATTATCATATATACTTTAAATATGCAAGGTATATTTAAACCATTATTACGTTATTTAGACTCATCCATCCAAGAGGCTATTACTCAAAAACAGTCATTTCTCCTTCTTGGATCTCGCCAAGTAGGGAAGACGACCATGCTTAACTTCCTCACTGGAAATATTTCTCCCCTACTTCGTTATTATCTTCAAAATCCAGCTGAGCGAATAAGCCTTGAACGAGACCCTTCCCGACTCATACGAGAGGCTCAAGTAATCAATGATCATGTATTTATCTATATCGATGAAGCTCAAAAAGTACCTGCTCTTTTTGATGCATCTCAACTTCTAATCGACGAAAGAAAAGCAGCCATTTTCTTTACCGGCTCATCTGCACGAAAATTACGAAGAAAAGGAGTGAATCTTCTCCCGGGGCGAATAAAGTATTTTATACTTGACCCGTTGCTCTGGGGAGAATTAGGATTACTAAAAAAAAGCACCCTCTCCAACCCTTTCCCTCTTTCACTGAACAATATTAATACCACTTCGTATTCAATAGAAGATGCCATGGTATATGGCACGCTCCCCGCAATTGTGGCTCTTTCACAGAAGGATCGTACTGAAATACTCTCTGCCTATTCTCATCTTTATATTGAAGAGGAGGTGCGGGCAGAAGCATTGAGCCGCAACATAGGGGCGTTCTCCCGCTTTTTAGAGCTTGCTGCTGTGGAGTCTGGTACAAATCCAAATTTATCTCATCTTTCTCAAGAGTCTGGGGTGAGTATGCCCACAATCAAGGAATATTACTCAATACTTGAAGATACGCTTATTGTGGAACGAATAGATCCATATATTAAAAATGCACGAAAACGCATACTTTCTTCATCCCGTTATTATTTCTTTGATCTAGGAGTGCGCAATACTCTTGCACGGTTTTCTATGACTCCAGCTCTTATCCAAACAGAAAAAGGGAAGTTATTTGAGCACGCAGTAATTTTGGAGATTGTGAGGCGCGTGCGACTTCTCAAAAAAAATTGGAAAGTATACTACTGGCGTACCTCGGGAGGGGCAGAAGTAGACTGTATTATAGAAACAGAAAACGAGCTTATTCCTATCGAAATAAAAAGCTCAACTCATATATCTCGGCGAGATTTACGAGGCCTTACGAGTTTTATAAGTGACTACAAAGATAAAGTAAAACGTGGCTTTGTCATTACCATGGGAGAGAGGCCAGAGCGTATTGATGATATCATCATAGCTCTCCCTTGGCAGAATATATAAGACTTCCAAAACAAACCTATAACCTATCAATTGCCGAAAAAGTATACCCATGGGTATTGAGCAAATTCAAGACAGCCTGAAAGTACTTGTTGCAAGGTTGAAGGCAAAATATACACCCGAACAGATCATCTTATTTGGGTCGTATGCAAAGGGTACTGCCGACGCAGCAAGCGATGTAGACCTACTTGTGGTATCTCCGCTATTTAAAGATAGAGATGTGTATGAAGTGTATTCAGAATTATATGGGTTAACAAGTGACTTTGAGAAAGATGTACAAGTATTTGGGGTGTCAAAAGAAGATATTATAAAATATAATACTTTCCGCCAGGCGGTTAAAACAGGTATCATTCTTTCATAAAAACCTGCTCTAATTTACTACATTACGCTAAATAAGGGGAATCTATTCACGAAAAATCAACTCTGATTGCATCAAAAAACAGAGAAGTGTAAAATAGAGGTATGAAAAGCCTTACAGACACTATTTTAAAATATGATGCCTTCTTTGAAGAAGCAGAAGAGGGGGGGTTTCTGTGAGTGTGCCGAGCCTTCCTGGGTGTATCTCTGAAGGAGATACGTTTGAGGCGGGCAGGCGCCGCGGTTACCATGGCTATTTTCAGAATTACCCATTGACAATATATACAAATATTGTATAGTTATTGTATATGCAAGCACAAACAGTGAATATATCACTTCCTAAAAACCTTATAAAAATAATGGATGATTTTGCTAAAAGCCAATTTTCGTCACGGAGTGACCTTATCAGGACGGCTGTAGTGAGATATATCAATGAGGATAAGAATCTAAACGATTTATATATGTATTTTGAAAACAAAGCTAGAAAATTGAAACTTAAAGAGGAAGATATTGAAGAAATTATCGATGAATACCGCCAAGAAAAATAACACCACTCTGAAAGTAGTTCTTGATTCTAATATTATTATTTCTGCTTTATTTTTTGGTGGCAAGCCTCGTAAAATACTTAATTTAATACTGAAAAAAGAAATTATTGGCTTAACTTCGCCCTATATTATTTTTGAATTAAAAGATGTGCTGAGAAGAAGGAAATTTAATATTGATGAAGAAAAAATAGAAGAAGTCGGGAAATTGCTCAAAAAAAAATTCCAAATAATAAGCCCAACAGTTCAGGTGAATATAATAAAGGACTATCACCCCGATAATAAAATCCTAGCTCTTGCCATTGAAGCGAAAGCAGATTTCCTTATAACGGGTGACAAAAAACACATACTTCCTCTCAAATGGATACAGAAAACTCTCATCGTTACTGCGGAAGAGTTTTTAAATAAATAGAAGGTCTCCATTTACACGATTATTGAGAAGAAAGATTCGTCATTGTGGAAAAATTGATACCTGTAAATCTACCTGTAAGGTAAATAAGAGCCTTTTCCAACAGGCTAGGCTGTTTTTGATAAGTGGAAAACCAGGTACCGTTCGGTAACCTGAAAAACTTATCCTACCTTTTCCCAACCTTACAGAGGGTATGACATTTTCACGTTGGTAACTATGACATTATCATATTGGTGTAATATCTGCTAAAGTTTCCTTGACGGAAGGAAACTTATGATATATACTTTCCTTATGATAGGGAAAGATTTACTTAAAACCATCATTATTGATAGCCAACAAAGCACTCTTCCGGAGGTGTGGGAGAGAACACTCAAGATTCCAGTTAATAGTGGGAAAATTATTACTTTAAGTGGGGTGAGAAGAAGTGGTAAAACATATCACCTATTCAATGTAATGAACCAACTGAAAGCAAAGGGTATATCAAATGAGAGACTTTTATACTTCAATTTTGAAGATGAACGATTAAGCCTCTCTAGTCGCGAATTAGATTTAATTCTCCAAGCGTACCAAGAGCTATACCCTCAGCTCAAATTGTCTGATTGTTACTTTTTCTTTGATGAGATTCAGGAAGTGAAAGGGTGGGAGAAGTTTATAGCGCGGATTTATGCCTCTATTAGCCAACACGTATTTGTAACTGGTTCAAACGCCACATTATTATCTAAAGAAATTGCCACCGCTCTTCGAGGGAGGACGATTACATTCGAAATTTACCCCCTTTCGTTTTTAGAATTTGTAACCATCGTGTCGCCCCACCTTAACCCTCATAAGAGTACAGACAAAGCAATACTTATGAACCTTTTTGGTCGATTTATGCATCAAGGAGGGTTTCCCGAGCTTATTAAACAAAAAGACAATTTAAAAGATAAAATCTTACAAGAATATTTTAACGTCATGGTAATGAGGGATTTGATTGAGCGGTATAAGATTACCGCAAGCAGTACACTGAAATACTTTTGTAAAAGAGTAATAGGAAATAGCGCAGGGGAGTTTAGCGTGAACAAAATTTATAATGAGCTTAAGTCTCAGGGATATCAAGTGAGCAAAGATACGTTATATGAGTTTCAAGGATATGTAGAATCTATTTATCTCAATCGTTTTATTTCTAAACATTCTCATTCGGTAGTGAAAGCTGAGAGTTCACAAAAGAAAACGTATGTGATTGATACTGGTTTTGGGGGAGCGCTTGACTACAGGTTAAGCCAAGATAAGGGGCGACTTTTAGAAACAACAGTAGCTTTAGAATTACTTAAACAAGATAAACAGATTGCGTATCAACAAAATGGAAGTGAGTGCGATTTTGTCATTATCGAAAAGGGAATGGTGAGGAATGCAATTCAAGTATCAGTTGATCTTACAGATAAGGAAACAAGGGAGCGAGAGATAAAGGGATTAGTACAAACGTGTATCAAATTTAATTTGTCTGAGGGGATTATTCTTACTTTTGACCATAATGAGCAAATAAAACAAGAGGAAATAAACATAACGATGGTACCTGCTTGGCAGTATTTTTTCCAAAAATAAACAGCCTGGCAGTTGTGTCGGAGCACGGAATGACAAATAATCGAGGAATATGTTTGTCAATTGTCGACTGGATCCCGGCCTTTCGACCAGAAGTCTGGACCAGAGGTTCATTCCCCTTTGGGGAAGATCGCCCTTTGGACGACGCGGGGATGACAGATAAAAATATGTTATTACAAGAATGCACAGGTAACAGTTCACTTTTGAAGTTTAAATAACAAATCAGAAAAATGGGGGGGATTTACTTTCATTTACCTATTTGAAACGGCCGTTGGGGATAGGAACTGTAGTTTTAATGAGGGAGGGTTTTTTGCTAAAATGGAGGGGTGAATAAAGGGCAAATCAAATTTCTTGTTGTTCTTTTACTTCTCTGCTAAAAGTAGAAAAATCATTTATGTCCTTTTTTAACACTTCTAAAAGTATGTCAATATTAATCTCTCCGTAAGCATGAGTTAGGATATTTCGAAAACCTGTCATTTTTCTCATTTTTAAAACCATTTCTGTCGAGATAATATGTTCTTCTCCAAGAATTTCAAATATTTCTCCATAGGTTGACGGAGTCCGTAAGTTTAGATGACTTAATAAGGCCTCAGCAAAATCTATTGTCGACTGACATAGTAAATACAAATATCTTTCAACTGCCCCTCTGAGAGTTTGATCTTTTTGTAAGTCGTCTTTGGATTTCTTTTGATAATCTTTCAAAATATTGAGGTATTTTTGTATCTCGCTTAATTTGTTTTTTAAAACTTCAATATTAGTCATAGAGTATTAATTAAGATTGAATAAAAGTTTTGAAATCAAAATATTCATTATAAATAGCCGGTTCAACTATCAATCTGTAAGGAGATTGTTGAAAAATTAATTTACCTTCTTTAAGGATATTAAATTTGAGAAGAGGTGAAACAGGTTGATTAAGTACAACCAAATCAATTTTTTCTGATTTTATTATTGAAGATATTTCTGTAATTAAACTTAGAACAAGTTCTTTCATATTGTTAATATCAATATCTTGATCAAAATATACGGCAAAATCATAGTCGCTTAGAGGCGATATTTTATTTTTTGCTTGTGAACCAAACAAATAAACAAGTTTAATTTCTTCATGTTGAGAAAATAAATTGTTTAGCTGCGAAAAATATTTTTCCATAGCATTATAGCATTAGTATACTAAATAATTCCAATAACTGCCAAAATGAGTATTTTAAAGTCAAGCGATGAGCCTGAAATTCTGTAACTACTTAGGAACTATAAGCTGGTAATATTCTGTTAAATAATTTGTAACGACTGTCTTGAACTTCTTTAGCAATTTCATTATCTGTTTTTCTTTTGGCAATTTTATCTAACATTTCGATTGTTGTTCCGGCTTTTAAATACAACTGACAATTTAATAATGATTTCAATTGAAATATTTGAAATATTTTTATACAGAGGATCTCTATATTCTTTAAACATTCTTCCCAATATTTTTTTAATCATTACTCCGTTTGGGAAATCGTGGAGCTCATCCGTATGAGCAAGAAGGATAATATCACTCTCAGAATATATACTGGCAAATGTATGTCGTGCGTAAGAGGACACCTTTGAATTGCATCATATTTGGGTAAGTAGTATAATGTAACCATGGACAAGAAAAATCTTACCATTTTCGAGTATGAGCTTCCCGTTACTGTAGAAAAAGGCAAAGACGGATATATTGCTACGTGTCCTCTCTGGGATGCTTGTTTCGCTCAAGGCGATACCTTAGAAGAGGCAATTAATGAAATCTCATACGTTGCCTCTGCATTGGTTGAAATGTACAAAGAAGAGGGATTACCCATTCCTTTAGAACTGAAAGAAACAAAAAGACAAAAATCATCTTCATTTTCTTTTAACTTTCCATTAATAATATCGGGTAATCATGCCTAAAATACCTCCGCAAAAATATCACATTGTTATACAAAAATTGCGCAAGCTTGGTTTTGTATTTCGCAGAGCAACGAGAGGATCTCACGAAATATGGTGGAATGAAAAAACAAAAAAGACTTGCGTTGTTCCTCATCATCGAGAAATAAAGTCTGGGACATTAGGAAGTATCGTAAAACAGATGGAAATTACTCCAGAGGCGGGCGGGCGAAGCAACTGCCACAACCACACAGAGTGAGGGGAAATGAGGCTGAACGATATGTGTTGGATGTGTACTCCTATAGGAGGAAGTTGGATGGTGAGATGTCATTGGAATTGGAAATTGGAAATGGGACTTATGGTTACCAATCCCACAAAACCTGAAGAAAATTTAGGGATGAATTAAGATAAAAAGGGCAGAAAATCACTTTTGTTTGTGATACAATATCCATGTATGAAAAAAGAGACAAAAGTATGGATAGACCAAGCCGAAGATGACTATAAAAATGGAAGGTTGCTTGCCAAATCGAAGAGTTATTGGGGTGCTGTTCTTTTTGCACAGCAATCTGTAGAAAAAATAATAAAGGCATATATTATTGAGTTTAAAGGTGTGATGCCAAAAAAAACTCACAGAATAGAAATGCTTCTCAAAGAAGCGGATATCGTTCCAGAGAAAATAACCATGAAACAGGCGGAAGAATTAAGTAAGGCGTATACGTACGTACGATATCCAGATATGAACAGGCGGTTTTATACACAAAAAAACACAACGCAAATACTATTAGTAGTTGCAGAAGATTTATACCTATGGGTAAGGAAGAAATTCGAAAACAATTGAGTATTTTTTTAAAGAGAGTTCAAAAATTTCATCCTCAAAAAGTGATACTGTGTGGTTCTTATGCCCAAAAAAAAGCAAATGAATATAGTGATGTAGACATAGTAGTGATTTCAAACATATTCAAGGGAGTCCATGAAAAAAAAAGACTTGATGATTTATATAGCCTTACCAGCGATCTCTATCCTGATTTCCAAGTACATGGAGTCACTTCAGGAGAGATAAATAAGATGAGTAAACTTACTACTCTTTATGATGCAATCAGTACAGGTGTAGCTATTGCATAAGTTATATACTTCTTCCCCTGACAAAATGGAACAGTTAGTAAAACTTGAAAAGTGAACCGATGGAAATGCTGTTTTTGATAAAACTACAGTATGAAAGTAAAGTATTCTCGCAAGGTCGAGTGAATTCCACTGAGGCGCCAGATGGGGCTGAGCGATATGCATTGGATGTGTACTCCTATAGGAGGAAGTTGGATGGTGAGATGTCATTGGAATTGGAAATTGGAAATGGGACTTATGGTTACCAATCCCACAAAACCTGAAGAAAATTTGGGGATGTGTGCATCAGTGGTCTATCATCATTTTTTTCCCTTTTCCACGCCCTAATTCCATGCTTTTGTAGGTTATCCTCCTTCGCTAAAGCTTCGAAGGACAAGTAAGCGGTAGACAATTTTCAATAAATTTACCATGAAGATAATGCCAGTAATCCTTTTCCTGGCTCTTTTAAGAGAGCTCACTGAAGTTAGATATTTATATTTATCCTAC
>Ga0210006_1002314_pt1 | contig 12574 bp, 9 predicted proteins | sample CryGey02umfilter_2_FD_185452 | JGI IMG/M metagenome (GOLD analysis project Ga0210006, IMG submission 185452) | Groundwater microbial communities from aquifer in Utah, USA - Crystal Geyser 4/10/14 0.2 um filter (SPAdes) (version 3) | ecosystem: Environmental > Aquatic > Deep subsurface >... | reverse complement strand
TTTGCAAAAAAAAATTGCTGAAAAAACTCCGTTAACCGAGCAGGAAATCTGCGACTTAGCAAATGATTTAGTTGAGAACGGTGTTAAGTCAAGCGTGGCGCGCGCTAAGATATTATCGCAAACCGGTCAAAACACTATCGAAGAATTGCTTACTGACAGAGAAATTATTCCGAAAGATTTGCAAGGGGTTGCTAGCTTATCAGCCACCCAAGAAAAGGTCTTTCGCGATTGGATGAAAAAAACAGGTAAAAAAGCGCTTGTGTCAACAGCGGTTGGCGGAGTGTTAACATTGCTGACCGGCGGCTCCGGAGCTCTCTTGGCGGCCGGGCTTGTTGGGTCAACACTTGGTTCTGGGGCGGTAGAGTTTTTCCGCGCGCGCAGTGAGAAAAAATTTAAAGCAGAAGAAGTAAAAGAAATTATTAAAAATATACAAAACTCAAAAAAAATAGCTCTTGAGTTGCTAACGGCAAAGAGAGAAGCAGCAAGTGACACGGAAGGAGCGTCCACAGATTTTAATAATGCTATAGCAAAATTTATCAATAGCGTACAAACAAACAGCCAAGAAGCGCTCAGCGCTCGGGCAAAATTATTTGAAAAAGGGCATTTAAAAAAATGGGCATGGCTAAGTTTTGGGGCTAGCATTACAGGCGCAATAGCCGGCGTAGGGGCATGGAATGCCTTGCATGGATTTTTAGCATTAAAAACCGAAGCTGCCACACACGCATTGAAAGAAGCGAAAACATCAGGTATAACCACTCAGCAATTAGCCGAGCACGGGGTAAAGGGCTCAACCCACGATATTGGTTTTCGAGATATGGCACTGCGGGTGGAAGGTGCCAAGGAAACAGTCGAAACGACAAATGGGTACTTCGGGTATGTAATTAATTCACAAGACCTTGCGACAAAGGCTTTTCAGGATGGGTATCCTTTAACAGGCGTTGATTCTGCTGGGGGTCTTGTCTACGGGACTCAAACATTAGGAACGGTGCACCACGAAGTTTTCGGTCAACAAAGCATTAATACAATATCGAAAATTGGGGGGATGGTGAATGAATATATTGCCAAGGAGGCTCTTGAAAAAGCTGGGCAGCAAGTTTCTGCCACACTTGCGTCAATTGCAGCTGGTATTATGTCAGGTGAAATTGCGGGGCAAAGGATATCAGGGGGCGAAAAGAGGCAATATCAGCAAGCAAAAACGAATATAGAGATTTTCAAGGAAGGATTGGAGCCAACAGCCCATGCTTATCCTTTAGGCCAGCCAGCATCGGCGGATGGCGAGTCGCAGACGCAACCATTGGATGATGATTCCGTAGAATCCCCAGAGGGGGATGCAGGAAACGGAATCAAATCTGAATTTGATGAGCTAGAAAATGAATTAGCGGGTGTTGCGGGGAGGAAAGTGGCGAGAGAATATCTTAGTGGTTTGTTTGATAGTAGCCAGGAAAAAAAAGTTGGTGGGGGTGAAAGGAAAAAAATAAATATAGAGGTTGGTGATAGATTACACAGAAGGAGCGATATTAGTGAAGTAGAAGCAATTAGATTCTCGCCAAAATTTTCTTTCGAGGTAGTAAGTGTGACAAAAATAATTATTAAAAAGGGATCAATCGAGAAAATTGAATATTCTGCCACTGACGAAAAAGGAGAGGAAGTTAAGTTTAAAATATCTGAAAAAGATCTCACTCCAAGAAATAATAGCCTGATAGACGTTTTTCTATTTTTTTACCAGAAAAGCACAGATCCCCAAGCCCCAGCAGAGGTCGCAGACGATCCAACACCTCGCCCGTCTCCACTCGCATCTTCTGTGCCTGCTCCGCCAGCCCAGCCACCAGCTGTTTCTTCTACCACGCAACTGCCACCCCCATCACCCCAAACCGCTCAAAAAAAGTTCGTAATTGAGAGTACCGCAGGAAAAACAGCAGAGGAAATTCGCAGAAACAGAGAGCTAGCACAAATAACAATCAGTCGATTGGCAGAGGGTGGAAATTTTCAAGAGCTCAACACAAGCCGAGAAGATGCTCTTAAATTGTTTATTAAACAAACTCGTAAGCTTTGGGCAAAAGATTTAGTAGTGCACGGTATTGAGAAAAATGACCGCTGGTTAAAATTTGGTGATTTAGACGGTAAATGCGCTTTAGGATTGATGCAACTGGCTGGTATTGATATTCGTCAAGTTGAGTATGTCCCACAAGGCGAAGAAGGCTCTACAAAAGGCAAGATTCACCTCGACACAGGCAATCGATATGGTTTTGTAGTTGAAGACGACGGCGAGACAGCATATTTCGACCATCACGGTCCTCAGGCGGTGCCAGGAACATGCGCCACGAAAATCGTGTACGAAATTTTGTCAGAACTTGGTCTTTTGAAAATGCGTGATGCTACAAAAGCAGAGCGCTTGAAAAATTTAGTCGAGTTTGTCAGACAGGTTGATAACAAATCTTATCCTGGATATTGGAAGTATTATCCTGATTCGTACCGAACGATGCTAGGGCTACAGCAATTCGTTAGTTTCCAAGAGCTGTGGAAATTTTTCAAAGAGAACGGCAATCCAGTCGCGCTACTTTCCGCAGATGATTTAAAAAAATATAGTAAAGACAAAAAGCATTTATTTGAAGCTAGCCAAAAAAAGAAGGAAAGGATACCAAAGTCACTAGATGCCATTGGCAAGTTAGAGCAAGAGGGGTGGACACTTGATAGCCCGTATTATGGCAAAATTATTGTTGATTTTAATAATTCAATTCCAGACGGATCTGACGCAACAAAATACAAAGGTTATGATATGCGGGTGGTGTGGAATGAAAAACAACAAAGTTTCGCGGTATTGTCTGCTGGCCGAGAGTTTAATTCTGATTTTAAATTAAGACAAGGAACTAATCAAAGAGGGAGAATGTGGATGAAAGATAAAGCTGATAAAGGTCCGCTTAAAATTAAGCTACAAGAAATTTTAGAGCAGTTAATGCAAAATAGTTCTATTCCGGCAACAGGTAAATTATTGGAATATTTGACCGACGAAAAGTAAAAAAAGCCCCGCCCGTCAGTATGCTAGGCATACGACGAGCAGGGCTTGGTGCTTACGGGGTGGCTGGCGCAGTGCCAGCCGGGACGACGATCGGGGGCGGGGCAGGTTCGGTGGTGGGGGCGGGCTGGGAAGGGGCGGGGGTGGCGATGGCTGGGGCGGGGGAGGGTTGGGCGGAAGCTGCGACGCGTTCGCGTCGCAGCTCCTCAAGCTCCTCCCGGATGCGCGCGAAGCGCGCATCCTCTTCTGTCGTCTCGACCGAAATGTTGGTCGAGAGGACAGGCTGGGTCTCGGGGGCGTCCTCGCCCCATTTCGTCCTCTGGACGAGGACGATTTTTCCGCTCATGTTGTCCCGTTGGATGTAAAGCCGGTACCCAACTGACTTACCCGCGTTTGCGGGTGGGGCAGGATCCTCCATCGCGATCCTGTTTTCCACCATGTCCTCAGCCGTAGTCGGCTGAGGGGCGGACTGGGTGTTCTGGGTCTGGGGGTTCTGGGGCGTGGTCGTTCGGCGACGGAACAATTCCGCTAGACCGTACCCTACCAGCAGGCAGGCAAGGACGAGTAGGGCTACTTCAGGGGTGTTGAGGTTCATGTCGTTACTCCTTGGCGGTTAGCGATGCCGGTTACGAACATCCCCGCTCCCAAGAGGAGCAGGAACAGAACAGCAAGCGTGGCATCGTCGCTTTGCCGTTTTGTGGTTTCGGTAGTCAGGCGCTCGTCAAACTTTTTGAGCGCCTTGTCGACCCCGGTTAGGCGTTTCTGGATTGCAAGGAGCTCGTCCTTGCAATCCTCCTTGTCTCCCTGGAGCGCGCGCAGTTGCCTACACACGCCCCAAGTTTCCACGATCAGATGTTCAACTTCGCTGTGCCCCGGCGCCCCAACGTGCCCGTTGACGGGCAGGGGGGGGGAATTTGGGGCAGAGGCGACGGGTTGGGATCGGGACACGTGGGCACGGGTCCGGGGTCTGGTCGGGTGGGGCGCTTTGGGCGGATTTTGTAACAGCCGAAGCTGTCGCTCAATCTCCGCCAGTCGGGGGTCGTCCGATCGGACGACTCTCCCTTTCATCGCGTCGCTAACGAGGTACTGTGCCTCGTCGACGATGGACCCGAGGGTCGTGGGCGTGGCGTCGGGGCAGGGCACTGGCGTGCCCGCCGATATCCCCCCCGACTGGTTGTCGTAAATCTCCAATTCCTGTGCCCAGATGGGCGCAGAAAGGAGGAAAAACGTCGCCACCGAGGTGGCGATGAGCATTCTTGCCATTTTGGCAACACCTCCTCGGTGGCGACGAGTGCTCATGCTCGTCGGCTTTTCATCTTTCTAGAATTGGCTATGCCGATTTTCCAGAAAGGTTGCTGTTTTAAAACGGGTCAGCTCCCGTGAAACTAGTTGTTAATGAACGGTTTAGAAGCTCGGTGCTTGATTTTAGAATTGTATTTATTCTAACTTCCAACATCCAGCCTCTAACTTCTAATTCAGATTTGTAGTATAACATAATTGAGCCAAAAAGTCAATACCCTAGACCCGCAAGTAAAATAAATGAGCTTTGCTTGACCAAAAGTCAAGGGTTTGATAGTATGAGTTAAAATATGAGAAAATTTGCAAAGCTAAATAGTGAGCAATTAAAATTTATCTCGGAAATACTGGAAAACTTGGGGCTGGTATTTTTTGTCTCAATGGTGGTGCCGGCATTTAACCAAACTCAAGATCTATTTTTCATTGCAACTGGTTTGGTTTATGCTTTTATGTGTTGGTTTTTTGCATTAGTAATTTTAAGAAAGGAGAAAATATGAACGGACTAGCCACTTTTTATATTACAGGAGCCATTGCTGTGTTAATTATCGTTCTCATCACTCTGCCCACTTTGTTTGAGCGGGCAAAAGAAACAAGGGACAAAAAAAAACATAAATAGTATTATGGCGACACAAAGAAAAACAAAATTCAATCCGCAAGTGATTCAGGATCGGATTTTTCGTCAAATGAGCGCGGAGAAAAAAATCGACTTGATCGGGCAATTTTGGCGTTTGTCTCAAAGTTTAAGTAAAGAAAGGCAAAAAGATGGAATTCGTCGCGCTATTGGCAAAATTAGATAAAATACTGGACGAGCTAAAGATTGATTATTTAATAACGGGTGGCATAGCGGTGGGCGCTTGGAGCCGTCCGCGACATACAGCTGATATTGATATAATAGTTGAAATCGTTAATGCAGAAAAAGTTGGAAAGTTAATCGTCAAGTTAAAAGAAAATTTCAAGGGATATATTGATATTGAACAGGCGCAAGACGCATTGCGGAGGAGGGGAGAGTTTAATATGATAGAACAGGATTATGGCATAAAAATTGATTTTTGGTTTTCAACCGGTAGTGGATATGACAAAGAGAAGTTTTGTCACTCAAGACAGAGAAAAATAGGGGGTAGGCTGGTGAGATTTATCAGCCCGGAAGATTTAATCATTTCAAAGTTAATTTGGTCTCAAAAGGCGGGTGGGTCTGAACGGCAGATTGACGATATCAAAAGCGTGTTGGCAGTGCAGGGCAAAAGGTTGGATAAAAAATATTTACAAAAATGGATTGGGAAATTAGATCTATAAAATGAGTGGAAGATAATAGGAGAATAGTTGAGCTAAATTATCGTAACCGTAATTTCAAGGGTTGCGGTTTTGGGTAAAAGAAAACCCCCCACCGATAGTTTGGTGGGGGGGAATGAATTAGGGAAATTCGCCAAAGGGTCTGGCGGGAGAGGTTAGGGGTTACTTTCCGCCAGCTGAGCTGGCGGAGGTAGACCCGTTGTCAGCCGCCGCCCCGGAGGTCGGGGTGACGGCGGTGGAGGTAGAGACAGACGACGCGGCAGCTGCCGCAGCGCCGTAGCCAGCGCCGCCGGTACCACCTTGGGCAGTGTTGGCGATGTTGCCAACACTGCCACCAGTGGCGCCTCCGGCGCCCCCGCCTGTTTGCGAGACCCGAAAGGTACTCGCGTACTGGGCGGGGCGCAATCCCCTAAAAGCCAAAACCTGAGCCGCGGCGTGCAGGAGAACTTCCCACCACTTTCTCGACTCGTACATGACTTTCGGAGCCTGGGGGGTGTCGCGAACTGCGTAAACGCCAGGGATAATCCCCTCAGTCGACCGCGATTTTTCCAGCTCGATGAGCTGGCAGATCGCGATCAACGTCGGCGTGACGTCGGCTGGCTCGCCGGGGGCGCCTTGGGCGCCGGGCTCACCGGGAAGGCCGGTCGGGCCCTCTGGTCCTTGCGGACCTTCGTATCCGCGCGGGCCGGGTTTGCCCTTTTGCCCGCGCGGTCCGACGGGACCTGGCTGGGCAGGGGCGTGCTCTAGTCGGTCAACGAGAGCGAATACTTCCGCTCTCGTTGAGAACGACTTCGGGTAGAACCGTCCGTTGACGCATCTACCCGCTACAAACCCCTCAGATGCGAGCCGCTCGACAGCAGCACGCATCTTTGGTTCTAGCTCTCCAAGGTCCGTGAACGGACCCTGGAATTCCGTCCCGCCTGCCGGGCCATTGATGTGGCGGGCGGTGGTCGTGGTCTGCCCCTCCGCCAACTGGCGGAAGGGGGTGGGCGTCAGGGCAAGGGCGACGAGGATTGCGATCATTGTACACCTCCTAAGTTAAAGATCGCGGTCGGGTTTGTGATAGTCAATTCTCGGGACATCCGACAATTTCCGAGAATTACGCTGACGGTCAGGGGGACGCTTACTTTTTGAAGCGTAAGCGTGCCGTTGGCATCCCAGACCTTAGACAGCGACCGGCCGTCCGCGGTCTGGTAGTCAACCCGGACGACTTGTCGTCCGGGGACCTGAATGATCAATTCTCCGATATTTTGGAGAGTGATCTTTTTGGACCGGGGTCGGCGCTGTTTGCTTGGCGGGGCGGAATACGAAACCCCTCCGCCAGCAACAAGCGCGTCCTGCAGGATAAAACCTGTGAGTGGGGCGGTTGTCGGATCATCACCGACCGCAATTGGTTCGGCGACAGCGATGGCTTCCTGCCACCGCCGAACCTTGTCGGTTTGCTCATCGGTAAGCCGAGCTTTCTCCGCCTTGTAGGCGGTTTTTTGCTCGGCGCTTTGCCGAGTCAAATCAGCCACCAGCTTCTCCAGCGTCGCGATGTGCGCGACGCTGGCCGGATCATCCTGCGGTTCTGTAACCGCAATCCGGAAGATTCCCGATGCTTCGTTCTTGCCTGCTTGCACAAAGGTCTCAATAACCCATGGCATTGCCGGCAGTCCGTTCGCCCAATCTTCCGGCTGATCGGCAAGATCAAGCCCGAGATAGGGCTGGTCGGTCTTAATTACTATCGACCATGGACCAAGTTGACGACGCGATCCTTTGATTCTACTGTGGTTAAACCACACCAGATCGCGACCGCCCAAACGAATCCCGACAACAGCATATCCGCCATGCGAGCCCAACACTGGCTGGGCTACGATGCGGACGCTGTCGCCCCGAACAATCGGCAGGGTCTGGTCGTACTGCACGACCTTGTTCTCCCCGCCAACCGTCACGGTGTAGTACCGTGTGGCTCCGTCCGGCTTGATCACCTGGACGGAAACCTCTGATAGCACCCCTACTGCCGTGTCGGCAGAAAGAGGCGCGCTCGCCGTGATGGCAAGCAGAAGGACTAAGCTAGCGCGCATTTTGCACCTCCCGGTGCTTTACGGTTTGCTCAACTGGATTCCCGATGTCAAAGCGTATTGCTTCCGACTCGGGAATGCCAGAGACTTGGCGTTTGGGATTTGCCAAGGAGCGGGGTAGGCGAACAGAAAGGAACTATTCTGCTGGATTCCCGCGACACAGGGTGCTCGGGAACAGGGGCAGTCGTTTCACTTCCTGGTTGTCAAGGGGCGTCAAGGGAGCGATAAAAATTCGCGCTCCTTATCGGTAAGGAAACAATATACCATAAAAATCAGCTTTTGTCAAGCTGGTTAGAGGTTAGAGGTTGGACGTTAGATGCTAGAAGTATTTAAATTCGTTTTTTAGAGGCGCTTATGAGCCCATGTAATAATTTATGCGCGCTGTTACGCAAAATAAGCAGTTCGGCATCAAGCTTTATATAGCCTAAATCCCGCGCAATAATTAGTTGGTTTTTTACCTCAAATATAGAGCCGTTTGCTTGATAGTAAAATTTAATTTTATCTTTATAGGTTTGTCTGCCAAAACCTTCTGCAATGTTTGAAGTAATTGACACAGATGCGCGTCTTATTTGATCGGTTAAGCTATTTTTCTTTTTCAGAAAAAGCGTCTGTTAGCTTATACACAGCTAAAACCAATTTATGTGATGCTCGCCAGGCATTTAAGTCAGTAAAACTTTTGATTGCCCCCATTATTTCTATTCTAAAATCCAACATCGGATTATTTTAAATAATCCTTTAGCCTTTTGCTGTCCTCGTGTTTTTTGAGCCGTTCAAGGGCTTTGGCTTCGATCTGGCGAATGCGCTCGCGCGTGACGCCAAATTCCTTGCCAACTTCCTCTAGCGTGTTAGTGCGATACCCCTCAAGTCCAAAACGCATCTTGACGATTTTTTGCTCGCGGGGGTTTAACAGTCGTAATGATTCAGTGATGTGGTTTTTTAAAAGTTCGTAGATAGCTGATTCTTTGGGTGACATAGAAATTTTATCTTCAATAAAATCTCCCAGGCGCGAATCGTCCTCTTCGCCCACCGGAGACTCCAAAGAAACAGTTTCTTGGGAAATTTTTAAAATATGCTCAACCTTGTCAATCGGCAGGTGCATTTCAGCTGAAATTTCCTCGGGCGTTGGCTCGCGACCCAGATCTTGCACCAGTTGTCGCTGAGTGCGGATCAGCTTATTGATAGTTTCAACCATATGAACCGGAATGCGAATGGTGCGCGCTTGGTCAGCAATGGCGCGGGTAATCGCTTGGCGAATCCACCAAGTGGCGTAAGTGGAAAATTTATAGCCTTTTTTGTAATCAAATTTTTCCACCGCGCGCAGTAGCCCGGTGTTGCCTTCTTGGATTAAATCAAGGAGCGTTAAGCCCCGCCCAATGTATTTTTTGGCAATGGACACAACAAGGCGCAAGTTCGCCTCAGCCAGTTGTTTTTTAGCCAGAGGGTCTCGCCGCTCGATTCTTTTCGCCAGCGAAACTTCCTCGTGAGCTTTTAAAAGAGGAATGCGTCCGATTTCGCGTAAATACATTCTCACCGAATCGTCAGATACATTTGATAATTCCTTCAGATCGTCGATTTCTTTGTCCAATTCTTCCTGGCTTACTTTTTCAAAAATTTTGCGACCTTCTTTAATTTCAACACCTTCGCGGTGCAACTCGTCGTAGAGCAAATCGATCTGGGCGATTTTTTTCTGTGGTTCGGGAAAAATTTGCAAAATTTCCTGAAAAGTAATAAAGCCGATTTGCTTGCCCTTGTCCAGCACATTCTCCATTTTTGGAGAAAAGCGGATATTTTTAAATTTTTGTTGTGTCATTATTTCAAGCGCGATTACAATGTTTGTTGCAGTTTTTTTAGTAATTCCTTCACCGCTTGGCGATCGCCTTTGGTTTCAGCGTCAGCGATTTGGCGGGCAAAATCCTTTTTGGTTTCCTCTTGTTGATCTTTTTTTAGGAACTTCGCCAGATATTCTATTTCTTTTGTAAGTTCCTCTTGACTGAGCCCTTGATATTTGCTTTCAGCCAGTAGCTCGAACTCTTTGAGCTTGTCTTTATTATAGTCGCCAGCGAGCTTTTTGTAAAGGTTGTATTTTTCGTCAAATTCAGGATAAAGCGAAAGAATTCCGAGCGCTAAGTCAGATTTGCTCGGTCCTTTTAGGGTGGCCACTTCTGCAATTTCAGCTGATTTTTCGGTTTTGACTCGATCGAGCGCCAGCGCAATACTTTCCGTAGGGGTGTTTAATTTTTTTGCCACCAAAGAGATAAAATGGTTTTGCTCAATGGGATCGGCGATTACTTTAAGGGAAGGCAGGATTTCATAAAAAATAAGTTTTTTTTCAGCAATATCAGGCTCTGGATATTTGGCTAGGTTTTTTTCCAAGAGCCATTCAATATAGTAAAGCGCGTTTTTTACAGTTTTGCGCCACAGCTTAGGGTCACGCGCGATAAGCTCTCCCGGGTCTTTGCAGTTTTCTGGGTATCGGGCTAATTTTAGATTAAAATTATATTTTTGCGCCATAGCAAAAATTTGCGCGCTGGCTTTTTGTCCGGCTTCGTCTTGGTCAAGGGCAAGGATTAGGTTGCTTGTTATTCGGCTTAAAATTTTCAAGTGATTGTCGGTTAGCGCGGTGCCAGAAGAGGCGACGGTGTTGGCGGTGCCAGCTTGGTGCGCCATAATTACATCCATTTGTCCCTCAACCACAATGGCAAATTTTTTCTCGCGAATGGATTGGCGGGCTTCCGGGTATCCATACAAAAGGCGCGATTTATAAAATATGGGAGTTTCAGCGGTGTTCAGGTATTTAGGCATTATTTTATCATCAAGCGCCCGACCGGTAAAACCAACCACATTTCCCATCATATCGCTAAGCGGAAACATCAGGCGGTTGATAAAACGATTCGGAGCGCCTGCTTGACTGATTTCAGTGTTGGAAAAAGCGCGCGAGCGCAAAAATTTTTCTAGCCAATCGTTTCTAAGTGGCGCATATCCCAAGAAAAATTTGTCAATCGAGTTTTGAGTAACGCCCCGTTTTTTGAGATAGTCGCGAGCATTTTGGGCGCTGGGATGGCTAGTGAGAATTTTGTGGAATGCGCTACTTGCCAGTGAGTTGATTTTGTAGAGTTTTGTTTTGTGATCAATTGGCTCGGGAGTGGATCTTGACCCCGAACGGGGGGTGAGCGTCACGCCCGCCCGCTGGGCTAAAATTTTGAGCGCTTCGCCAAATCCGAGATTTTCATATTTCATTAAAAAATTAAACACATTACCGCCTTCTCCGCAGCCAAAACATTTGAAAATCTGTTTTTCAGCCGAGACCATAAACGAAGAAGTATTTTCATCGTGGAACGGGCAAAGGGCTTTATGATTGGAGCCAGCTTTTTTAAGTTCAAGGTATTGCCCGATAAAGTCCACGATGTCTATTTTCTGCTTGACCAAATCAATGTCGGACATATTATAAATTTAAAATTAATAACTCAAAAATAGAAATTGTACTTGATTAAGTTGTATCAAAAAAAGTATAATAGGGCAAGTTGGTGAGGTCGGATAGCGGTTTATTCCACGCGCTTGGAAAGCGCGCGCTCGAAAGGGCTCGTGGGTTCGAATCCCATCCTCACCGCCAATTAGGAAGCCAGCCCCGCCGTCGCTCGAAAACCTCGCCACCCCGTAAAAAAGTTTTCTTCACTTTTTTTAATTTGCGCTCTCTCGATTTTTTCTTCTAAAAGGAAAAGAAAACTTTTTTACGGGGTTCTGCTCTGAACGAGCAGGGTGGCGGGGCTTCGGCTCGGGCGAGGCGGAATTCCCCCCAAACCCCCCGTCCGCCCGCCGCACCTCACCGCCTCTGGCGGAGAAGCGACCCTTTCGGATTGGACGCTTTCAAGTTTTTCGTTCCGCTTTTGGCGGAACTCCGAGGCAACACTTAGGTTGGCAGTAAATTATTTTTCATTTAATCTATTTACTTTTCGCAATTACCCTTAACTTATTATTTTTTCCAATATTGTTGTGGCCAGGTGGTGTTTGGGCAGTTGTCTTCAACCCATTTTGATTCTTCAGTGGTAAGATCTTTTGTGGTCATACCGTAAGCACCGTAAAAACCACGCTCCCAAGTGCCGTAAAGATGATGCGGGCAATCTGCGCTGTCACCGACTTCATTTTTTGATTGATCACCGGATTGATTAGTCGGCTGGCTCGACTGATTGGTTGATTGAGAATTGGAAGTTTCAGAATTATTTGACGGCTTTTTATCTTCGCTAAAATAGACAATTGTCGTAAAGACAGTTGTAGCAAAAAAGGCAATCATCAAACTTATCAATATTAATTTTTTCCATCTAAAAATTATCGTCAGAATCACTGCAATTAAGAGCAAAAACGCTGTTACGGCCATTATGATTACAACAAGATTTGGATTGTTTTTATTGTTATCGTCTTTGTTCCTAGAAGTGTCAGAGGCATTGCTACTGGATGTCTTGCCTTCGCCAAAGGCTATTAGTTCGCCCGGGACGGTTGTTATATAAACAGTGCCATCTGTTCCGATTGCCGGAGAAGCGACAATCCCGCCACTATCAAATTTTGTCTGCCATTTTTCCTTGCCATCTTTTGTGTAAGCGAAAAACTGGCCGGTGGTCGAACCGAAATAAATCGTCCCTTCGGCGCCGATTGCCGGTGAGGAAGATAAAGCTTCGTATGACTTGGGAGTCTGAACACTCCACTTTAGTGTGCCGTCGGAGTTCAAGGCGAAGAATTTTCCGCCCCAGTCACCAAAATAGATAGTTCCGTCCATTGCAATTCCGGGAGTAACGCTTTCGCCTTCGTCTCCTGCGTATTTCCACTTTACGGTGCCGTCTTCAGGGTTTAGGGCGTAAAAAAATGCGTCGCGCGGATCTGTATCGCCTTTACAGGCGACATAAACCATTCCGTCCGCTCC
>Ga0210006_1002309_pt1 | contig 12589 bp, 11 predicted proteins | sample CryGey02umfilter_2_FD_185452 | JGI IMG/M metagenome (GOLD analysis project Ga0210006, IMG submission 185452) | Groundwater microbial communities from aquifer in Utah, USA - Crystal Geyser 4/10/14 0.2 um filter (SPAdes) (version 3) | ecosystem: Environmental > Aquatic > Deep subsurface >... | reverse complement strand
CGAAGCTCTCGCCAGTAGAGTACGCGGCCCACTGAGCAAAAGCGACAGCGAATACGGCGTTACCACCAAGCGGCCGCGGCGCATCGGCTTTCCCGATCTGGTAGAACTGCGCAACGCCATCCGCGGCAACGGCGTCGACGAACTGGCCATATCCAAGCTTGATCACGTTCAGCGCTATGGCGACACGGTACCGGTGGCAGTTAGCTATACCTACCGCGGCAAGCAACGCCGCACGGCGCCAACTTCGGCCATTGCCTTGGTAGACTGCCAGCCAAATTACCAACAACTGCCCACCTGGCAAAAGGACCTGGCAGAAGTGCGCGAATATTCCGACCTGCCGCCAGAAGCTGTTGATTTCGTAGAATTATTCGAATCCGAACTGGGTGTTCCGGTAACCAAAATTGGTGTCGGCCCGGAGCGCAGCCAGGTTATTCTCCGCTAGCAACAACTGTTATAGTTATAACTATGAAATATGTCCTCACAACCGGCTGGGAAGACGGAGTTGCCGCTCTGGCCGAACGGCTGGGCCGGGAGCTCGGCGAAGGCCGGCGCGTCCTGTGGCTGGTGAGCGGCGGGTCGAATATTACAGCCAGTGCCCAGATCGCTACAACTCTTTCGCCGGATCTGAGTCGAAACCTGAGCGTAATGCTGGTCGATGAGCGTTACGGTTCGGTCGGCCACGCCGATTCCAATTGGGCACAGTTGATGGAGGCCGGCTTTGACGCCGGCCAGGCAAGCCTATTGCCGATTCTGGAGGCCGGCCTTGATTTTGATCAGACAGTCGAGCGCTTCGGACTGCTGGCCAACAAAGCCTTTGATAAGCATGATCTGGTAATCGCCCAACTAGGGATTGGTGACGACGGCCACATCGCCGGCATTCTGCCGGATTCACCGGCCACCAGCGAACAGCAGTCTCTGGTGGCCGGCTTCAAGACTCCCAGTTTGCAACGCCTGACCCTGACATTTCCAGCTCTTCGACAGATCGATGTGGCCTATGCCTTTGCCTTTGGAGAGCCAAAACTGGCGGCTCTGACAGCCCTAAAAACGCAAAGCCTTAGCCTGGCCGAGCAACCCTCGCAAATCCTCAAGGAACTCCCGGAGGCCTACCTCTATAGCGACCAGATCGGTGACGAGTCATGACCGATAATCAACAGTCGGCCAAGCCGGCGATCATCGTTATTTTCGGCATAACCGGCGACCTGTCCCAGCGCTACTTACTGCCATCGCTCTACCATTTGGTAAAAGACGGCCTTCTGCACGACAAGACGGAGATTATCGGCGTTAGCCGGCGGCCAGTTACCACCGAGGACTTATTCGAGAAAGTGGAATTATGCGTTAACGAAGTTGATAAAATCTGCGATCCGGTGGCGCTGAAGGCCATGCACGACCGCACCAGCATGTTCCAAATGGATCTGGCAGATCCGGCGGCCTACGCCAAGTTACAGACTAAACTTGACGGCATCGAAGCCGAAAAAGGCGTTTGTCAGGATCGGATTTACTACCTGTCGATACCGCCTCAGGCTTACCGACCGGTGGTGCGCCTGATGGGTGAGCAGGGCTTAAATAAGAGCTGTCAGCACGGTAACGCCAAGTCGCGGCTGGTGGTTGAGAAACCGTTCGGGCTCGACCTGTCTTCGGCGCAACAGTTAATAGCCGAGACCGGCCAGGTCTTCCAAGAGGAGCAGGTATTCAGGGTTGACCATTATCTGGCTAAGCAGGCCGTTCGCACTCTACCGGAGTTCCGGGCCAAAAATCCCGATATCGAAGCCTTGTGGAACGCTCATCAGATTAGCGGCATCACCATCAAAGCCCACGAAAAGATCGGTATCGAAGGCCGGGCGGCCTTTTACGAGCCGTTGGGAGCCTTGCGCGACTTTCTGCAAAGTCACATGATGCAAATCCTCGGTGTTGTCACTATGGATCTGCCCGAAGTATTGGACAGCCAGCATATTCATGCCGCCAAGGCAGGGGTTATGCAACAAATCGAGCCCGTACCGGCCGATCAAGTCCTGGCACGGGCAGTCCGCGGGCAATACGAAGGCTATCGCCAGGAAGTCAACAATCCGACCTCTAACACCGAGACCTACATAGCCCTGACACTGTACATAGATAGCCCGCGCTGGCAAGGCGTCCCTGTAGAGCTGTCGACCGGCAAAGCCCTCAATGAACGCCGGGCCGAAATTATCATCGACTTCCATGAATCGGCCAAGCTAGCGAACAACCAGCTCCGTTTTGAGATCCAGCACAGCCAGGCAGGCCAGCGCAACCAGCCGGACGCCTACGAAAAGGTGCTGGCCGATGCCATTAGCGGCGATCACACGCTGTTTGCCAGCGATAAAGAGGTGCTGGCCAGCTGGCAGGTATTACAGCCCTTGGTGGAGGCTTGGCAAAAGTCGAGCGATGATTTGGTGATCTATGCCAAGGGTTCGTCCGATCCGCAGGCTCCAGGCCGGTAAATAAGTTATACTGGTGGGTAATGAGCATTAAGAACCTGACTCTCAAACAGGCCCTACCGTACATTCTGATTATCGTCGGCGTTATCGGTTACACGGCGGCCTTTATAATCATGGTCGATAAAATGTTGGTTTTGGAAAACCCCAACTACGTGCCGTCCTGCGATACCAACCCGGTCATCAGTTGCGGCAGTATTATGCAGAGCGCCCAGGCCAAGGCCTTTGGTTTTGCCAACCCGCTCATCGGTCTCGGCGCCTTTCCGGTTTTAGCCTTCGTGGGCGTGGCCATACTGGCCGGTGCCAGGTTTAAACGCTGGTTCTGGCTGGGACTTAATGCCGGCTTGCTGTTTGGCATCGGCTTTGTGCACTGGCTGTTTTTTGAAAGCGTTTACCGCATTGGTGCGCTTTGTCCGTACTGCATGGCGGTGTGGGCTGTCAGCATCACCGGCTTCTGGTACGTTACTCTGTACAACATTGATAGCAAGTTTATCCGCCTGCCCAAAGGCCGGGCCAACCGGGTCTATGACTGGATCCGGCGACATCATATCGACATAGTGGTATTGTGGTTATTGATTATTGCCGCGCTGACACTAAAGCGTTTTTGGTATTATTACGGACGTAACTTCTAGAATCAGCCATGTCGAAGAAACAAAAAGATATATTTCGTATCAGCGCCGAAGCACCGGCCGTCCTGCTGGATCATACCGTCGACACGACTCAAAAAATGATGACCGCTTTTCCGGAAAATCCAGTCGTCAAAAAAACCACCGACTACTGGCACTCGCTCGGTCCTGGATTGACCACCGGCGCCGCTGACGATGATCCAGCCGGCATTGCTACTTATTCACAGACCGGCGCTCAGTACGGCTTCCAATTGCTTTGGCTTTCAGCGCTGACCTTCCCGTTGATGGCCGTCGTCCAGGAAATGTGCGCCCGAATTGGATTGGTTACCGGCCGGGGGCTGGCCGGCACTATACGGTTGCATTTTTCGCGCCGCTTGTTGATGACCTGCACACTACTGCTTTTTGCCGCCAACACCTTCAACCTTGGCGCCGATCTGGGTGCCATGGCTCAGGCCACCCAACTGATTCGCCCCTCCTTGAGCTTTGGTTGGCTGGTGGTCGGCTTCTCGATCCTGTGCATCGGTCTGCAGATCTTTACCCCCTATGCCCGCTATTCCCGTTACCTGAAATGGTTGGCTCTGATACTCCTGTCGTACGTTGCCTCAACCCTATTAGCTCACCTCGATTGGGGTAATGTGCTGCAGCACGCTGTCGTACCCAGCATCACTTTCGACAAAGATCAACTCATCCTGATCTGCGCCATCCTGGGTACTACTATCTCTCCCTATCTGTTTTTCTGGCAAACTTCTCAAGAGGTCGAGGAAGAAATCGCTGCCGGCAAAACCACTGTCGCCCTGCGACGCGGTACCGAAAAGCTGGCCATTCGTAAAATGCGGCTCGATGTCTGGACGGGCATGTTTTTGTCTAACCTCGTTATGTTCTTCATAATTGCGGCCTGTGGGGGCGTCTTGTTTTCGCACGGCATCACCGATATTAACTCCGCCTCGCAAGCCGCCGAGGCGCTCCGACCCTTCGCCGGTTCGGCCTCCTACAGCTTATTCGCCCTTGGCATCATCGGCACGGGCCTCTTGGCCATACCTGTCCTAGCCGGTTCGGCCTCCTACGCCGTAGCCGAAACTTTCCGCTGGCGTGGTGGTCTTAATCAAAAGCTCAAGCAAGCTTATGCATTTTATGGCGTGCTGATCATTGCCATGCTGATCGGCCTGAGTATCAACTTCATCGGTCTCAATCCTGTCAAAGTTCTGATCTACGCAGCAGTCGCCAATGGCATTGTGGCGCCGTTGGTGCTGGCCTTGATCATCCTCATTAGTAGCAATAAGCGCATTATGGGCGCTCACGTCAACAAACACAGTACGACTTTCATCGGCTGGTTGGTAACCTGTCTGATGACTGTCGCAGGCGGAGCCGCCATCTTCTCATTGTTTTAAAGTTATTCGCTACGCAGGGCGTCGATCGGGTCTTTGCGGGCGGCTTTGAGAGCCGGAACCGTGCCAAAGACTATACCTACCAGCAATGAAACGCCGCTGGCCAGCAAGACGATCTGCCAGCTAATAACCGGCTTAAGGTTTGTGCCCAGGCGCAGACCCAGATCTACTAAAAAGGCCAGGGCAATGCCGATAACACCACCGGACAGCGTCAGCACGCTGGATTCAATCATAAACTGACTTAGGATCTGACCGTTGGTGGCGCCGACGGCTTTGCGGATGCCGATTTCGTGCATCCGCTCAGCTACCGACACCAGCATAACGTTCATAATGCCGATGCCGCCGACCAGCAGGGAAATGGCTGCAATGCCGGCGATCAGGCGTGTTAGCAGGTTCAAAATAGTATCGCTGGTGGACAGGTTCTGGTTGGCAGTACCGACCTCAAAGCTGTTCTGTCCGGCATGGATATTGCCTAGTGACTGCCGGATATTAGCGGCCACCTTATCAGTTTGATCGGAGTTGTCTGCCCGGGCCAGAATGGCGTAGGTGGGGGCGGTTTGTTTGGTAAGGGTTTCGGCGACATCATTAGGGATAAATATGGCGTTGTTAAAGTCGGCTTGCTGGCTAAGCGGTGCCGAGGTGAACTGATTAAAAATGCCTCTGACGATAAACTGCTGGCCATGGAACGTGAAACTGCGGCCCAATGGCACATCGGTATCAAACATTTTGTCGACGGCATTCTGGCCGAGCACAGCTACATTGGTGCCTTCGTCGTCGGCCGTCAAAAAGATACCGTAGGCCAACGACTGATTGATAAGCCCGGGTAGGTCCGGTGTGGTGCCCAGCACAAAACCTTCGTCATAAGACTTGTTGTTTTCTGTGCGAACCGTACCCGGAGTAATTGTTAGCGGCGCGCTGGCGGCTACGCCCTTGGCTTTGCTGACCGCCTGGGCATCCTGGGCGCTCAACGGGGTACTTATGTTAAGACCGGTAACCAGATTCAAGCCATCGCTACCTGAGGCCGAGGTGGTGTGCAACTGGGTCGGTCGGACGGTAATTACGTTTTTGCCAAAGTGGTGGATCTGGCCGCCAATCTGCTGTTTGACACCTTCGCCAATGGCAACTATCGTGATAACCGATGTGACGCCGATAATAACGCCCAGCATCGTCCAAAAGCTACGCAATTTGGCGCCCCGAACCGAGTCAAGACCGGCTTTTAAGTGACCCTTGGTTAGGGATTTCATTTTTTACTCCTGGCTTTGGCCGGAGCCTTGGTTTTGCGGCGGGTGGTGGATTTGGACTTGGCTTTGGCGGCGCCCGGCTTACGCTTGGCGCGGGTAGGATTCTTGGACGGCAGGGCTTTCATTAGCGCCGACACACCGGCCAGATCGTCCTCTTCGCTGGTGGTGGGCAGGGTGTACAGCACCTTGCGGGCCGTGGTGGCTACCTGACCTAGAGCCGTCTTTTCATCGTGGATTATACTGCCATCGTGCATGTAAACCACGCGGGTGGCATAACGGGTCAGCTCGGGGTTGTGGGTAACAAACAGAATGGTGTTACCCATCTTATGAATGTCGGCCAGCAGTTCCATAACCAGTCGCGAGCTGGCGCTGTCCAGATTGCCGGTTGGTTCGTCGGCAATAATCAGCTTGGGATTATTGACCAACGCCCGGGCAATGGCGACGGATTGAGTCTGGCCGCCGCTGAGCTGGCTGGGTAGAAAATATTCGCGGCTCTGCACGCCAACCCTGTCCAGCATTTCGCTGGCCATCTTGAGCCGTCGGTTGAGCGTTACGCCCTTGTAGGCCAGGGGCAGGGCAACATTCTCCAAAGCCGTCAGGCGTGGTAGTAGATTATAGGCCTGAAAGATAAAACCGATCTTGTCGCGGCGGATTTTGGCGGCCTGGTTGGGGCGCAGGCGGGCGACTGGCTTACCCTCCAGGCGGTGTTCGCCGTGACTGGGACGATCTAGCAGGCCAATGACATTCATAAGTGTGCTCTTGCCGCAGCCGCTGGGACCCATCACCGCCATAAACTCGCCTTTTTCGATCGTCAAACTGACCTCGTCGAGTGCTAGGGTTGTAGCATCGCCGAAACCGTACAGTTTACTGACGTCTTTGAGTTCAATCAGGGCCATTTGCGTTTCTAGTGTAACCTCATATTTGCTAAATTCGCAAGGTGTTTTGTTATACTGGCAAGGTCAAACCCCCCGGAGGGGTCGCCTAGTGGCCTATGGCGCCGTCTTGGAAAGGCGGTTTGGGAGCAATCCCATCGAGGGTTCGAATCCCTCTCCCTCCGCCAATTAAATAACGCCGGCATTTGTCGGTGTTATTTAATTGGCGGTGTGTATTGGACGAAGTTCGAATGTATTTCGGACAAAATCCGCAGGATTTTGATGAATGACACTTGCGCCTCGGCCGCGCTCGACAAGCTCGCGCGGGGCAAAACTCAAAAATTTCCTATTATTTTTATTTGCGGCTCCCCCCACACCCCCCGCCGCGAAGCGGAAAATTTGAAAGGAAGGAAATTTTTGGTTTTGCTGCCGCCGCTTCAATATAAACATACTTGTAATATATCACATTATTGTCATAGGACACAATATTTGGCTATAATACATCTGTGAATATGAAAACCCCAACTTCCAAACTTGGTAAAAACATCAAGCGTATACGAGAGGAAAAGAATATGACACAGGGCGACATTTGCCGCGCGGTCGGGCTTGATCGTGCTCAAATGAGCAATATTGAGGCAGGCAAAGGCAATCCCACGCTTGCCACCATTGAAAAAATAGCCCAAGCGTTGGGAGTATCGAGCGATGAGCTTTTGAAATAAATTTATGAAAAACAATAATCTCGCAAATGCAAAACGGGTAAAGAACGACGAATTTTATACCCAGTACAGCGATATTCAAAAAGAAATTGAAGCGTATTTAGAATATAATTCCAATGCATTCCGCGGTAAGGTAGTGTATTGCAACTGCGACGATCCGTTTGAGAGCAACTTCTTTCGCTATTTTGTACTCAATTTCAACAAGATCGGATTGAAACAGCTTATTACCACCAGCTACAAGCCCTCGCCCGTAGCCAACACACAACTAGGGTTATTTGGTGATGATAAAACGCTTGCAAAAGCAAAAGGTCGCCCTAAGATAACTGCCAACAAATTTATTATCAACGAAGTGCGTGACATAGATGGCGATGGTGAGTTCAACTTGAAGGATGTTGCTAAACAATTAAAAGCAAACAAACACAACGAATGGACGCCGCTGAAAGGCGACGGCGACTTTCGTAGCGATGAATCTAAAAATCTACTGAAACAATCCGATATTGTGGTAACAAATCCGCCGTTCAGCCTGTTTCGTGAGTATATAAAACAACTTGTTGATAATGATAAAAAGTTTTTGATAATCGGCAACATGAACGCAATTACCTACAAAGAAGTATTTCCAATACTTAAAGAGAATAAGGTTTGGTTAGGTAATAATTACAAAGTCAATGCCGGTGCGATGTTTTTTGAGATACCTGAAAAAATTGCCAATTTGGAGCAAGTTCGTGAAATTAAGACAAACGAAAGTGGCAAGAAAGTTTATATTACACGCGTGCAAGGTGTTCGTTGGTTTACGAATCTTGACCATGGGCGCCGTCATCAACCACTTCAACTTATGACAGAGGCAGAAGTAATAAAATTTACAACGAAAAAACCGTTTGAGAAATATGACAATTACGATGCGATAGAAGTGTCGTTGGTAAAAAATATTCCGAGCGATTATAAAGGTGTGATGGGTGTACCAGTTAGTTTTTTAGATAGTCACAATCCCGATCAATTTGAAATTTTAGGCTCAAATCGTGGCGTTGATCAAGATCCGAATAAAATTTACGGCAGAGGGTCTTATTTAAATGGAAAAGAAGTTTATAAAAGGTTATTTATCAAACACAGGAAAAAATAATATGAAAACAATTTTAAAAACCAACATAACTGTTCAAGAAATCTGCGAAGGATTCGTTTATAACGAGCTTGAAGGTAAGGGTCTGTTTGGCTTATCTGGCAAACTCACCATTCAGCCTGAATACCAGCGTAACTATATCTATGCCGAAGAAAACAGAGAAGCAGGCGTAATCGAATCCGTTCTCAAAGAATATCCAATTGGCTTGATTTATTTCAATAAAGTTGGCAAAGACACATTTGAAGTTTTGGACGGACAACAGCGCGTCACTAGTCTCGGACGATTTATCACTGACAAATTTGCCGTCAAAGACGAAAACGGTAATGAGCAATATTTTGGTGGTATGGCAAAAGACAAGAAAACCAAAATTTTGGAAACAAAGTTGCTCATTTACGAATGTGAAGGGACAGAAAGCCAAATAAAAGAATGGTTCAGAACCATAAATATTGCTGGCGTTCCGCTCAATAATCAAGAATTACTTAACGCCGTATATTCTGGTCCATTTGTAACTAGAGCTAAAGAAGAATTCAGTAATAGCCAAAACGCCAATATTCAAAAATGGAGTGCGTATGTATCGGGTAGTGCCAACAGGCAAGATTTTTTGGAATCCGCTCTTGATTGGGTAAGTAAAGGCAATATTGGCGATTATATGAGCAAGCATCGCAAAGACAAAAGTATTGATGAGTTAAAAAAATATTTCAACACCGTCATTGATTGGGTATCTAGCGTATTTACTGACGTAGAAAGCGAAATGCGTGGACTTGAATGGGGACGACTTTACAAGGAGTATCATAAAAAGTCACTTAATCCAGCCAAAGTATCATCCGAAGTGCGTAAGCTCTATGGCGATCCGTACATCAAAAACCGCAGAGGTATTTTTGAGTACATTCTCGGCGACTCCGTCGATACAAAATTACTAGATGTCCGAATTTTTGATGAGGCGATCAAGAGATCTGTTTATGCGAAACAAACAAGCGAGGCGGAAACTAAAGAGAAATCAAACTGTTCTCATTGTGCCATCGGACATGATGCTAATAAAAGCAAGGTTTGGAGTTTTGGTGAAATGGAAGCCGATCATGTATCAGCTTGGATTAAAGGTGGTGCGACTTCAGCTAAAAACTGTGAGATGTTGTGTAAGACGCACAATCGGGCAAAGGGCAATCGGTAAGCGGGATAATAGGCTAAGTCTGGGAAATAATTATGCGAATAGTGTTGTATAATTTAAGAAAAAGGTATGAGCAAAAAACCTAAAAAAATCGAAGTCATTGATCTCTTCAGTGGAGTTGGTGGTTTAACCTATGGATTGAGAAAATCTGGGTTGTCAGTTTTAGCTGGTCTTGATAATGATGAATCATGTGCTTACGCATACGAAAAAAACAATTCCGCTAAATTTATATCAGCAGATATTTCAGAGTTTGATTTTAAGGAGCTAAATAAAATCTACTCAAAAGGAAGTGTTCGGGTACTTGTCGGCTGTGCTCCCTGCCAACCTTTTTCTTCCCATGCTTTTAAATTGCGTAAAGATACGAAGGATGAGCGTTGGAACTTACTTGATCACTTTATCCGTGGGATAAAGGTTGTTAAACCAGACATTGTTTCAATGGAGAACGTTCGTGGGGTTACGAAAACAGATGTATTTAAGAACTTTATAAACGAACTCAAAAGACTTGGATATAAAGTGGATTGGAAAGTTGTATACGCACCAAATTACGGCATACCACAAAATCGTAGCCGTTTAATTCTACTCGCTTCAAAACTGGGTGAAATTTCAATACCTAAAGAAACACACACCAAAGACAATTACGTTACAGTGGGCGATATTATTCGTGAATTGCCAAGGATTGATGCGGGACAAATATCAAAGAAAGATCATTTACATCAAGCAAAGAAGCTTGAGCCAATAAATAAAAAACGTATTCTGCAATCAAAACCCGGCGGTACTTGGCGTGATTGGGATAAAAGTCTATTACCAAACTGCTACAAAAAAGACAGCGGGCAAACATACACGTCAGTATATGGACGAATGACATGGGACGATGTGTCACCAACAATCACAACACAATTTACCAGTTATGGTTCTGGCAGATTTGGGCATCCCGAACAAAACAGAGCACTTTCTATACGCGAGGGCGCATTGTTGCAAACATTCCCTATCGACTACGATTTTGGAGATTTTCCCGCAATAAAAATCAGCAGGCACATTGGAAATGCAGTTCCGCCTCAGTTAGGAGTTGTAATCGGTAAAAGTATCAAAAACCACTTAAAAGAATATGCCGGAAAATAGATTTACATTCGAAATATCGTTAAGCGTCCTTGACCACTTGGGACGAAATTTATATCGAAGTTTTGCCACCGTTCTTGGCGAGGCGATTTCGAACGCTTGGGACGCGGACGCGGAAAATGTCCATATTTATATTGATAGAGAAAACAACAATTTCTTTATCAAAGACGATGGCATTGGTATGACCGCAGAAGATTTTCAGAATAAATTTCTGAAAATCGGGTACTCAAAAAGAAAAGAGGGGGCGGCCGCTTCCGCAAAAGGCAGGCCGTTCATAGGCAGGAAAGGTATAGGAAAATTGGCTCTTTTGTCGTGCGCGGATAAAATCACCGTAATTTCAAAAGTAAGCGGCGGCGATTATGTCGGCGGGGTTATTGATAATTCCGGACTTGATGAGGCGATAACAAACGATTTAACTCCACAACAATACCCATTGGAAAATTGGGAGGCCGACAAGTTTTCTCAATATACGAGCGAGCACGAACGAGGCACGATTATACGATTTGAAAATATCAAAGACGGGATAAAGAACAGTTTGGACTTTTTGAAAAAAATCATCGCGCTCTATTTTAGATTTTCGCTTTTAGACGATTCTTTCAACATTTTTATCAACGGCGAAAAAATCACCTTGGATAATCTTGACGACTTGGCGCAAAAGACCCAATTCCTTTGGAATATCAACGATCTTGACGATCCATACATAAACGACAAACTCACGAACTTGAAAGAGGCGGGTAAATCCGTTCAAATGGACGGCAATGTAAAAGGATTTGTTGCTTCCGTTAACAAGCCAAGTGATCTAAAAATAACTACCACCGACGAAAGAGCCAGCGTGGATCTTTTTGTAAATGGAAGACTGCGCGAGAGGGATATTTTGAAACACATTCCAACAGCGCGAGTAGCGGAAAACTACTTCTACGGTCAAATACATTTCGACGATTTGGACGACGATAAAGACAGATTCACCAGCAGTCGCGAGGGAATTATTGCCGATGATCCCAAGTACAAAGAATTTTTGGACGCCCTACGAAAAAAGATTTTGGAAATCGTGTCGGATTGGGACGAATTAAGAAGGAAACATAGAAAAGACGGCGACCCCGAAAATGAAAATATCCCCGGCAAAGAAAGAAAAGCGGAAGAATTGTACAACGCTGTTTCCGGGGAATATGACTTGCCCGAAGGATCGGAAAACCGCCAAAAAGTAGATGGTTGGGTGAATGATTTACGAGATGACGCAAAATACAACCTTGCTTCTTACGCCGAGTGTTTTGTTTCCGAGAATTTACTAAGGAAACGTATTAAAGAAAACGGATCGGCTCCGACCTCGTGCACTAATGCGGACCAAAGCGGAAACACCTGCACAGCTAGATATAATCCCAGCACAGGGAATACCAGTTTGTGCGAGTATTGCAAGGGTGAGAGGGGTAAACAGAGTTTGCAAAAACAAAAAGAAGAAGCCGGTACTAATATCCAAATCAGAACCAATGAAGATAATCTCCTTATGTATTTGGATTACGTGGATTTAGCAAAAATTATTGATAATAGTGTACTTAAAGATGAAGATAAGCCGTATAAGCCACTTAGAAATTCTGTCATGCACACGTCTCGTCTGACCGAAGAAGCAAAGACAAAATTGACCTCTGTGTTTGATAATGTTGTGGCGACAGTCAAGAAACTGTTCGGAGCAGCAACAGATTAAAAAGCTATAGGGAGCTTCCGCTTGCGCGCGCACGGGAGGGTTGGGGCAAGCGCAATATGGTTTGCTTGTGCCATTCACCAGTTTGGCACAATCCGCTTTTTAGAGATACCACAGACCCGAACGAAGCCACTGAGCAAACACAAAGCAACACCGAGCAGGCATCGTGAGCGAAGCGAGCGGCCAGTGCGAGGCGCAAGTGTCATTC
>Ga0210006_1002307_pt1 | contig 12590 bp, 6 predicted proteins | sample CryGey02umfilter_2_FD_185452 | JGI IMG/M metagenome (GOLD analysis project Ga0210006, IMG submission 185452) | Groundwater microbial communities from aquifer in Utah, USA - Crystal Geyser 4/10/14 0.2 um filter (SPAdes) (version 3) | ecosystem: Environmental > Aquatic > Deep subsurface >... | reverse complement strand
AATTAAGTAAGCTTGATTCAAAAATTGCATTAAAAGAAGTAATTAGTTATCTTGAAGAAAAAATAAATTGTAAAGTAATAGTCACAAGAGGAGAAAAAGGGATAAGTTTTTTAAAAGAAGAAAAACTTTTTGTAAGAGTGATTTTTAATCATCTCTTTTTTTTAATTTACTTTGTTTTTTGTGTAATAAGGTCGACATGCAGGGAGTAAAGTAAATTATGTAGTATGATTTAATTAATAACTAAATTATCTAATTACAAATTATTATATGACTGAAAAAATTAAATTACATTTTGTGCATCAAAAAATTTCCTATCTGCTGATGTTGTTTTTTATGACAATTGGAGTGGGCGTATGTGTTGGTCTTTTTTTTATTGGTTCTGCATATGCTGACGGAATATCAAGCGTTGTTCTTTCCGATGTAGATAGTACAGGATATGGTCTTGATGGTCGAGATTTTCAGATTACATGGGCGCCCAGTTCAACAGTGCCTGTGGGTTATCAAATGACGCAGATATTTATTACCACGAGTGGAGTACAGTTGGCTACTGATACATTGTTTAGTACAGGGTGTGGTGGTAGTGCCTGTCAACCATGGGGTGGCATGAATCAATTTTCTGTAGGAACAACCACGTTACCCCAGTCTATGAAGGAAGATAGTACACGTACTTCTCTGGCAACGAGTAGTAGCTATATAGCATGGATATATGTACAAGCTGACGAACCTTTTCTTGTATCTTCTACACCTGTTTCATATGCAGATGCGTTTGATGATGTGGCAGATACCAACGCACCTCAAATTATGCATATGTCTGCCCACGCAACAACAGAAAGTGCCGACGCAACAGTATATGCTATGGTGTTTGATGATCAGACGACTGCAGAACAGTTTTCTGATGCGGGTGATGGTGGAGTTGAATATTTTAAATTATATTACAAAACCGATGCAGAAGTTTGGGATAGCGCCAATTCAAGTACTGCGTCATTGGTTGTTGATGCGGGTGAATTATATTCTTTTGTAGTACCCACATCTTCAGTTCCTACTGCCGGCGGTACGGTAAGTTATTATCTTGTTGCGCAAGATCGTGCAACACCAACTCCGAACATGCGTTATTTTTGTGCAAGTCCGAATGCTTCTTCGGTTGGGGATTGTCAAACAAGCCCATTTGTAATGAATAGCGTGGTTGCTGGTAGTCGTACGGTTTCTGGAAAAGTTACCTCAAATGGACAAAATGTAGTAGGTGCGACGGTCTTTGTTGGTGGATATGCAAAGACTGCGGTGTTAACTGATCCAGGCGGTGACTATATTATAACAGGACTACCTAATAATGATGTGTTTGATTTTTCCGCTACAAAAATGGGGTATGCTTCGTCACAAAGAACAGAAACAATTGGCACGAGTAATAAAACAGGTGTCAATATCGATATAAACTATGGAAGCATGGGATTTTTTGATGGTGGTGATAGTGGCGGGGACAGCATGGGCGGTGCTCCACATGTTGTATTTTCTGGTCCACCAGAAGGTATGCAAGGGTTTCCTTTGGATGAAAATTTGCGGGTCGGTTTTAGTCAGCCGCTTGATTCAACGACCGTGAATACCGCCAGTTCTGCTACATCAAGCAATATTTATATAATAAAGACCATGACTGGTCAAAATGTGGCTGGTACGGTGACCTATTGTGCAAATAATATACAGACAGGATGTTCATCATTGTTTTCTATGGATAACAATGTTGTTTTGTTTGATCCAAGCTCTGATTTGTCAACGAGTACTCAATATACGTTGGTTATTACTGGAAAAGTAAAGAGTCAGGGTGGACAAGCAATACAAGGCAATCGTCCTGAAGGTGGTCATAAAATAAATTTTTCTAGTATGGGCAGTCAAATTGGTGATTTTGGTGCCATGTTTACTGGAGGAGCAAATGGGTTGGGAGACTATGGAAATGGAGGAATGTATATGCCACCTTTTACTCGTTCTATGTCACCTGCTCCTGGTATGAGTGTTGCTCCTAATACCAATATCTTACTAGAATTTGATCAGGCAATGAGTGTTAGTACAATTATTAACACGAATATAACATTGTGGACAGGCGCAGGTGCACAGGTTACTGATAAAAATGTTAGTGTATCGCTTGATTCAAATGAACAGCGTTTTGTTACGATGAGTCATGATGCATTGTCTGCTGGTGAGTATGAGGTGAGAGTAAAAGGTGCGGTTGCTAATGTCAGTGGTCTTCTCATGCGTGGAGATAATAATGGTGATAATGTGGCATTCAGCTCTCGATTCAATGTGTCTGGTGCAAATGATTTAACAGCCCCAACTATTTATCCATCATTATCAAACAATGCAACAGGTGTTCCAACCAATAAAATTTTTGAATTTGGTTTTAATGAGCAATTGGCTTTTAGCACAGTGAATTCTTCCAACATCTTGATGTATCAAGGCGCCACAGCACAAACTATTATTGTGAACTATGATCCTGGAAAGAACAGTGTATTTGTAGCATCGCCAAGTGCATTGACACCAAATACTGCCTATTCTATTACATTTAATTCTGGCGTGACTGATTTGGCTGACAATGGCATAGCTACAACAACATACACATATACGACAGGAGCCATGGATACTGAGGCACCAAAGCTTATAGAGGCACGTTGTGATGATTATCGTTGTTATATGCGGTTTAGTGAACCGATGAATCGTGATTCTTTTTCTGATAGCAAGTGGGCTAGTAGTACTATCAATCTTGATAATTGGACACTTACGAGTGAAGGGGTTGTTGATTTTACGGGGAAGTCCATAAATTATGACTCGATTGACAATTCTATTACTATAGAGGGATTGTTGCTCAGTTTGGGCGTTGATTATACAATCACGGCAAACGCGGGTATTATAGATATGTCAGAAAATCTTATTTCGGGAAGTGATCGTAGTTTTGCTGGTAAAGTTGAAAATAGCAAAGAAACATATGGAAATTTTGGTGGTGCAAGTATGTTTGGTCCACCAACAGAAAATATGATGGGGAACGGGAACATTGGTCAGGGCGAATTCAAACCACAAGGTTTTGGTGATTTTACCGCAGACCAATTTGCTATGGGGCAGGCTGATATGGCATATCCATTCAATCCATTGGTCAGTAATGATGTCAATGTATTTCAGACGAGGTTTACTCCTGGAGTAGTCTTGGCAACCGGCGATCAAGTGGTATTAACGTTTCCTAACGGTACAACTGTTACCAATGTCGCATTTGATACACAATCACCGTTTTATACTGATTTCAATCAATTTATGACCGGTGTCGTAACTGGCACTGCTATTTCAGCAGACAACGCAACAGGAAAGGTAACAATCACACTTGGGGTATCCGGAACGCCAAATATCAGTGATCAGATTACGATTGATTTACGCAAGATAACAAATCCTTCAATCCCTAAAGGTCCTCAAACCGGTGGGTACACACTTGGAATGAAAGTTATTCGTAGCGGTGCGGTTTTGGCAAACAAAACGAGTATGCCGTATTTCATCATGGCTGGTGGCACCAATACATTGACGGTGGATGTGGCGGCTGGTTCTAATACCAGCACGCCAACACTCGGTGCGGATGGCACTGTATATTTGCATGGCGGTGGCCCAGGTGGTCCGATGGATAAGGTATTGACCTTTGTCGACGGCGATATTTTTGAAGTAGATGGCACTGCAGGAACAAGCATTGTATACAATAATTTGCCTGATGGTTGTTATTTTGTAGGTACAGATCCATATATTTCTTTGGGGGGAAACGATTATTACGGGCAGATGTCGCCAGAACCAGTTTGTCTTGATAGTGGAGAATCTCAAACAAAATGGTTTTTGTTAAGTCCCGCCTCTGCCGGCACAACCGCCACAGTAACCATAAAATTTGTTGATGGTGCTGGTGATCCATATAATTTTGGTGGCAAAGATATTGACATTTTTGCTGGTGGTCCTGGCAAATCAGTGGTGAAGACGCTGACTGGCGTCACGACCGCATCTGTCGGTGGATACCAAATAAAACTCAATGACAATGGTTTTTGGTATGTGGGTATGGGGCCTGCAATGCCAAAAGGCGCATCAAGTGGTAAGCCAGCTTCTTTGGGAGTTATGCCTCCACCACCGATGCAATTGAAAGTATCAAATATTGCAACAACTCCAGCGGTAAGTTTGGGTATGGGTTCAGCTCCTCCTGGTGTAGCATTTGATACTGATACAGATACCATTACGTTTACTTTTGCCAGTGCTAATGTTACCGTTACGGGCACTGTAAAAGATGGTTCAGGAACAGGTTTAGCAAATGTGGAGGTCTTTATGAATCGACAAGGATTTGGCGCGCCGGTATTTACTGAGACTGATGCATCTGGAGTATTTTCATTGAGTGTGACAGACTATGGCAATTATGAAATTGGTGCACATAAAGATGGTATGCCAGAGGCACACAAAAGTATTGATGTGAGAAATGAAAGTGGCACAAAATTGTATGTTGATGGAAAAAATGTAACGGGCGCCTTTAATCTAACCATGAAAAAACCAAGTTATACTATTTCCGGTAAAGTGTTAGATAATACTAACAATGGTATTGGGTATGCGCCGATTGTTGCAACTGATGCCGGTGGCAACACCGTGTTTAGTGGAACATCAGCCGATGGCAGTTATACACTGTTTGTAGATAATGGCACATGGACGGTACGGGCAGAATTGCCACCGGATAAAACTGATTCTTGTGGTGGTTTTTCCAAGACTGTGGTTGTCTCTAGTGCATCAATGGCGAGTCAAAATATCACACCAACGGTAAGCACATGTTACACGTTGAGTGGTACCGTGAGCGTCGGGGGAACTAATTTGTCCAATGTTCCTTTGTTTATTGAAGAATGGGATGCGGTAAATGATCGACCTGTTGCAGCTGGTGTGAAACGTGGCACAGGTACTGATTCCAATGGGCAATATTCTACCAAAGTCGGTGTGGGAACGTATCGTATTGGCACATTGCATCCTGATTACGGTGAATTGAGCTCCACAAGCACTGTTGCAGGTAATACGACAAAAAATATTACAGTGGCAACGACTGCTAATGTTACATTTAGCTTTACTGGTGGAACATCAGATATGAACGCATTTATTGAATTAAAAAATTCTTCTGATAAAAATAAACGGGTTAGTAAACAAGTTAACAGCTTAGCCACTGATGCAGTTTTGACAGGTCAGGATGGTGTTACCTACAATTATTTTGTTGATGTATTTGGGATTGGTAAATTTACCGGTACCGTTATCGCAGGTGGAGATACAAAGACGATTGATCTTGGTGTTAGTAGCGGATTTGTTACCGTGACAGGTACCATTTATGACGGTAGTGATAATGCTAAGGCAGGGGCACTCGTGATGTTTAGCAATGCGTCTACCACTGTTACCGCAGTTACCGATGAAAGCGGACAATATAGCATCCAAATAAAAGCTGGTGATTATGATGTGTCTGATTCGTTAGCAGGTTTTGTACCAGCACGTGGAACAAATGTTTCTTTCACCACAAGTACAGCTGCCTATGATTTTGGTGGAGCAAGTCCAGACCAGTCAGCGTTGCAAGCTACGCCATATACTATAGAGGGCACTGTATATGCGTCTGATGGCTCTACACCAATGACCGATGGGTATGTGTGGGGTTCAAATGCATCAAGTACGATGGTGAGTACACCGGTTGATCCTAACACAGGTGCGTATTCTTTGCCCGTGAACAATGGTGTATGGATAATCAAAGCAGTTGGCCCGCTTCACGCAAAGACAACACGATCTGGGACGGTAACAGTCAGTGGTGCGAGCCAGACCGGAAAAGATATTACATTGACATCAGAGACAGGAAATTCAGTAACGTCAACATCGGGTATTGTATCGGCACGTACTGGAGGATCAGTCAATGATGCTTCAGGTTCAGGTATCAAACTGACTGCTGCTGGAGGTGTTTTGGAAAGTGGTTCGGGCAATGTTACGCTGAATTTTGAAAAGAATTATACTGCACCAGATACGAAAAATTTTCAAGCTCTTGGAAATGCGACGTTTGGCATTTCAGCATCTGGTAATTCTACTATCAAAAATTTAACAGGTAATGCTGAAATTCAACTTGATTATTTTAGTTTATTAGCTGATTTACCTGAAAATGTTTCAGAAAGTGATTTGCAATTGGCTTACTATTCACCAGAACGAGATGAATATGTGCCTGTTGAAGGTGGATTTACGATTGATGCTGACAATAATACTATTACTGGTTTGGTAAATCACTTTACTGATTTCGTGATCACATATCGAAATGGCGATGCAGGTGTTACCGTTACAGAGAGTGACAGTTCTACTGCGGTAACAGAAGGCGGCGCGACTGACAGTATTACTTATGTTTTGACTTCAGCTCCTACAACAAATGTTGTTATCACACCAAGCGCATCCGGTTCGCAAGTGAGTCTATCACCAACGAGCATGACATTTACCACCGTCAATTGGGCTACACCACAAACATTGACAGTTACCGCAGTAAATGATTCTTCTGTAGAAGGAACACATTCTGGTACAATAACACATGAGATTACTTCAGACGATGCGAATTATGCCGGTGTGTCTATAAGTAATATTACTGCTACCATCACTGACAATGATTCAGCTGGCGGAGGTGGCGGTGGCGGTGGTGGAGTAGACATAACGCCCCCGACTGACACATCGATTGTAATAGCAAATAACGCTACTTCTACCACGAGTACAACAGTGAATTTGGCTCTTGGTGCGGTAGGTGCTTCACATATGATGATTGGTAACGATAGTCTGTTTACGAGTAGCACATGGGAAGTTTATACAACTACAAAAACATGGGTATTGACTTCGGCTACTGGGACGAAGATGGTATATACGAAATTTAGAGATACAGCAGGTAATATTTCTTCTGTAGTATCAGACACAATTGAATTGTTGGCAGGAGACGTGACAACAACACCACCTGTTGTAGAACCAAAACAAGAAGAAAAAACAGAACCAAAAAATATTGCGTGTAGTTTGACTATAGGTGGCGCATATAAATTATCAACTAATTCAGCTGTGTATTATATTACGTCAGATTGTACCAAGCGTATTTTCACTCATGCTGATATATTTTTCACCTACTTTAGTTCGTGGAATGATGTTCATGTGACTGCGGAAGCAATGTTGAAGACAATACCAAATGACACGCTTAGTTTCATGCCAAGAGGACCAAAATATGATCCAAAATACGGTGCCTTGGTAAAGATTGTAACTGATCCAAAAGTTTATCTATTGCTTGGCACTGAAAAATATTGGATTACATCTCCCGACGTATTTGAAGCACTGGGGTATTCGTGGAATTGGATAGAAGATATTGATGTTTCGTTGCTCAACAAATATACGCTTGGTTCTGAAATTGGTTATCTCAATCATCACCCAAACTATACGTTGATAAAATATAAAAATGATCCAAAAGTATATAGATTGGAACCAGATCCAAAAGATGCTTCAAAACAAGTCAGGAGACATATAAAAGACGCACCGACATTTGAATCTCTTGGCTTTAGATGGGATAGGATTGTTACGGTATCAGATGCTGAAATTTATGCCAATGGTAATGTTTTGGCTGTGGGTGACACAACTAAAAATGAAACACAGCCCACTGCTGGCAACACATATGCCTTTGACATTGATTTGTCTTCTGGCATGAGTGGCGGCGCAGTTATCAAACTGCAAAAGAAACTCAAAGAACTTAATTTCTTTAAGTATCCAACAATTACGGGGTACTATGGTTTGGCAACTGTTGAGGCAGTACAGGCATTCCAAAAGGTTTATGGAATTAGTACGCTTGGGATTGTCGGTCCTCAGACACGAGCCAAGCTTAATAGTTTGTAAATAGAGACAAAAAAAAGAGACTGGTCAGCCAGTCTCTTTTTTGATACAATAACGTCATATGAACATCTAAGCACTTTAGCGCTTTTACCAAAGAAAATTTTTCTTAATGCAAAGTGCTAAAGTGCTTAGGTACTAGAGTGAAAAAATTTGTAAACAAAATAATTTTTCGTTATTTTATTTTTAATATTTTTAACACAATATTTTATGCTCAAAGTAGTCATCAACGGTTTTGGTCGTATTGGACGTCATGCGTTCAAAATTGCACTCACCAAGAAAAATATGCAGATCGTTGCTATCAATGATTTGACTGATACAAAGACACTTACACATTTATTAAAATATGACACTGCCTATGAAACATATGATAAGAAGGTGAGTTTTGATGAAAAGAATATTATTGTAAATGGTAAGAAATACCCAGTATTTGCAGAAAAAGATCCTGCGCTTTTGCCATGGAAAAAAATGAAAGTAGATATGGTACTAGAATGCACGGGACGTTTTCGTGATAGTGCAACAGCTGGTCTCCATCTCAAAGCAGGTGCTAAGAAAGTTATATTGTCAGCACCTGCAAAAGGAAATGATATTCCAACATATGTTCGTGGTATCAATTGTGGATTGGTTGGAAAAGAAAAAGCAAAAATTATAAACAACGCATCATGTACGACCAATTGTATTGCACCTGTTATGGCAGTGCTTGATGAAACATTTGGTATAGCAAAAGGTATGATGAGTACGGTACATGGGTATACATCTGATCAAAATTTGCAAGATGGACCTCACAAAGATCTTCGTCGTGCGCGTGCTGCAGCTGAAAATATTGTGCCGACAACCACAGGCGCGGCAAAGGCTGTTGGCGAAGTAAAGACCAATATGCAGGGAATTTTTGATGGTGTTGCATTTCGTGTGCCTGTCCCCACGTGTTCACTTTCAGATATTACTGTTGTTTTGAAAAAGAATGTGACGAAAGATGAAGTTAAGGTTGCGCTTGTCAAAGCATCGAAGACTTCTCGTTTTAAAGGTATTCTTGCCGTAACTGAAGAAGAATTGGTATCATCAGATTATGTAGGTAATACATATTCGTCTATTGTAGATTTGAAACTTACCAATGTAGTGGGTGGAAATCTGGTCAAAGTTGTGGCTTGGTATGATAATGAGACAGGATATGCGAATAGACTTGTGGAGATGGCGGGGTTGTATGGGGGGAAATAAGAAGTAAGATTTAAGAATTAATTAAGATTAAAAATATGTCAGGCGAAACAAAACCAGGACAACCGGATATGTTGACAATGCCAGAAAAGTCATCTGAAGAGACAAGAGAGAGAGAGATACATGGACGAACATATGACTGGGGAGAAAAGAATATGAGGATGGAAGACTACAGCATTGGTTGGGCATGCAAAGATTGTTATGGGGCTAATGTCACTGATGATTTAGAAAAACTTGTAATTGGTGTAGGAGTGCCTTCGTTTACCAGAAATGATGCACAAGATGAGTATGCGGCAATTTGCGAATGTCAGGAGTGTTTTTCTCATTTTTGGTTTCATATTTCAGAAATAACCGCTAAAAATTTGAAATTATCATATGACGCAGGTTTGTTAAAAGTTAAGCCTAAATTAAAATAAAAATAATTCATAACAATTTAGTTCAAGAGAAATGGTTTGAATTGACCTTGTCTGAACAGATGGGTAATATCGGCAGTGAAGTCGGGCGAGCAGTGAATTGGCAAAAAAAAGATAATATAGCATATCGCGACAAAGCACTTGAGCGAGCTTTTGAACTCTTGAGTTTGACGATTTTAGACAAGCGGTGGAAGACAGGCAGAAAGGAATTATGTCGCGCGCGTGAAATCTTGGCTGATGTTTTTTATGGAGATAGAATATATGGATATTCGGGAGAGAGTATAGAAAGATATTTTTTTCAATTTGCTTGTGTAGTAAGGAAATAATTTATTTGTATGGAAAAAGGGAAAATAATGTGGATGGGATTAGCTTAGCAAGAAGGTTATGGAGCGTTTACCGTTAGTTTATCACAAGTGGAAATCGTTAAGCATTATATTGAAAAACAAAAAGAACATCATGCACAAGTTGATTTTAAACAAGAGTACAGAGGACTATTGAAAAGGAATAATATTGAGTTTGATGAAAATTATTTATTTTAAATTTAGTTAATTTTTTATGTCGTCCCTCATGGGACTTGTGATTATTTTTATTTTTTTAGCAGACACTTACGTGCCTGTCTAATGATATGTTGTCCCTACGGGACAATTGGTAAATCTATTATGTCTCTCAAAACCCTCAGACAAATTCGTAATCTAGCCGGTAAACGTGTACTCGTACGTGTAGATTTCAACGTACCAGTCAAAAAAGGAAAAGTACTTGAAGACTCACGTTTACTTGCGTCTCTTTCTACTATCACATATTTGCTTGAGAAAAAGGCAAAAGTAATTTTGGTGACGCATAGGGGACGACCAGAAGGAATTGATAAAAATTTAAGTATAAAACCTGTTGCACAAAGATTACAAGAAATTTTGAATTTGAAATTTTTAGGGAACACCAATACCCCACAGGTAGAAATTTTTAAACAATTTTCAATTTCCAATTTAGAATTTTCAAAATATTTTGAAAAAATAAACCAGACAATTCATAAAATGAAAAATGGGCAAATTATAATGCTTGAAAATATTCGTTTTTTTGCAGATGAAAAAAAAGATACAAATGATTTTAGTAAAAATCTTGCTGGATTGGGAGACATGTTTGTACTCGATGGTTTTGCCGTTGCTCATCGTGATTCAGGTTCAGTGACTGGTGTTGCCACGTATCTGCCGAGTTATGCTGGGTTACTTTTAGAAAAAGAAATAAAAGGTTTGACAAAAGTATTGCAAAAACCAAAGAGTCCGTTTGTCGTTGTACTTGGTGGAGCAAAGATGGAAACGAAAATTCCGGTTATCAAAAATCTTCTTCCAAAATGTGATTACATGCTCATCGGTGGGGGAATTGTAAATACGTATCTCAAAGCAAAAGGGTACAAGGTTGGTGGTTCTCTTGTTGATAAGGATTTTCAAAAAGAAGTTTTGAAATATTGTCGATCAAAAAAGGTAATCAAACCAATAGATGTGGTGGTTGGAACGTTTGATGGAAAGAAGTATGGTGTTGTAGACATAAATTCAAAATTCAAAATTTCAAATTCAAAATTGATGATTTTCGATATTGGTCCAAAAACCATTAAATTATATGCAACATATATAAAACAAGCACAGACATTGGTGTGGAACGGTGCGATGGGACTCTTCGAACAAAAGCCCTATGATGTGGGTACACTTTCTATTGCGCGTCTTGTTGCAAGTCGTTCAAAAGGACAAGCATACGGTGTGATTGGTGGTGGAGAAACATTGCAAAGTATGGATATGGTCGGTATGACCCAAGATATTGATCTTGTTTCTACTGGTGGTGGCGCAATGCTTGAGTTTTTGAGTGGAAAAGTTTTGCCAGGTATAAAAGTGTTACAAAAATAATACACATCTTATAAACAAACCACTATTATTTGGTGGTTTTGTTTTTTTTGTGGTATAATGTATAAGTCGAAAGTCTAGGAAACTTATAGTTAGACTTTTAACTTTAGACTTTTAACTTTAGACTTTTAATTAATTTTTATGCCTGTCAAAAAAACACCCCCAACAAAAAAGGCTTCTCAAGAGTTGTTTCAGATTGAAAAAAGATTTATTACTAGCCATTGCCATGACGTGAAAAGTATTTTTTATGGTAGCGATTTTGCTCGTAAAATATTTCTCACTCTTTTTGGTATTTTCATTGTCTATCTGATTTTTCTTCTCGGTACAATGATCCGTAATAATATTGAACAATATTATCACATCGGGTTTGCAGACCGACAAGAGAGGACAATCACCCTTGATGCCCAGGCCAAAGTTACAGCTAACCCAGACATTGCCATTACCAACATTGGTATGCTGGCCGATGGGGCTACTGTAGTCGAAGCTCAAGAAAAAAATACAACAGTAATGAATAAATTGATTACCAAATTGGGGGAGATGGGAATCAACAAGGAAGATATCCAAACTAATAATTATGATATTTATCCACAATACAATTATACTGAAGTAGACGGAAGAGTGTTGGAGGGCTATGAAGTCAGTCAGAGTGTCGAAATTAAAATCCGAGACTTAGACAAAGCCAATGACATCTTGGCTTTAGCTGGAGAAATAGGTGTAAATAGTGTCAGTGGATTACAATTTACCATTGATGACCGAGAGGTATATCGGACAGAAGCCCGCAACCAAGCTCTCCAAAAAGTTTATCAGAAAGCCAGAGAATTATCCCATTCTTTGGGAGTAGAATTAGTTAGTGTAGTTTCTTATAATGAATATGAAGTTGGAGGGGACTTAGGCAACCAACCTATAATGGATCGCACGTATAGCGTTGGTGGGGGTACTCCACCAGAAATAGAGGCTGGCAGTATGGATATTTTGATGAATGTCGGAGTGACTTTTGAGATCAGATAAAAACCATTCACAAGCTACGAAAAAACAGTCTTCCTATAAGACTGTTTTTCTTGTATACTGTTTTTATTATTTGAACTCATATTAAGTTTTTTCATCTACCGCCTCTGAGAATACTTCTCGGTTTATTTTAGATGAAAAATAAGTATAATTCGCCGTTAGTTACTTGTCTATA
>Ga0210006_1002301_pt1 | contig 12602 bp, 10 predicted proteins | sample CryGey02umfilter_2_FD_185452 | JGI IMG/M metagenome (GOLD analysis project Ga0210006, IMG submission 185452) | Groundwater microbial communities from aquifer in Utah, USA - Crystal Geyser 4/10/14 0.2 um filter (SPAdes) (version 3) | ecosystem: Environmental > Aquatic > Deep subsurface >... | reverse complement strand
TATAACTTGTTGTATGGAATTTCAAAGTTCCCCCTCATCTATGTTTCCTCTCCCCAAGGGGAGAGGATGGAGGTGAGGGGGCTAAGTTCTTCTTTTTTTCTTGTTCGTGTTCATTCGTGGTTATTTAGTTTTTCTCTCTGTGCTCTCGGTAGTTAAACTGGAAAAATCGGCAACTTTCAGCAATTCTTCATTAATCAGGGAAAGAAGTGCAAGCCGATTATCTCTTAAGACCTCGTCTTTTTCCATTACCAGGATATGGTCAAAGAAAAAATTGATTGATGGCTTTAATTCTTCCAACTTTTCCAGAATTACCGGATAATCCTCTTTCCTCCAAAGTTCATTTAACTGCCTTCTGATATTTTGATAGGTTAAAAAAAGTTTCTTTTCGCCTTCTTCCTTTAAGGATTCTTTTCTGAAAGCGGGGAGTTTAAGATTCCGATTTTTTGCCTGTTGAAGAATATTTGCTACTCGGCTAAAGGTAATCAGGGAATTTGAGAAAGACGATGTTCCTTTCCATTTTTTAATGGCAATAGATTTCTTTCTGATTGCATCTAAGTTATCTCCCAGAATCACCGCTTTTCGGATATCGGGAGAAAAATCATTCTGGGACAGAAGAGCGTTTACTCTTTGTTTAAAAAAATCAAGGAGTTGCTCTTTAAGATTCTCGTTGGTAGAAGGGAAAAGAGAAACTGCTTCTTTAAGGAGAGGAAGTAAGGGAAGTTTTAATTGCTTCTCCCAGATTATTTCAACAAGGCCGTTAGCTAAACGCTTAATGCCATAGGGGTCAGAGGAGCCGGATAGGCTTTCTCCGATGATAAAATAACCGCAGATAGCAATAAGGCGATCGGCTATCCCTACGGCCATTGATTCTTTTTTTACGGGCAGAGCATCACCGGGAAACCGCGGCAGATAATGTTCTTCAATAATCTGGGAAGTCAGTTTATTTTCTCCGGAGGCTTCTGCGTAAAGACGGCCGATAAAACCTTGAAGTTCCGGAAATTCTCTTACCATCTGGGTAGCAAGGTCATTTTTGCAAAGAAGAGACCCCCTCTTCACACTTCTTATTTCATCCTCTTTTAGTTTTAATTCTTGGCCGAGATAAGTTGCCAATTTTTCTATTTTTTCTATCTTATCGTAGGTTGTGCCTAAGCGATGGTGGAAAATAATTTTTTTAAGGTCCTCTCCGTACTTTTCAAAAGGTTTTTTCAGGTCCTCTTCCCAGAAAAATTTACTATCGGCCAATTTTGCCTCCAGAACCTTTTCGTATGAATTTTTGATTTTTTCATTTTTAACGCCATTGGTTATTACCGCAAATAAGGGGAGAAGATTTCCTTTTTCATCCTCAAAGGGAATTCCCTTCTCTCTTTTAATGGCAGATTCAATAATCTTTTTTGAGAGGGTCTTGAAGTATTCCTTCTCTATTGAGCAGAAGAGGGGGGTGGGATATTCTACGAGGTCCGAGGCTTCTCTGACTAAATTTTCGTCTGTTTTTTTTCCTTTTAACCCTTTTTTGATAAGGATGGTGCGAATTTCGGAGTCAAGAATAACAAAGTTTTTTTGAAGAGTAGCAAAATAAAAAAGAGGATTTTTGACCCGGAAAGGTCCGGGGCTTAAAAAGCGATGACCATAAGTAAAGTTAGAGGAAGATAAATCTTCAAATTTAAATTTAACAGTTTTTTCGCCGAGAAGAGCCAGGAGCCACCGGATTGGTCGGGAAAAAGAGAATTTTGTATCACTCCAGCGCATTGATTGGGGAAAACTAATAGACCTCAAAAATTCAGGCAAGAGGGTTTTCAGAATGAAGGAAGCGGGCTTCCCTTGTTTTTTTTTCACCGCGCAAATAACTTCTTTTTTGCCGATGTGCTTTATTCTGAGTTGAGACAACTTCACCTTTTGCGCGCGGGCGAAACCTTTAGCGGCTGCCGTAGGATTGCCCTCTTTATCAAAGGCGATACCTTTCGGAGGGCCGGAAACTTCAATTAATTCATTGCTTTGATACCCGGGAATTCCTTTAACGGAGAGAACAATTCTGCGGGAAGTGGCGAAGGAAAGGATTTTCTGGAAAGAAAGGTTTTTTTCGGTAAAGAGTTTTTCGGCCAAAGACGGAAGTTCTTTTGATAAATGCCGCAGATCTGCCAGAGGTAACTCTTCCGTTCCAATTTCTAAGATAAAATCCTTTTTCATAATCATAATTTAATTGTACAGGAATTTCCTTTGTAACTACAAAACTAATCTACCACGGAGACACAGAGAACACGGAGAACTACTATAAAGTAATCACCCTGAATGTTAATGAAGGGTCTCTTATTGAGATTCTTCGTTTCACTCAGAATGACACATGTTTTAATTCGTGAAATTCGAGAAATTCGTGGTTACCATTTTAATCTTTACTCTGTGTCCTCCGTGACTCTGTGGTGAAATCTTTTCTGTGGTTGTATAATTCAAATTTATTTTAGCCTACAAGAGTTGTTTAAGTCAATTATCTTCTCATCGAAGCAAGAAAGAAAAGGCCGATTGCGCCAAAGAAAAAATTAGCAAACCATGCTCCTAAAAAGGGATACAACAGTCCTTCCTTTCCTAAGGCTATTCCCAAGGAGAAAATCCAGTAATAAAGAATGCAAGCTAAGATGGAAAAACCGATCCCAAAAGGTTTGTTCGTGGGTAGATGAGAGGAAAAAAAGAGAGGAAGCCCCAGGAAGAGAATAATCAGGTTAATCAGGGGAAACGCAATTTTAGCATGGAGGTCAACCAATTGAACTGCAGGATAAATTCCGTCGCTCCGCAATTTTCTTAAGTAAGAAAGAAGTTGGCTGAAAGAGAGTTGTTCGCTCTTGCGGTATCCGATTAAAAGAGTCTCCGGATTTATTCCCAGATTTATCTTTAAAGAATCAAACTTATTTTGGGAGATGCAATTGTCTTCACCGTCAAAGTTCCGGCTTATTCCGTCTTTCAGAATCCAGGTTTCATTATGTAAATAAAATGATTCTTTGGCGTTAAGACTTCTTTTTAAAGTTCTATTTTCATAACTTAAAATCTGCAGGTCAAAGAACGCACCTTTTTTCTTGTCAAATAGTCTGGCATACAACATTTTCTCTTTAGTCCGAAAAGTAAAATTAGAAACTTTTTCTTCGCTCTTTTCAATTTTCAAAGAAAGCGGAGGAACTATTCTATCGTTGACGAAGAAAGAAATTCCCGAAAGAATAAACCCGAAAACTAAAAATGGAAGCAGAATCCTGTGGAGGCTGATTCCAGAAGTTCCAAAGGCAACAATTTCATTGTATCTGGAGAAACCTCCCAGAACCAGAAGGAAAGAGATAAGGATAGCGATGGGAGAAAGCTGAACAAAAACCGAGGGAATGCGCATAAGATAATTCTTGAAAAGGAGGTAAAGTTTTTGTTTCTCTTTTAAAGCGTCCCCCAGTTCCCCCAGAAATTGAACGAGAAGATAAAGGAAGATAAAAATAAAAAGCGAGATAAAAAAAGGCTTAATAAATTCTTTGGCAATATAACGGTCGGTTATTTTCATCTTTTTACCTTCTTGGTTAAGAGAAAAAGACCGACTGCCCCCAGGATAATGTTAGGCAGCCAAAGTAACGATGGCGCAAGAAATTTCTTGCTCAATATTTCCCCTACGGTTAAAAGAAGATAATAAAGGAAAATAACCAGGGAAACAATGCCAAAATCCAAAAATTTTCCTGAATGCTTGACCATAATCCCCAGGGGAATGCCCAGGAGGATAAAAATAAAAGGAGCAAAAGAGAAGGAAATGCGTTTCTGAATTTCGGTTAAAATTTCTCTATTTTTTATTCCTTTTTTCTGCCAGTTTTTCTTTTCTCTGAGCAATTCTTCCAGAGTATATTCTCTAATCTTCTTGGAGAGCGATTTTTTCCCCGAAGAAGGCGAGGTTTTTTTAAGCAGAAGATTGTATACCTTGAATTTTAAACCGGTAAATTCTTCTGGATGGATTAAATTATAATTCTGCGTAAATCCATCCTGAAGGAAAAGAGCGATTCCTTGCTGAACCAGAGAAAAGGTCCCCTGCTCTGCTTTGATTGTAGAAATTTCCTGGTCATTAGATTTATAAATGGTAACGTCAAAAAGTTTCTCGTCTTTGACCTTTCCGACAAAGAGAATCATATTTTTGAAATCACGGATAAAGGTCCCCTCCTGGATAAGGTCAGCGGGACGTTTAATTTCTAACTCAGCGATAATTTTTCTGCTATTAAATTCTAATCTCGGCGAAGTTACACTATTAAGGTGAAAAGTGAAGAAAGAAAGAAGAAGACCAATGACCAGGAAAGGGGAAAGGAGGGAATACGGGTTTATTCCGGAGGAGGAGACCGCCAAAATTTCGTCATCAGCGGAAAATCTTGCGAAAGCCATGAGAGTAGCGGCAAAGATAGCCAAAGGCACGCTAAAATTCAAAGAACCTACGGATAAATTCCAAAAAAATTTCAGAAGAAAAGAGAAACTGGCAGTTCTCTTGACAAAGAGTTCGGCCAGTTTTAAGATATTTCCCAGAGAGAACATAAAAATAAAGAAAACCACTCCTATAAAAAAAGGGGCGGTTTCTTCACGGAGGAAATATAACTTTAAAATCTTCATTATTTTTTATTTTACCATATAAATCCCGTTAATGAAATTATTTAAGTTTTTAAACGCAGGATTTCTTAATTTACTCTTCCCTCTTCACTGTGCGGGATGCGGAGAAAAACTTTCTCCCCGTAAAGCAGGTTTTCCTTTATGTAAAAATTGCTTTCCCCAACTTCATTTTTATAGCACCGAAATAAAGTCCGATACTTATGCGGTCTGCAGATATGAGGGAATCGTTAAAAAGATCGTCCATAATTTGAAATATAAAAAGAAAAGATTTCTCGCGGTAATTCCGGGAACAATTTTAGCAGATTTTTATAAAAAAAACTTCAATTCCCGGAATATTGATTTTATTGTCCCGGTTCCTCTACACCGAGTCAGAAAGAGAGAAAGGGGATTTAATCAGGCTGAACTCATTGCCGAGAGAATGAAAAAGATTCTCAACCTTCCCTGGTCATCTAATCTTCTCCGCATCAGAAATACTCCTTCGCAAACCCTGATTTCAAAAGCAGAACGCTTAAGAAATCTGAAGGGCGCTTTTAGAGCCAGAAGGCCTTTTTCTTTTTACGGCAAAAACATTTTACTTATTGACGATGTCTATACTACGGGCGCTACGACAGAAGAGTGTAAAAAAATATTGAAAGAAGCAAAGGCAAAAAAAGTTTTTGTGCTTACTTTTGCCAAATAAATAGATGCAATTAATTGACGAAAAAAAATAAAAATGATAGAATAATCAGAATATAACCACGAATTAACACGAATAAACACAAGGAAAAAGGGGAAAAATGAAAATAGGAATTAATGGTTTTGGGAGAATTGGGAGATTAGTATTACGAGCCGCATTGAGCAAAAATGAGGGAAATTTGGAGTTTGTGGCAATTAACGATTTAACCGACAGCAAGACCTTAGCGCATCTTCTTAAATATGATTCTATCTTCGGCAAACTTTCTGAAGAGGTAGAAGCGCAAGAAAATGCTTTGGTGATTAAGGGAAAAGAGATAAAAGTTTTAGCAATTAAGGAGCCGTCTGAACTTCCCTGGAAAAATTTAAATGTGGATTTAGTAGTTGAGTCTACGGGTCGCTTTACTAAACTTGAAGATTGCCGCAAACATCTTGCCGCAGGAGCAAAAAAGGTCGTTCTTACCGCGGCTTATAAGGGTAGCGGAGAAGACAGTATTATGATCAATGTGGGCATTAATGAAAAAGAGTATGATTCTTCCAGGCACCATATTATTTCCAACGCTTCCTGCACAACCAATAGTTTAACCCCGGCAATGAAGGTTCTTGAGGATAATTTTGGGGTGGAAAAATCTTTGATGACCACGATTCATTCCTATACTAATGACCAGTGCATTTTGGATTTTGCGCATAAGGATTTGAGGCGTGCCCGGGCCGCCGGCCTTTCAATTATTCCTACCAGCACCAATGCCGCCATCGCCGTAACCGAAATTATTCCCTCCCTTAAAGGGAAATTTGACGGAATGGCGATGCGTGTTCCCACTCCTGATGTTTCTCTCTCGGATATCACGATTATTGTAAAAAAGAATGTAACGGTAGAGGAAATAAATAATGCTTTCAAAAAAGCATCCGAAGGTGAAATGAAAGGGATTTTGGGATATACCGAAGAGCCGTTGGTCTCCAGAGATTTTGTGGGAAATAGTTGTTCTGCGGTGATTGACGCTCTCTCTACGCGAGTAATGAGAGGCAATATGGTTAAAGTCCTTTGCTGGTACGATAATGAATGGGGATATTCTTGCCGAACCATTGACGTTATCAAATACGTAGGGGAAAGGTTATAAAAAATGGAAAATAAAATTACCGGCGTAAAAGAACTGGCGTTAGAAGAAAAAAAGGTCTTGCTCAGGGTTGATTTTAACGTTCCTTTTGATGAAAAAGGCCGGGTAAGCGATGATACCAGGATAAAAATGGCCCTTCCCACAATTAATTACCTATTGGAAAAGAGATGCCGAATTATTCTGGCGTCCCATCTTGGCCGGCCCCAAGGAAAAATTGTTGAGAAATTAAGGCTGGCTTCGATAAAAAAACCCCTGGAGGAACTTTTAGGCCAATCGGTTGCTTTAGCTCCTGATTCTGTTGGTTCAGAGACAGAAAATTTAGTTAAAAAAATGAAGGGAGGAGAAATTCTTTTACTGGAGAATTTAAGATTTCATCCTGAAGAGGAGAAAAATGAAAAGGAATTTTCTAAAAGCTTGGCTCGACTCGCCGAATCCTACGTAAATGATGCTTTTGGCACTTCCCATCGCGCTCATTCCTCCACGGTTGGAATTACAGGGTACCTTCCTTCGGCGGCAGGATTTCTCCTGGAAAAAGAAGTTGCTATTCTAAGCAAACTTTTAGAAAAACCGGAAAGACCGTTTCTGTTTATTCTGGGAGGAGCAAAAGTTTCGGATAAAGCCGGAGTAGTCAAAAATTTATTAGCTCGGATAGATATGGTTATTTTAGGCGGAGCTCTTGCTTATACTTTTATCAAAGCAAAAAATTGGGATGTGGGAAATTCGCAGGTCGAATATGATAAACTTGATTTGGTAAAAACAATCTTAGAGGATGCCCGTAAAAAAAGGATTGAATTTCATACTCCGCTTGACCATACGATTGCTACTAAAATTGCTGCGGATAGTAAGTATCTTACCACGGAAAGAGGAGCCATTCCCGCCGGTTGGATTGGAGTAGATATTGGTCCTAAGGCGATTGAAGAATATAAAGGATGTATCAGCAGAGCAAAAACTGTATTCTGGAATGGACCAATGGGTGTTTTTGAAATAGAACCGTTTGCCAGAGGCACCATGGAAATTGCGCATGCTCTCGGCTCTGCTTCTGCCTACAGCGTTGTTGGCGGCGGGGACTCTCTCGCTGCGGTGAAGAAAGCAGGAGTTGCCGAAAAGATAGGACATCTTTCTACGGGAGGAGGAGCATCTTTGGAATTTTTAGAAGGTAAGGTTTTACCGGGTATTGCCGCTCTGCAAAAGAAATGAAACCACAGATGGACGCAGATTTCCGCAGATAACTTCAGGATAAAAACAGATAAATTAGCGAGGCTAAAAGCCTCGCACTACATCTTAGTTCTACGTAGTGCGAACCTTTCAGGTTCGCCAAAAAAGGAAATTCCTATGCATTAAATTTAGGAATTTATATTTGTTTGTAATCTCTAAAATCTGCGTTTATCTGCGTCCAAAAATGAGGAAATTCCTATGCAATTAAATTATAGTTTCGTGTTTTCGTGGTTAAAATTAAAATGATGAGAAAACCAATTATTGCCGGTAACTGGAAAATGAATAAATTGACCGCTGACGGCATTTCTTTGGCGCAAGAATTGAAGGATAAATTGCCGACCACCGATAACCGGGAAGTGGTTATTTGCCCGCCGTTCACTTTGTTGTCTTTAATCGCGCAAGTATTAAAAGGAAGTAATGTTATTCTTGGCGCTCAGAATGTATTTGCTGCGGACTCCGGCGCCTATACCGGGGAAATTTCTCCTTTGATGTTGAAAGATTTAGGAATCAGATATTGTATTATTGGTCATTCCGAAAGAAGACAGTATTTTAAAGAGAACGACGTTATCGTTAATCAGAAAGTAAAGGAAGCGTTAAAATCTGAAATAAAACCGATAATCTGTATTGGCGAAAGTTTAGAAGAAAGAGAAAAAAACCTTACTTTTTCCCGCTTGAAAGAACAGATTGCCGGAGCATTATCTGGTCTTGTCCCTTTAGAACTCGCTAAGGGGTTGTCTCAAAATAATGTTAACCATTTGCCAGAGGTGATTTTGGAGCGAGACAAGGAACAAAGAGTGTTGCGTAGCAAAGCTACGCAAACGATGAGCGACGCAGTCGCAGCCCAAAAGCGGCCTGGCCCTTTGGGGAGTCCCATCTTTAAAGCATTGCGGCGTTGCTCCTCGGCTATGTGCCACCGGCACAAAGCCTTCGTCGCGCCTTGCACTGACATTAAATCTGGGACTCCAAATAGTCAACCTTATTTTGAGACAGCCCCTAATATTGTCATTGCCTACGAGCCCCTCTGGGCAATTGGCACGGGCAAAACGGCTACCCCGGAACAGGCCGAAGAAGTGCATTCTTTTATCAGAAAAGAAATTGCCTCTCTTTATGGAAAAGAAATTGCCTCCTCCTTACGGATTCAGTATGGCGGAAGCGTGAAACCGGAGAATATTGCTTCTTTAATGAAGAAAGAAAATATTGATGGCGCTTTGGTTGGCGGAGCCAGTCTCTCCGCTGATTCTTTTATTAAGATTGTAAACTATTAAAATGCACACTCTTCTCATTATTCTGCATATTGTTTTTGCTCTATTTTTGATTGTGGTGGTCCTTTTGCAAAGCGGAAAAGGAGCAGCAACCGCCAATATCTTTGGAGGAGGCGGAGCAGAAAATGTTTTTGGCGCTCAGACCTCGGTGGTTTTGAATAAGATAACTACAATTTTAGCCGCCGGTTTTATCATTACCTCTCTCCTTTTAGCTATGCTTTCCTCAAAATCTTCCTCCTCCATCATTGAGAAGGAATTGAAAAAAAGCAAAGCCCCAATCAGCCAGCAAAAATAAGGCTCGGAAGTTTCCTTTGTGTATTATGAAAAAAATAGATGTAAGAAGGATCTAAAATGTTAAGAAAAGTATTGCCTTTTTTATTTACTATTATCCTTTCTTTTTCTCCTTTTCTCTTTGCCCAAAACACTAAATTCGAACCAGTAGATATCTATTCTTCTGCCTATATTTATTTACTTTCCTCTAATAAAATAACCATCTCCGGTAACGCTAATCTTTCTGGTAACCTCTTCTCCAACTCCGATATTGACCTTTCCGGTAATTCTACCATTACCGGAAATCTTTTTGCTGTTGGCTCTATCTTTGGTAAAGGCAATAGCACAATTACCGGCACCTCTAACCAAGGGGTAAACGCTCTTACTCTTCCTGTCCTACCGGATAAGAGTTATTACCAGTCTCTTGCCGATGAATCCATCTCCCCTAAAGGCATCTATAAACTCTCCGGAGAGATTAATAAGATTATCTTTATTGATGGGGATGTAATGCTCAAAGGGGATGTCTCAGGAACAGGAACCATTATTGCTACCGGAGATATTAAGGTAATCTCGGCAAGAAATACTGAAAAGATTTCCCTGATTAGTTATCAAGATATTAGCCTTGATGGAGATATTAGTTTTACTGCTCTCTGTTATGCTGCTGGCTCCATCAAGGTAGATGCTACAGGAAACTTCTCCGGCTCCCTTGTTGCTGATAGTATCAAAATAGCCGGAAATACCACTCTTTTCTATAAACCTCTTTTAGTAGAAGAACTAATTCCTAAGATGGAGGAAAGATTTAACCAGCAAGACTGGGAAAGTATCTGTAACTGTGCCGAGACCCTGGCTGCCTATGGTTCTTCTGCTACTTCTTGGTTAACCTCTATCTTCCAGACTAAAGAAAAAGATCCTGTCTTCAGAAAGATGATCGCTGAAATTACTGCAGAGATAAAGGACACTACAAGTGCCTCTTCTTTAATCTCTGTATTAGCCGATGAAACTGAGGATGAATACATTCGTGCTGAAGCCGCATTTACGCTTGGAGATATCGGTGGAGAAGGTGTCTATGAATCTTTATCTTCAGCACTTTCTAACCCAAGCGAGACAATAAGGTCATCTGCTGCCTTTGCATTAGGTTTCTTAGGAGATAAAAGAGCAACAGACCCATTAATTAATCTTCTCAGTGATTCCTCCTCACTGGTGAGAATGCGTTCTATTATGGCTCTGGGAAGATTAGGAGACAGCCGAGCAGTAGAACCACTTATTGCTCTGCTTTCCTCCCCGGATGAGGATATTAAGATTAAGGCGGTTCTTGCATTGGGTGACTTAGGAGACCAGAGGGCAGTTCCTTATCTTTCTAATTTACTTACTACTGAAGAAATGTTCAGCAGTATCAGAATATTCTCTACAGAGTCCTTAGGTAAGATAGGAGGAGAAAAAGCAATATTGCTTTTACTTTCTCTTCTTGAAGATAAGGATGAATTGGTTATATTAGAAGCAGCTAAAGCACTTGGTGAAATGAAGGAATTACGGGCAATTCAACCATTAAAAACTGCAATTACAAGAGTAAGAAGTAATTGGGTAAAAAGTAAACTTGAAGAAATTTTAGCAAGTTTGGAGGAGTAAAATGCTAAGTTGGAAGAAAAAAAGTTTCTTCTTTCTGTTCCTTGCTACATTCTTATGTGGTTGTTTTCAAAGTACTATTGCTCAAACTAGATCTACTGATAAAATAACTTCAGAAGAAATTTTTACCTTCACCGGATCAAGAGATTATATTTATCTATTTAACTGGTCAACAAAAAAATGTAAAAATACAAGAATTAAAGGACATGACCCTGCTCTTTCTCCGGATGGTAAGAAAATTGTTTTTGCTGTGGTGAAATCTTATACCGGAGGTATCTTTGTAATGAACATTGATGGCTCAGATAAAAAGAAAATAACAAAAGGCTCTTATGAGAGGGTTATGAGTCGTCCTCAATGGTCTCCAGATGGTAAGAAAATCTTCTTCATAGCCAGTAGGTATAATAGGGATAAAGAAGAGTGGATATGGGGAATTTATGTAATGAATATAGATGGAACCGAAGAAACCCTTGTTAAAGCAACCGAAGGCTCATATTTCGATCTTTCTCCAGATGGAACAAAGATTGCTTTTAAAGGAAGTAATGGACTGTATATAATGAATAGCGATGGGACAGATGATAAAACGATATATAAGAAGAGTGGTGCAATCAGATGGTCCCCAAATGGCAAAAAAATTGTCTTTTCCGATGGTTGGAACCTTTATACTATTGACCCGGATGGAAGTGATTTAAAGCTTATAGTTAAGCAAAGAAAGAGTTCTGTTTTTGGTCCAATTGGCATTTGTGTGTGGACATGGACACCGGATAGCAAAAAGATTATCTATGTTGAAAGTGCTGAAGGTCCATTTATGGGTCGTTTCTGGATTATAAATACTGATGGAACAGATAGAAAACCGTGGAGATGGCATTGATAAGAAACAATAAATCTTTGAGAAATGAAATCTTTATCTTTTAAAGAAAAAATATTGCTATTAGTATCTTTTCTTTTTCTATATATACCCGGCCCGCTATTTTGTAGAGATGCCTTTTTTGAAAAGGGGGATACTATCTACAGAAAAGGATTTCTGGTTATTCTCGGTCACGCTGGTTTATATAAAGAATGGAAAGATGAAGATCCTGATAATTACGAGGAGCACAAAATTATTGAAATAAAAGGGTGGGGGGATGTTGTTGAAATAGACAATGGCTTTGACCAATTCTATAATCAAGGTTTCTGGAGTGTTAGGACCAACAATGATATTGATTGCCAACAGCGAAGAAAAATTATAAATATTGCAAAAGCCCAAAAGGACAAAAAGTACAATTTCTTTTGGGGTTACAAAGGACCGAATACTTTCCGGTGTGATGGTTTAGTTGAGTATTGTTATGAACAAGCAGGTATAGATATAGTTCCTGGTGATACCTGGTCTCCTATTATTGCCCTATTCCCCGGCCGAATCCTTCTCACTCCAGAGGTTCAGATGAAACGCCAGTCCGTTCGTACCTCTGCCCAACTTGAAGAAATTACCTTCCATAAAGAAGGAGAGATAGAAGTAGGAGAAGCAATTACTCCCAAGATCAAGTATGAAGATGGTAAGTATCATGTAAAAGATACAGTCTCCATCAAATTCTATGCCTCAGATGGCTCGGTCGGTTCTGGTCTTACCCGAGCAGAGCTCTGGCTTGGTTATCCTGATGATACCCCGGATTTCCTACCCGGAAAGAGAATCTATGAAGATGATAGCAATCACGATGTAGACCATCTCTATACCGCTTCCTTCGACACCACCACTGTAGACAATGGGGAATACAACCTTTATGCCAAGGCCTTTGACCAGGCCGGTAATTACAAAATTGCCTCAGTGCCTGCTGTTATTGAGAATGTGGCAGCTATTGAGAAACTCTTC
>Ga0210006_1002299_pt1 | contig 12621 bp, 11 predicted proteins | sample CryGey02umfilter_2_FD_185452 | JGI IMG/M metagenome (GOLD analysis project Ga0210006, IMG submission 185452) | Groundwater microbial communities from aquifer in Utah, USA - Crystal Geyser 4/10/14 0.2 um filter (SPAdes) (version 3) | ecosystem: Environmental > Aquatic > Deep subsurface >... | reverse complement strand
CGCGATATAAATTTCTGGAATAAAGTAGAGCAGGCTAGGCCTGAGCTTTCTATCAAAGACGCGTTCTTAAAAGACAAAGAGCAGGCTATAGTTGAGAAGAAGATGACTCATGGTGTCGTTACGGTGAAGGAAAATGAGATGGTTGAACGCGTCTTAGACCTTATGTCCACCCGCAATATCCATACTATACCCGTGATGCGGGATGATAAATTGGCAGGTATTGTGGGCGCAATGGATATAGTTAGCCTGAATTTTTTATTAAGATGAAAAATATCCTGGCTTTTATAACGGCTTTTTTTATTTTTGCAGTTTTTGTTTCAGGCCAGGCGTTTGAAGAGCCTAAGCGCTTTAATGTTATTTTTGAAGATCTCAGGCCGCTTGACTCGGACCACAGCGTTCCTTGCCCGGCTGAGTTCTTCTTCACATATGGAGAAAAAGCCATAATAATTAACACACTCTCGGAATACAAGGATTTTGTTAATAATAAAGCCAATTGCAACTCGCAGAAACCTCCGGAGATAGATTTTACGAGAAAGGTTCTATTGGGCAGATATGTTATAATAGCCGGTTGTAATGCCCCGGTGTTTGATAAAGAAGTCATTCAGGATGACGAAAAGAAAGAAGTGAAATATACTGTTACAGCAAGACAGAAAGGCACGTGTGCCAGGCTTTGGGGTGATATGAACTGGATAGTTATGCCTAAAGCGCCTCAAGATTACGCGGTTATCATAGATGTGAGAGAATTTGTTGAATCCGAGCAAGTATCTGTATCTATTGAAAAATAACTTACCCCTTGTCACCTCATCTTGAGAGTGTTAAAATAGCCCCTTTGAAACTTTCGATGAGTCCACAATAGGGTCAGGCATTTTCAAGGAGGAACGTAAATGAAGAAGATACTTTATGTTGTGTTAGATGGCTTAGGAGATACTCCTATCAAGGAGTTAGGAGATAAGACTCCTTTAGAGGCGGCTTTTACGCCGAATATGGATAAACTTGCTCAAAAAGGCCAGAGCGGTGTCGTCAATACAGTTGGCAAGGGTATAGCGCCAGAGTCAGATATCGCGGTTATCAGTTTATTGGGTTATGACGCCCATAAATATTATACAGGGAGGGGGCCTCTTGAGTCATTTGCTGAAGGCCTGAAAGTGGAGGACGGTAATGTAGCTTTCCGCGTTAATTTTGCCACTGTAGAGGATGATGGCATAAAGATCAAGGATCGCAGGGTAGGCCGTAACCTTACGACTGAAGAGGCGACTCTGCTTGCCAAAGAGATAAATTCTAAAGTAACGTTGACTTCCGCCACTTTTGAATTTAAGAATACTATAGGCCACCGCGGCATCCTGGTTATCCGCGCTATGCATTCACAGCTTTCTGCCTGGATAACCAATACAGACCCGGCTTATGATAGAGATGGCGTATTTGGCCTGGCAAAAGAGAAATTTGAGCCGTATGTTGACGTTTGCAAACCCATACCTGGTTATGAAAACTCAAAACCCGCACAGGAAGCCGCGGCTTTATTGAATGAATTCACCGTAAAATCTCATAAGGTGCTTGCTGAGGCTGCTATTAATAAGAAGCGCGTGGCTGACGGTAAGGTGCCGGCGAATATCATTCTTTGCCGCGACGCCGGAGATCACCTGCCTAAATTCCCACCGATGTCAGAATTATATAAAGTAAATTTTGGTTCTTTTGTTGAGATGCCGGTTGAAAAAGGCATAGCGCTATTGACCGGAATGGCCATTGTGGATGTCCCTTCTAACACAGGGCATCCGGATGTAGATTATTCCATTTGGGCAAAAATAGCCCTTCAGAAGATAAAAGAATTTGATGGCCTATACATTCATATCAAGGGGCCGGATGAACCCGGTCACGATGGTGATTACAATAAAAAGAAGGCTTCCATTGAAGCAATAGATAAACATTTTTTCGCGGATCTCCTCCCGCATTTAAAGCTCAAAGATTGTATAATTATCGTTACGGCTGACCACTCTACGCCTTGCAGGCTTAAAGCGCATTCTGCTGACCCGGCGCCTCTGATCGTGGTAGGCGGGAACATTAAGCCTGACGGAACTTTGAGTTTTTCTGAAAAAGCGTGTCACGAAGGCTCTTTAGGAGAACTTTTAGGCAAAGATCTTATGGGCTTGCTTATAAAATTAGCCAGCGATTAAATTAAAGCCTCGTGTCCATTCCCTCTCATATTTATGACTATGCTCAAATCAAAAAAATACGATTGCATTGTAGTGGGCGCGGGCCATGCCGGAGCTGAGGCGGCTTACTGCGCGTCAAAGATGGGCGTTCGCTGCCTTCTTCTGACAATGAACCTTGATTCCATAGGGGCCATGTCCTGTAATCCTGCGATCGGAGGCATTGGCAAGGGGCAGTTAGTCAAAGAAGTAGACGCGCTTGGCGGCATGATGGGTATGGCCGCGGATGCCTGTGGCATACAATTCAGGAGACTGAATTCTTCAAAAGGGCCTGCTGTCCGGTCTACCAGGGCCCAGGAAGACATGTTCCGCTACAGGCTTTTTGTAAAAGTGTTTCTTGAAAAACAGGAAAACTTAGAGATAAGGCAGGCGCAGGCAAGTGAGGCCTTGGTTGACGGCAAAACCGTTGTAGGCATCAGGACCTCAGTAGGAGAGGCGTTCTACGCGAAAACTGTTGTGATAACGCCAGGCACTTTTTTAAACGGCCTTATCCATATCGGGCTGACGCACTTTCCCGGAGGCAGATTAGGCGAGCAATCGTCAACGGCCCTTGCTGAAAGTTTAAAAACGCTTGGGCTTAGTTTTAAGCGTTTTAAGACAGGCACATGCCCGCGCCTGGACGCGCGCAGCATTAATTATAAGCAATTGATAAGGCAGGACGGCGATGAGGAGCCTGCGCATTTTTCTTTCGCGACGACACAGATCTCTTCGGCTCAGGTCCCGTGTTATATTACCTATACCAACAAAAACACGCATGATATTATCAGGCAGGGCCTTGACCGCTCACCTTTGTATACGGGTAAAATAAAAGCCACTGGCGTGCGTTATTGTCCATCTATTGAGGATAAGATAACGCGCTTCGCCAGCCGCGGCAGGCACCAGGTATTTTTAGAACCCGAAGGTTTGGATACTGTGGAGGTTTACCCCAACGGCGTCTCAACTAGTTTGCCTATAGATGTGCAGATCGAGATGCTGCATTCTATTGAGGGTTTGGAAGAAGCGCGTATTATGCGGCCTGGGTACGCGATAGAATATGATCTTATTGACGCGACAGAGCTTTTTCCGACACTTGAATCTAAGCTTTGTCAAAACCTATTTTTTGCCGGGCAGATAAATGGTACCACCGGATATGAAGAGGCAGCGGCGCAGGGATGGGTCGCGGGCGCCAACGCGGCGCTTCGCGCCAAGAACAAAAAACATTTTATTTTAGGCCGCGATCGGTCTTATATAGGTGTTTTGATAGATGACCTGACAACGAAAGGGACTGATGAGCCCTATCGTATGTTCACATCAAGGGTGGAGTATCGTCTTATCCTAAGGGAGGATAATGCCGATCTAAGGCTTCAGGCTTTCGCGTACGAATTAGGCCTATTAAAAGAAGAAGATAAGAAAGCGCTTGATAATAAAAGACAGCGCATAGAAGAGGGTGTAGCGTATCTGAAAAAAACGCGCCTGAAACCGTGCGATGTCAATCCTAGGCTCGCGGCGCTGAATTCTTCGTTAGTCTCAGAGCCGGTTTCTCTTGAAGATCTGCTAAAGAGGCCTGAGCTGAGTTTTAAGGACCTGGTTGTTTTAAACGGCATACTTGATAACTTAGGCTATTTGACACAAGATACAGTCGAGCAGATCGAAATTGATATCAAATACGCGGGTTTTATTAGGCGCCAGATTGAAGAGGTCAGCCGTTTTAATAAAATAGAGAATATAAAATTACCGGCCGGGCTGGACTATAGAAAGATCCGTGGCTTATCCAGGGAGATAATGGAGAAATTAGAAAATTTTAAGCCTTTGTCGCTTGGACAGGCAGCGAGGATCTCAGGGGTGACACCTGCGGCTATCTCGTTATTGATGGTCTATCTTAATAAGATACATAAAGCAGAGAGTAAAAATACGGAATAAGCGTTATATCCCTTGTTCGCTTCGGGCCTAACTTTGTAGGGAATAAATACCTACAGGAGGCAAAGTTAATGAAGAAAATAAGTTTTAAGAAACTTAGGCTTTGGTTCATGTATCCTCTTTTTATCGCTTATCCTTTTGTAGCGTCAGCAAATGATCTTTATTTTTGGTGCGGTGTTACTTTTATTATTCTAGGCCTTTTGGTCCGTTTCTGGGCGAGCGGATATATTATGAAATCAAGGGTTTTGGCTACCAGCGGGCCGTATGCCTACACAAGGAATCCTTTATATCTTGGTAATTTTATATTAGGTTTTGGTATCAGTATTATTTCAGGCAGTTTTTGGCTGGTATTTTATTACTTTCTCGCTTTTATTATTCTTTACGTGGGCACGATAAAGGAGGAGCAGGCATCTCTTGAGGTGAAGTTCGGATCATCGTACCGCGATTATACATCGTCTGTGCCGATGTTCTTTCCTTCACTGAAGCCCTACAAAAGATCAGATAAACTAGGTTTTAGTTTGAAGCAGTCGTTTAAGAACGGCGAATTTATCAGGCTTTTCGGATTTTTACTTGTGCCTATTACTTTTTACTTCTTTAGTTCCCTTGTCCTTAAAAAAGAGCATTTTAACAACGTGAATCAGGCGGCTATCTTACTTTTTATAGTTTTTTTCGCGCTTCTGTGGTTTAATATATATATTAGGCGAAAAATGGAAAGGGGACATGATCAATGAAGAGGCTGGGTTTTACATTAGTTGAGATCATGATTGTGGTAGCTATCGTCGTCCTTTTGGCAACGATCGCTATCCCGAATCTGTTAAGGGCAAGGTTGAGCGCCAATGAGGCAGCGGCTGTAGCGAGCCTTAAAACTATTTCCTGGGCCGCGCAAACTTATCGCACCTCTAATCCCGGCTACCCAGATAATCTAAGCGAACTATCCACATCGGCGCCGCAGTATGTGGATGCTGTCCTGGGCTCAGGTTTAAAACAAGGATATAATTTTACTTTGACCGGTGAGGCCAATAGTTTTAATGTCACAGCCTATCCGATGACGCCAAATGTCACGGGCGTACGGTCATTTTTTGTGGATACAAGCGGCGTAATACGCAGCTCATCTAACGGCACCGCAGACGATACAAGTCCCGCGATATAACCTTGTCATGCTTGGAAACACCAGGAATTATGATCTGTTAAAAAAATTCGCGCTCTCTGGCGGGGCTGGCCTTTTTGGTGTCGCCGATATCACGGCTATCCGCGATGATTTTCAGTTATCTAAAGGCGCTAAAGACAGCTTAGATAAGGCAGTTTGTTTGGGTGTTGGGCTTTCTTCGTTGATCCTTTCTGAGATCAATGGTGAGCCTACCAAACTTTATTTTCACCACTATAAGACCGCTAATTTTTTCTTAGATCAGTTGGCTTTCGCTGTCGCAAATTGGATCCAGGAAAGAGGTTTTCAGGCTATGCCTATACCCGCGTCTCAGATAACTGACTGGGATTTGCAGAAGGCGCACCTTTCACATAAAAAGATAGGAGAGCTGGCGGGATTAGGATGGCTTGGCAGGAACAATCTTCTGGTCTCGCGAAAGTTCGGAGCGCAATTCAGGATGGCCACTGTCTTGACTGACATGGGCCTAAAAGTTGATAAGCCTGTTAAGGAGGATTGCGGCCGGTGTTCGGCATGTATCGCGTCGTGCCCCGCGGCAGCTATTCAGAATGACCCTAAGGATTTTAAACACCTCTTATGTTTTGATAAAGTAAAAAGTTTTCAAAGGCAAAATATCGTAGGGCAGTTCATCTGCGGTATCTGTGTTAAGGCGTGTGGGAGAAAATAGTGGCAAAAAAAACAGCTCATTTGGAAGCTTTATCAAAGATCAGCAATGCGATAGTTTCTGATCTTTATTTGGAGGATATATTAAAGCTTATTGTCAATGTTACGGCGCAGGCCCTTGGGTCTAACCTTTGTTCGCTGATGCTGTTGAATGAAAAAAGAGAGCTTGTTATCCGCGCGACACAAAGTGTCTCCGAGCCTTATATGAAAAAACCTCCCATCAAATTGGGCGAAGGCGTCAGTGGTAAAGCAGCGCTGCATAATAAGCCCATTGCCGTATATAACGTGCAAGAGGAGAAAGATTATAAGTATAAGGAGATCGCCAAAAAGGAAGGTATATCTTCGCTTTTGTGTGTGCCTTTAAGTGTTAAGGGTAAGACAATAGGCGTTATCAATCTCTATACTTCAGAACCACATAAGTTCACTAAGAGCGACATTAATGTGTTGAGCTCTGTGTCAGCTCAGGCAGCTCTTGTTATTGAGAACGCGGAACTGATAGTTAGGACTAAAGTCATTCAGGAAGAACTTGAAATACGTAAGCTTATAGAGAAGGCTAAAGGCATCCTCATGAAAGAGAGGTCTATGGGGGAGGCGGAAGTGTATCGCCTTCTTCAGAAGTTCAGCATGGACCATAGAAAATCTATGCGTCAGGTAGCTGAAGCGATAATTTTAAACTATGACATTAAAAAGTAAGTTATGAAAAAACAAGTTATACGTATAGCTCTAGCGCAGATGAATTCCGTTGTCGGCGCCCTAAAAGGCAACGCCGATAAGATCATCAGTCTGGCTAAAGAAGCGCAGTCGCAGGGGGCGGATATAGTCTCTTTCCCTGAGCTGGCTGTCACGGGTTATCCTCCGGAAGACCTTCTTTTTAAAGCGCAGTTCGTGGACGATAATTTAGAACAGCTTAAGCGTATCGCAGCCTACATAGGCAATATTGTTTGTATTGTAGGGTTTGCTGACAGGAAAGCGAAAGCTTTATATAATGCGGCGGCGGTCATCCATAACGCCAGGATAAAAGGCGTATACCATAAAGCGTATCTTCCTAATTACGGTGTTTTTGATGAGGAACGTTATTTCAGACGTGGGTCGGAGTTTCCCATTTTTGGTATTGGCAAAACACTTATGGGCGTGAACATCTGCGAGGACATTTGGCATTTAGAGGGTCCGGCAGGTATACAGGCTTATAAAGGCGCGCGCCTTATTGTAAATATCAATGCTTCGCCTTTTCACATGGGTAAAGGTCTGCTAAGGGAGAATATTTTAAAAAAGCAGGCTAAGAAACATAAAGTGTTTATCTCCTATACTAATCTTGTCGGAGGCCAGGATGAGCTGGTCTTTGACGGCGCGAGCATGGTCATTGACGATAAAGGAAGGGTCATTGCCAGGGCGCAGGTTTTTAAAGAACAATTGCTTATCGCGGAGTTAGAAGTTGTCAGGGCCTTTAAGAAACCGGATGTATTTTTGAAAGAGATATCAGACGATAAGCCGTTATTGGCAAAGCCCCATGGTGTGCATATCAAAAGCCACGCGGCCGAGGTATACGAAGCCTTGACGCTTGGCCTGCGCGATTACATCTCAAAGAACGGTTTTAAAAAGGTTGTTTTGGGGCTTAGCGGCGGTATAGATTCTTCATTAGTAGCGGCTATCGCGGTGGAAGCGATAGGCAAAGAGAATGTTCTAGGCGTTGCTATGCCGTCTATATTTACATCTGATGGATCAAAAGAAGACGCGGAAATACTTGCGAAAAATCTCGGTATCGGATTTAAGGTCATACCTATACAGGAGATCTTTCGTGTATATCTTGAGGTTCTCAAAAAGGCCTTTGGCGCGGTAAAGCAGGATGTTACGGAAGAAAATCTGCAGGCTAGGATACGTGGGAATATACTTATGGCCCTTTCCAATAAGTTTGGATATTTGGCTATTAACACGGGCAATAAATCTGAGGTTTCATGCGGTTATTGCACGCTTTACGGCGACATGGCGGGTGGGTTTGGGGTCATTAAAGACGTGACGAAAACACTTGTATATAAGCTATCAGGGCATGTGAACGAAAAAGCAGGATATGATGTAATACCGCTGAGCGTGTTTAAAAAAGCCCCAACAGCTGAATTAAGGCCTAATCAAAAAGATTCGGATACTCTGCCTGAATATGGCATTTTGGACCATGTGTTGAAGTTATATGTGGAGGAAGATAAGAGTTTATTGGATATCTCTAAGTCTGGGGCAGATAAGGCTGTGATCGAGCGCGTGATGAGGATGGTGGATACAAACGAGTATAAGCGCAGGCAAGCGCCTCCCGGTATCAAGATAACGCCTAAGGCATTCGGCCGCGACCGACGCATGCCAATAACGAATAAATATAAATAGCCATGAAAAAGATACTTATCATTAGGCATATAGCAATCGAAGGGCCAGGGACATTTGGTGAATTTTTGAAGAAGAAAAATATTGATCATGCCATTTTGGATGTCTTTAGTAAAAACGGAGCTGTTTTAGCTTCGCAGGACATAAAGACTGTTGCCGCGGTCGTTATTTTAGGCGGGCCCATGAATGTTTACGAAGATGAAAAATTCCCATTTTTGACTGTAGAGAAAGATTTCATTCATAGAGTGATAGAAGAAAAGGCGCCTCTTTTAGGTATTTGCCTGGGCGCGCAGCTTATTGCCTGTGTCCTTGGCGCTAAAGTCATGCGAGCCCCTTGCAAGGAGATAGGGTGGTATGACATGCCGCTTGAAAAAGCGGCGAGAACAGATCCCTTAATAAAAGGGGCAGGTGATAAAATGACAGTCTTCCAATGGCATGAAGATACTTTTGACCTGCCCAAAGGCGCTTTACTTCTAGCCAGAAATAACGGGATGAACCAGGCTTTTCGTTTTGGGAATTTTACTTGGGGTTTTCAATTCCATATTGAAGTAGGCGAGAAAATGATAGCCAGTTGGCGCGCTGAATATGGCCAGGAATGCAGTGCTGCAGAGCCTGGGCGTGATTTCAAAAAGCGATCTGAAGGTATCTATGGCTCGTTTTTGGATCTTTGCGTAATATCACCTAATAACGCGAGGCCTTGACAATCCGGGAGCCGTGTGTTATATTTCTTTCCAGTTACGCACAAGGAAAGTGCATAAGAAAACAATGAGGAAGCGATGGGGCGTTCTAAAAAAAGAACGCCATTTTTATTGTATTGACCGTTGCGGCAGCTTATGATAATCTGAATCAATTCGTTAATAACTTGATATTTATTAAGTTTTTGATTATGTCATTCATCCGCTCGGCATTCGCGAAAAGTTTTCCGAAAATGTCAAAAACAACTCGCCCGCCATTAGAGCGTTGGCGGGCTTTAGACAGTTTTTGCCAAACACTTTTCAAAAAACTTTTCACTCATAACATGCCTCTTTATGCTCCTGAATGACATAACCAAAATCTTCTAGTAGTTATTAACGAAAGAACCATAAACTTGGAGGACGTGATGGACGCGATTCTTGAACTTTTAGCCAAAGATGCCAGGATCACTCCGCTGGAGATATCTAAACTGACTAAGATCAAGGTTGAAGAGGTTAAAAAGAGGATAAGGAAATACGAAAAAGACGGCATTATACTAGGATACAAGACTGTGATAAACAGAGAGATGGTGGAGGATAAAGAGCGTGAGGTGCGCGCTTTGATAGAAGTTAAGGTAATGCCGCAAAAAGACCTTGGGTTTGATAAAGTCGCGGAGCGTATTTATTCTTTTCCCGAAGTCACTAACTGTTACCTGCTTTCGGGCAGTTATGACCTGCTTCTTGTTGTGGAGGGGAAAGACCTAAAGACGGTCTCGCGTTTTGTAGCTGAAAAGCTTTCTCCTATGGAACACGTGCGCGGCACTGTGACCCATTTTCTTTTGAAAAAATACAAACAAGACAGCACTATTTTAAAATGCAGGGAAGAAGATAAAAGATTGGCGATCTCGTACTAAAATCCTATGCTGACGCACAGGTAATTATGGAGTAGATACTGTAGGCGTAAGCCAGCAGAGTAAAAATATGAATAAAAACATCGTATCCAATAAAGTCCAACAAATGCAGCCTTCGGGTATCAGGGTTTTTTTTGACCTTGTCCTTGGGATGAAAGATGTTATATCCTTAGGTATTGGCGAGCCTGATTTTGTTACGCCCTGGCATATCCGCGAGAGCGCGATCTACTCTATTGAGCAGGGATATACCTCCTATACTTCAAATAAGGGCCTCCTGAAGCTTAGGGCATATATCTCGCAAGACATAAAAAAACAGCATGGCCTGGAATATGATATTAACGATGAGATCTTAGTGACAGTCGGTGTCAGCGAGGGCGTTGATCTTTTGATGCGCGCTATTATTGATCCAGGCGATAAGATATTGATACCCGTTCCAAGCTATGTATCGTACGGGCCTGTGGCGGAATTGGCAGGAGGGATAGCTAAATTTATCTCACTAAACCAGAAAAACGGCTTTAAGCTGACGAGCGAGGATATAGAAAAGAACATGGATGGCAAAGTAAAAGCTATCCTTTTGAATTATCCGTGCAATCCTACGGGAGCGACCTACACCAAGAAAGAGCTGCTGGCGTTAAATAAAGTCATTCAAAAGCATGATATCCTTGTTATCTCAGATGAAGTTTACGACGCGCTGACATATGATTTTGCTCATACTCCTTTCGCGACTTTGCCCGGAGCTAAAGAACGCACAATATATTTAAATGGATTTTCTAAAAATTATGCCATGACCGGCTGGCGCGTGGGTTTCGCGTGCGGGCCTAAAGCGATCATCGCGGCAATGACAAAGATCCACCAATATACCATTATGTGCGTTCCTATTATGTCCCAGATGGCGGCAAGCGAAGCGCTTATTGGGCCGCGCAAACCCTTAGATGATATGAAACGCGAATATCACCGCCGTAGAGATTTTGTTATAGGGCGTCTTAACGAAGTAGGGTTGAGATGCCATAAACCGCAAGGGGCTTTTTACGCTTTTCCTTCTGTCAGAAAGACAGGGTTATCGTCTGTTGATTTCGCGTCGCAGCTTTTGAAGAAGAAAAAGGTGGCGGTAGTCCCGGGTACGGCATTTGGGCCCGAAGGGGAGGGCTATATCAGGATCTCCTACGCGTCCGGTTTTGACCAACTCAAAGAAGCGTTTGTCAGGATAGAAGAGTTTGTTAAGAACAGATGAAGTTTAACCGATAAAAACTTGTGGGTAATGTGGCTTGCGTTGCAAAGTGGCTATGCAAGTGATCTTATCCCTATTGAAATGGAGAATAATATGAGTATCAGGCAGGAAATATTAAAGGGTATTGAAAGCAAAGAATTGACTGAGGTCAGACATCCTAAAAAGGTTTCAAGCTATTTCGGCGAGAATACGTTTAATATTCCGACGATAAAGAAACATATATCTAAGAAGACCTTTGAGGCGTTTTCAGGCTGGCTCCAGGAAGGCAAGCAGATCACTTTAGCTCAGGCGAACGAGATCGCCGGAGCTATGAAGGACTGGGCCATATCCAAGGGAGCGACATATTACACCCATTGGTTCCAGCCGATGACCGGCATGACCGCTGAGAAACATGATAGTTTTATTTCTTTTGTTGGCCCAGGCAAGGTCATAGAGAAGTTTTCGGGTTCAAAACTTATTAAAGGTGAACCTGATGCTTCAAGTTTTCCCTCAGGAGGCATACGCACCACGTTTGAAGCGCGCGGTTATACTGCTTGGGACCCATCGAGCCCGGCATTTATCATAGAGAGCAAATTAGGCAAGACGCTTTGTATCCCTACGATATTTGTCTCTTACCATGGCCATGCCCTGGATAAGAAATTGCCGCTTTTAAAATCCGATGAAGCGCTCAACCAGGCGGCTGTAAAATTTATTAAACTTTTTGGCAATAAAAAGGCCAGGAAGGTCGTCTCAACTTGCGGCCCTGAGCAGGAGTATTTCCTTATTGATAAGAATTATTACAAGATGCGCCAGGACCTTATCTTGACAGGCCGCACGCTTGTGGGAGCGTCTTCACCTAAAGATCAACAATTGGAAGACCAGTATTTTGGCTCTATTAAAGAGCGCGTGGTGAACTTTATGTATGCGTTAGGTGAAGAGGCCTATAAATTGGGTATTCCAGTTATGACTCGGCACAATGAAGTAGCGCCTCATCAATATGAGTTTGCCCCTATTTTTGAAGAATCAAATCTTGCTACAGATCATAATCAGCTTTTAATGGAACTTATGAAAAAGGTGGCATTGCGGCACGACATGGTCTGCCTTTTGCATGAGAAGCCGTTTGCCGGAATAAATGGGAGTGGTAAGCATTTGAACTGGTCTATGGCGGACGAAAGTGATAATAACCTGCTTAATCCTGGCTCAACACCCGAGAGCAATCTGCAATTTTTGGCTGTTTTGGCAAGCGTCCTTCGCGCGGTCTATAAATACTCAGATCTTCTCCGCGCAAGTGTAGCGCACGCGGGTAATGAACACCGTTTAGGGGCTAATGAGGCGCCGCCGGCTATTATATCCGTGTTTTTGGGCGAACAGCTGACGCAGATATTAGATACTATTGAAAATGGCAAGAAACAGGAAGTAAGCCGTCAGGATATTATGGACCTGGGAGTATCAAGGCTGCCTGTCGTGAATAAAGATATGACGGATAGGAACCGCACCTCGCCCTTCGCGTTTACGGGCAATAAGTTTGAGTTCAGGGCTG
>Ga0210006_1002297_pt1 | contig 12627 bp, 12 predicted proteins | sample CryGey02umfilter_2_FD_185452 | JGI IMG/M metagenome (GOLD analysis project Ga0210006, IMG submission 185452) | Groundwater microbial communities from aquifer in Utah, USA - Crystal Geyser 4/10/14 0.2 um filter (SPAdes) (version 3) | ecosystem: Environmental > Aquatic > Deep subsurface >... | reverse complement strand
GCTGGTGGTGGGGTAGTGCAGTCTCTATTAAATATCGTCTTTGCTATAGCTGGTGGAATTGCTTTTTTGTATCTTTTATATGGATCATTTATTATTGCCACTTCTCAAACCAATCCGGAAAGACTTAACTATGGAAAAAGGGTTGTCTATGGAGCCATCGCCGGGGTAATCTTTACCTTGAGCTCAGTTTTTATCGTCAAATTTATTGCCTCAGGAATACTAAAGATACCAGGATTTGGGGAATAGTGTCATAAATTATTGAATAAATAATAAATTTAACTCACGTTATGTGCGATTTATTTAATTTAGGATGCTTCAAAAAAGATGTCTTGTATGCGGATGAGAATTGTGTTATGTTTTTACTATGAATAACAAATTTTGCGAAAAATCAGTTCTCCGCAACGAAAGTGATGTTGAGCAATTTTTTGTTGCCCGTTTACTCAAAGATTTAGGATATAAAGATACGAATATTTTAACCAAGCACGCTATTCCATCGTATGTTATTGGTAAGGGACAAAAGCGACAAAGCCATATCCCCGATTATCAGCTTCGTATAGGGAAAACTCCCGCTTTAATAATCGAAGCAAAACATCCAGAGGAACCGATAGATAAATACATAACCGAGGCACAGGACTATGCAATCGTAGTCAATAGAGGTTTTATTGGAAAAAATCCGATCCAATTCGTTTTAGCCACCAATGGCATGAAAACAAAGCTTGCAAGGATTGATGAAAATAAGCCTATTTTGGAATTGAGTTTTGAAGATTTTTTCGATTCAAATGAAAAATACAAAAAACTCAAAGAGTTAATATCGCTAAACAGTTTCAAGAAAGGAATGTCCATTCCTAAAGAAGAAATTTTTGAATTTCGTACCCCAGACCTTAAAGAATTAAAAGGCATTCTAACACAAGCCCATGATTTGATACGAAGAAAACAAAAAATTGGACCCAAAAAGGCATTTTATGAATTTACGAAGGTTCTTTTTGTAAAAATGAATGAAGATAAGGAAATTCAAGATAAACAAGAAAAAGGGCTCAATGTCTTAATTGATGATTTTAGGTTTAGTATACACAAAATTGAACAAACAAGAGATGAGAACTGGATAAATAAGCTTTTTCAAGATTATCGAGATAAGCTGGAGGACTTGGTGAATCGTAATTTAAAAAAACGCATCTTTCAAAAAAATGAAAAAATAAATCTTTCTGTATCAACAATCAAAGTCATCGTTGAGATGGTTGAAAATTTTAATCTACGAAGTGTTGAGGATGATATAAACGGCAAGGTTTTTGAAACATTTTTGGAGGCAACGGTGCGTGGTAAAGAATTGGGACAATTCTTTACTCCTCGATCCGTTGTTAAATTTATGACAAAATTGTCCAAACTGTGTATCAAAAAAAACGTTAACACCGGGGAATATGAACCAGACACAGTACTTGATGGTTCTTGCGGGACTGGTGGCTTCTTGATTTTTGCACTGAGTGATTTATTTGATAAAGCAAAAAATTTACCCACTGATCAAGAGAAACTAAAGAAAAAAATACGCGAGCAATCCCTGTTTGGTATTGATGCAAGCGAAGACGACATTGTTCCCATTACCCGAATGAATATGTATCTCCATGGCGATGGTGGAAGCCATATTTTTTTGGCTGATACTCTCGACAAAGAGTCATATGTTGAATCTGGAACGGATAACGAGCGAAAGACGGAAATACAGGAGTTGAAAAAAATACTTGAGAATCAGAAATTTGATGTGGTGCTTACGAATCCACCATTTAGCATGAAGTATGAGCAAAGCAAGCCGGATGAAAAAAGAGTTTTAGAACAATACGGGATAGCAACGCTCGGAGGTAATTTAGCAAAGTCGCTAAAATCAAACATAATGTTCATCGAACGTTATCATGACCTCTTAAAACCAGGTGGAAAACTTTTAACAGTCATTGATGAAAGTGTTCTTAACACAGAGGGCCAGGGTAAGGTCATGCAAAAATTTAGAGAATGGTTGCGAGAAAGATATATTGTCAGAGCAATTGTTTCTCTTCCCAAAAACACGTTTGTTAATGCCGATGCTGGAGTAAAGACTTCGGTGCTTTACCTAACCAAAAAGACCAGCCCATCAGAAAAACAGCCCAAAGTATTTATGGCGATTAGTAATGATGTTGGGCATAACGATGCCGGAAGAATAACGGACGAAAAAGAAGGTTGGGGTGATTTAGGCGATATTCTTAATTCATTTAGAAAATTTGAAAATGGCGACTACAAATAAAATTATTTTTGAAAAAATACCCCTAACTTTTGGGGTTAATCTTGTTGATGAAGATGACCGGTTGGATTGCGCTTGGTTCAACCCAATTTTTGAAAACAAAATTGAAGAATTACGAACGGCAAAAAAAAGCAACAGGAAACTCACAAAATTGAAAGTGATTGCCGATGTTGATGGCGGGAAAAGATTACCAAAAGGAACAGTAATTCAAGAAAACGAAATGAGCATAATTCCTTATATTCGTGCAATTGATATAAAAAATCTAAAAGTAAATATAGATGGTGCGGCAAAAATCACAAAATATATACATCAAGGGATACAAAATTATCAACTAAAAAAGGATGACGTTGTTATTACAATTGTCGGCACGATTGGAGGAGTAGGAATCTTAGAAAAAGAAATAGAAGTTTGTGATTTTACGGAAAATATTGTGAGAGTAAGGACAAAAGACGAAAATGTTTTACCTAGATTTTTACTCCACTTCCTTGATAGTGAATTTGGACAAATGCAAACAGAAAGATTCTCTGTCGGCTCACTGCAGTATAAATTGAGTTTAAAGAGCTGTAGAAATATAGAGGTTTACTTGCCGTTATCAAACGATAATTTTGACGTTAGTGAGCAAAAAAAAATTCTTGATTCAGTTTACTCTATTTTTGATAAAGTAAAGATTCATAGGAAAACGGGGCAACGGCTTATTGACGAGGCACGATCAATTGTTGTTAAAAAAATTGGCTTACCTCTTGTTGAAGAAAATGCAGAATCAAGGATTTTTGAGGTAGATTTAGAAGACAATCCTTTTGCCCGTCTTGATAGCCTATTTAATAATCCTTTGCGCGAAAAATTCCTATCAATTTTGAATAAGCATCCAAATAAAAAACTTGGAGAATTAACAAAACCTCAAAAAGAGAACAAAATCGCTCTCACTGATTATTATCGACTTGTTGAGTTAGAGCAGATTGACGAAAATACAGGACGAATAACCCAGTGGCAAGAAGTATCTGAACTAGGTTCAGAAAAAATTTTATTGAGGAATGGCAGTATCCTAATTTCAAAATTACAGCCAGAAAAGGGCAAAGTTGTTATTGTTAATTCGAAATTTGATGGTTGTGTTGGTTCAACCGAACTTATTCCGCTTGTCTTAGACTCTAGTGAGGTATCGATTGAATATATTTGGGCAATTTTGAGAAGTAATTATGTATTAAAGCAATGGGAGTATGAACTTACAGGGTCGTCGAGAATGAGAATTGGACCAAATGAAATTAAAAATACTGTCATCCTCATTCCTGACCCAAAATTACAAAAGGAGATTGCCGAGGAAATAGGAGATAGAGTAAAAAAAAGTGATAACGAACTTAATGAAGCTATACGATTGTTCAATGAAGCACGAAATCTATTTAGTAGTTTATTATTAAAATAAAGAATTTTATACCAAGGAATCATTGTCCTAATTTATTTCTTCCCAAATTTTCTCAAAAGACTACCTCCCACTAAACCTGAAAAGAGTAAGGGGATGAATATAGTTGGTAAACCGGTTGATGGAATTGATTTTGCGTTTGAAGTGCTGGCAACCTGATTATTTTGTTTATAAACATTGTTTTCGCTTGTATTTATTGTAATTGACGATGGTTTTTGAGTGGGAGTAGGTGTTGGGCTGGCGGATTTAAAAAATCCAAAGAAACCCCCGCTGCTTTTTTGAATAGGAGTTGGAGTTATGGTTGATTTTGAAGTTGACGTTGTGCTTGTTTTACTTTTTAAATTAATTTTTCCTGTAACCACAGCAAAAAATACCAAAACAACAATCAAACCCAAAACAAATGAAATTACCTTATTAAAACTATCCATATAGTATTTATTATAGCATACAATTGACAGATTTCAACTTTACTAGTATTCTGTATACATGAATGAAAACCCTCAGGTAAAATTTTCATGGAGAGCTCCTTTGCGCCCATTTAAAAAACAGTCTATGTTGATTCTTAAGTTTTATTTAACGGTAGCTTTTTTATTATCTCTTATTGTATTTTTTTTCGGAGATAAAATCTTAATTATCCCTATCTGGGCGTTAGTTTTTATTTTTTACGTCCTAACAATCACACCCCCTCCTAATGTTGAAAATAAAATTACCACTTTCGGAATTGATGCGGCAGGAGTTACTTTACGATGGGAAATGCTTTCACATTTTTATTTTGGAAAAAGATTTGGTTTTTATACTTTGACGATTGTTTCTCGATCTCCTTATTTTTATCATCTCTACTTAGTTGTCCCAACCGAGGAGATGAAAAAAAAATTAATTACTATTTTATCCTCCCACCTCCTATATCAAGAAGCCCCTCAAAAAACCATTACAGATAAAATGCTTGATTGGGTTTCGGTTCTTATTCCTGACGAGGAAGAAGTGTCTAAAGAAGAAGATCTTCGAGTCGTTTCTGAAAAACTGAGGCGGGCATCTCTTTAATCCCAAAAGATCTTCCCCAAGACAAAACCCCTTCGTCGCTTGTCACTAAAAAACCATTAACTTCTTTTGATAAAACAATTAAATCTAGGTCGGCCACACTGTCTAAAAAACCTGTTCTAGTTGCATTACGATAGCGATTACGAAAGTTTTTTATAAATTTTCCAATTTCTATCTGAAAATCTTTTTTGGACTCATATTTTTTACCTGAGGTCATTTCTCCTGCTTTAATAATCTCTTCTTCAGCAATATTTAATCCACGGTAGCTACGATTCCTAATATCTTCAATTAGTTGATAAAATATCTTACTGGAAAAATCAGCCCCAGATGAGTTTGGTGATTTAATATCTACGACTGATAAGAAGTTTTTTATAAATCCTTGTTCTTTATCCTCAAAAAAACTTAAAAATTCATCAACAACCCGTGGGGGCATATAAAAATTAGCTTTTGAATTTTTTTTGAGTTTTTTTATTGTTTCTGTCAGTTTTACAACAATCTCTTCCGTATTTTTTCCCATCTCAAGGCCAGCTCCAATATTGAAGAAAAGATTAGTGTCTAAGATAAAAGACTCCATTTTTTAGAAATTTGTTGTTGGAAATTTGTAACTTGTAATAGAAATTAGAAACTTGAAAATAGTATTTAAAAACTAATTTCAATTTTCTAACAACGACTCTCTACTCCTGAATCCGGACAGGCATGATTATGTGAAAAAAATTATTAACCCCTTCTATTTTAAAAACGGCTGGGGCATCTGACCTTAGTAGCTCAATAATAACCTTTTTTTTAGAAGCTTGGTTTAAAAAATCAATTAAATATTTATAATTAAAGGCTATTTTTTGGGTTTCCCCCTCAATCTTTGCTTCCTGATAAACAACATCTTCTTCTCCTTGTCCGACTTTTGGAATAAATTTTACAGAGCCTTTTTCCACCTCCATTATTATAATATTGGAAAACTCTCTGGAAAAAACAGATACAAGTTTCACGCTTCTTAAAAATTCATCGGCATCAATTGTAACGGTGGTTTTTTTCTCAATTGGAATAACTTTTTCAAAAGGGGGATATTCTCCCTCAATCATTCGTACATAAATATCATTTTCACCAATAAAAAAGGCTAAAAGCTTTTCGTTTTTAAGATAGCTAAATTCTATTTCTTTTTCATTGTTAATAAGTCGCTGTGTGTTTATTAAAAACCCAGTTGGAATAATCATTGAAGAAAAAGGTAGGTCTTTTTTTAGCGTTAAGAGAGAGAGCCTAAAACCGTCTGTTGCCACAAGTTGAAGATCTTCATTATTGGTTACAAAATTAACCCCTGTCAACACCGGTCTGGTTTCGTCCGTTGAGGCGGCAAAAAAGAGAAAAGGGAGGTTTTCTTTAAAAAAGGAGGTTTTTATCTTCTGTCTTTCTTCTGTGTTTTTTGGAGGAAAAGGAAAATCTGCATCCGAAAAAAGAGGAAATTGACCCTTAATCTTTCCTTGAGTAATCACTATGGCTTTTTCCTTTATCTCTATTTCAATTTTAACTTCCGGGAGAAGGGATAAAAATTCGATGATTTTTTTTGGCTCAATGATTATTTTAAATTTATTATTATTCTCATTCTTTAATATTGAATGATAATAATAATTTAAGTCTGTTGAATAAAAATGAATATTTTTTTCTTCCCCAATAAGACAAACTCCTTGAAGAGAGGTTGAGGAGGATAGTTTAGAAGAAGTAAAGCGGGAAGATAGTTCTATTTTTTCTAAAAATTCATTTTTTTGTAATTGGATTTTCATTTTTAATTGTTTTATATCTATTTATAGTAGTAATAGAGTGTGTGTATAAGTGTATAAAAATAGATTTGGATTTTCAAGGCAAAAAGAATCGAAAAAAATATATGTGTAAAAAGGGTGGGCGCTATGTTGATTGAAATAGTGATTGGGTGATTGTATCGACCTCTTTTTTTAAATTTAAGTCGTGAAGAATAAGGTTACCAACCTTTTGTTTGGCATGGAGGGCGGTCGTATGATCTTTTCTATTTAACATCTCAGCCACGGCAGACAATGTTAATCCCAACTCCCTTAATAAAATGTACATGGTTATCTGTCGATAAAAAGCAATTGAAGCGGCTCGAGACGGACCCTTAAGATGGGATTGTTTAATATTATAAAAAGAGCAAACGGTTTTTATAACATCGGAAGGATTGACTCTTTTTTTACTTTCTTTATTATCTTGAGAAAAAAACATTTCCACCGCTTCCAAATCAACCTGTTCTTTAGTTCCAAAAACTTTGGCGTAAATCGAGAGAAGCGCTCCTTCAAGGCCACGGCAGTCAGTTATTCTTTCTGCAATAATTTTAACTGCCTCAATATCGACGTTGATATTTTTTTCTTTAGCCTTAATTAATAGAATAGCCGATCTTAATTCAAAATCCGGCGGTTGAATGTCAACAGTTAAACCACCTAAAAATCTTGAATGAAGACGATCCTCTAAATTTTTAATTGCACTTGGTGGCCTATCGGATGTTAATATAATTTGACCACCGGACGATGCGATTGCATTAAAAGTGTGAAAAAACTCTTCTTGGACAGCATTTTTACCGGCAATAAACTGAATGTCGTCAATGATAAGTAAATTTAAATAACGATATTTTTGTCGAAAACGACCGGTGGCCTTTCCGCGGATAGACTCAATTAATTCATTAGTAAAATTATCCCCAGGGCAAAAATAAACTTTTTGGTTTCGGTCTTCCTCCAATATTTTTTTAGCTACAGATTGAGCAATGTGGGTTTTTCCGACGCCCACTCCCCCATACAAAAATAGGGGATTGTAGGCACTACCCGGGTTTTTAACGACGGCTTGAGCGGCTGCATAGGCTACTTGATTAGATGTAGAGACGGCAAAATTATCAAAATTATATTTTTTATTTAAACCAGCTTTTGCAAATACATCCTCAATACTTGGCTCAAAAGAGAGTAGGGGGGCGGACACAGTTTTTTTCGAAGGCATTTTTACAATAAACTCTATCTCAATTTTCTTTTGGGAATGATTAAAAAAACGTTGTTCAATTTCGTGCGATCTTTTTGCTAAAAAATCATAAGCTCCAGGACTAGCAACAGAGAGAGAGATCTTATCATCATTTAACTCAACGATCTTTGCCTGATTTAAAAGAGATGGGATGACCGATCTCTTATCTTTATTTTCTTCTACAAGCTTTTTTACAAAGTTTTCCCAGTAAGAGGATATTAAGGACATAATTTAACAATGTGGATAACTTATCCACAAATCATAAACAAGTACACATTGATTGTCAAGGAGAAAAAACAACAAATTGACCTAATTAACCTAATTACTCTAATTGGTCTAATTAATAACCAATTATTCCCAATTGGAATTTAGATATTGGATATTTTTTAGGTCAATTAGGTTAATTAAAAATTAGAAATTTTTATGTAGAATTATAGTTCCCCAAGTCCTTCTTTTTTCTGGATCTCTTCTTTAACCACGTTCAAGAAGCGCTCGGTTGAAGAAAGTCTACGGTGACCAACGAGTTTAGCAATATATTCTACAGAAGCTCCATTTTTAAGTTGATGGGCAATAAAAGTATTTCTAAAATCGTTTACGGTTGCTTTTTCAATACCAACTTCTCGAAAGCAACGGGAAATAATTTGGCGAATATTTCTAATAAGTAGGGGATGTCCAGTTCGGGTAATAAAAAGATGGCCATCATTTTTTTGATTAGATCGATCTTTAAGATAGTCTTCTATAGATTTTTTCACAGCTTTATTTAGCGGGATATCCCTAGTTGGTGTTTTTCCATATTGGCATATATGGATAGTTGACTCTTTAATATCTTCAGTTTTTAATCCAGCTAATTCTCCAATTTTTATACCGGTTTGAAGAAGAATCTCGACTAGGGCATATGTCCTAGGTTCTTCCTTGGCAAAATCTCTTAAAGCCCGATATTCCAATTTAGAAAATATTCGTGGGGCTGATTGAATATATTTTGGATGAGAAACATCAAGTGATGGATTTTGTTCAATAACACCGTCATTTTTTAGATAGCGGAAAAAAGTTCTGATAGAGTTTAACTTTCTTGAAGCAGATTTTTTTGTATAGTTATCTGCAATCAATTTATTGATAAAACCATCAATATGTCCCCTTTTTACTTCTCGAATATCAGAAATCTCTTGAGTAGTTAAGTAGCCAACAAATTGTTCAAGATCCTTCTTATAGGCCACGATTGTAAAAGACGATTTTCCTTGGGATCCCAGGTGTTTTATAAACCTGTCAGCCAAAGAGGGAAGTAATATATTTTCCATAACACCCTATAATATAACATAAAGTCTTTTGAATATCAAGGATTCTTTGATGACATTCCCCTTGACGCCCGTTCTCTAATAAGATATCTTTAAGATATAGCTATGAATGAATATAAAAGTAAAACCTCTCTCTCTCTCTCTCTCTCTCTCTGCTGGCTTTGGTTCTGATCGTATGTTCTCCGCTTCTTTTGAAATATCCGCGTGAAGTTCAGGCTATACCCGGACAAATCAATATCAACGCACTCTCAGGAACAGTACAGAATTTCAGTCAAGTCGGTATTGGCGGTGATGTCACCGGTGGCTCTGCCGAACTATACGTCAGCGGCAACGTCGGCATCGGGACGACGAATCCGGGGACGAAGTTGGATGTGCAAGGTGGAGACATTAATGTTTCAGGTAAAATCAAGGAAGGTGGTAATTCCCTCATCCCTGCAGGTGCAGTTATGTTCTATAATCTGGCTGCTTGTCCGACTGGATGGACTGAATTGACGGCTGCCAGAGGCAGAACGGTTGTTGGTCTGCCACTAAGCGGCACGCTTGCGGGCACCAATACCGGGACGACCAGTTTGACAGATTTAGGCACTCGCACTATTACAGCTGTACCCGCCCATACACATTCTGTCGATCCTCCGTCAACCGCAAGCGGTACCCAAAGCGCAGACCATTCCCATACTTACAGCTTCACTACAAGTAATCCAAGCGCCAATCATACTCATGCTTTTACTTCCGGTGGCGTAAGCGCCAATCATTACCACAGTGTTAGTATAACAAGTGGTACTGTCAGCTCCTGGCACACCCATACTCTAACCACCGGCGGACGATCTGCTGATCATTCACACGTCCAAGCCTGGTTTATCACCGGAACCTGGTCTAACGTTAATCTAGCCGCCAATGCCTACAGTGGTAATTGGGGAGCAGCTCAACCTAATGTTGGTGGTAACGTACAAGCTACAGCTGGGGCTAGTGCCGACCACAGCCACTCTGGCACCACCTCCAACCCCAGCGCTAACCATTCTCATGGAGTCAGTGGTAATACCGGATACATCAGTGTTGACCATTCACATTCGGGTACAACGGGGACTGTTAGCTCCTGGCACACACACACTGGAAGTGGCACCACCAGCGGGATAAGCGTTGGTCATACTCATACAACGGATATAGGTGCGTTTAATTCTGCTTCTGCAGGCTCTGCCTCGGTTGACGTCACTATGCCATATATCCAGTTATTAGTTTGTTCGAAAAATTAAAATACTTTTCATATGAAGATGCCCTCAATCAAAAAAAATAAGATAATCAGATTACCTCGAATAATCTACGGATTAATAACACTGACGATTATCATAGCCGGAATCGCCTTTTATTATTTCAATAATATCCATTTAATCAAATCAAATTTTGATATTAATTTACTTGGGGAACTTGAAAAAATCATCAATCTTTCGGAAAAACCGCAAGTGACAACCATTACCGATATGAAACAACAAAAAGCAAATAACCCCGACTTTCTAAAAGATGGTAAAGACGGATTCAAAATCCTCCAATTTGCCAATGGAGCTATTTTGTATGATCCTTATCAAAACAAAATAGTCAATATTTCAGCTAATGGAGCTCTTTTCCGGGAAAAAATTAAACCTCTGAAAGTTGCCTTACGCTTTAATGATAACGAGTCTGGCCAAGTTAAACAGAGCGTTTTACAATTCAAAGGTGGTCTTGCTAAGAGTTTCCCCCAGATCAGCTTTACCGAGGTTTCCCCTTCAAATGCAACATATACTGCTGATGTAATTTATCTGGTCAATAGAAATAGAAGGGCTGATGCAATTAGAATGTCTGAATTTATTGGAGGTAGTCCTCTACTGGAAAATCTTGAATCAGACGAAAGTGTCACTGATGCCGATATAATCATCGCCTTTCACAAATTAGATAACATTGAATGAAACTCATTACTAATAAAAATGTTTTGATTTTGTTTTTCCTTCTTACTTTGATATTATCTTTTATCTTTATATACAGAAATTCTCTGTTGAAAAAAGATAAAGAAATACTCAAAACTTATTTATCCAATCAACCCGGTAAAAATTTACCGATAAATAATTTTCCCGGCAAAATCATTTCTGTAGAAAAAGATTATATTCTCGTTTCTCAAACATTTACCCTCAATTCCCAAAACCAAAACATAACCTTTAAAGTCCTTATGACCAATGAAACTAAAATCCAAAAAGCGCCAAGTGTACAGGATACCATTCCATATGTTTTTCCGAATAATACAGCAACATCAAGTGCTCAATCTAAAGATCCTTCATTCTCTTTTAAAGACTTAAAACCAAATCAAGAGATCACTATCTTTTCTGACAAAGATCTCCGAATTTTAAAATCAAAAGAGTTTGTGGCCTCATCAATTATGATACAGCCTATAATCAATACGGTCTATGGAAATATAACAAATATAAAGGAAAACACTATATTCTTAAAAGGATTTCCACCTAATCCCTATAATACTACACAGACAACATCTTTAAAAGATAATAATTACATTGTTACTGTCACCCCGCAAACAGAAATATCCCGTTTCTCGGAACAGGGGGCAGGAATTAAATTTAATCTAGACAACCTTAAAATTGGTAATTATATTAATATATTTACCGAGGTAGACACTAGATCAACGTTTACGTTTGAGGCTATGCGGATCGAACCTTTTGACCCTCCATCAATTTCGTCACCACCCCAGTTAACAACGCCTCCAGAACCGGAACATTTGTAGAACGTCGTCGTTGTTGATGGGGTGGATATTTTGAAAAAACTGAATGAACTTTATAAGAAATCAGAAAAACAACAGCAAATTATTGAAAATCAGCAAAGTCAGATAGGGGAGTTGAGGAAGAACATTGAAGAGCTGCAGAAGAAGCAGTAAAAGTTTCTGTTGTGCCAGAAAGATTAACAATATTTTGTCTGTACCTTGAGTACTTATTATTATTTTTTTGATCAATCCTATGAAAACAAAGAAGAACCATAACAACTGGTGTATTGCGATAGTGGTATTGCTAATACTAAGTTTGAATGCGTACGGGTACTGGTACTTTAAAAAGACCGTACCTACCCCCTCTGACTCTATTTCTGTTATCTGGGATAAGCATACGCGGCAGGATACGGTGGTAGGGAAGCTTGCAGCTCTTGATTGGTCAAAAGGAATGGTAGACAATTTCCCGTATCGGTTGCGCCTGACGATTGCGGTCGGAACTACCAGGGACAAGACGAGTTATTATTTTAATGCCGAGGAGGTTACGCGTATTACCGTTTTTAAGCAGGTTGACAAACATAAGCAAAAAATGCCTTTTAACGAATTAAAAGTCGGCGATCAGATTGTAACTATACAAAAAATAGATATCTCCAAACCGCCTGATTCCAATCTTTTAGAATTTAGGATTACGAAGTTATAAGAGATAAAATTTTTTCTATGCAATAAGTATGACATTATTAAATGGTTGTAATAGCTCGTATTAGATCATAATTCAATGTCATCGAAATAATAATTTTTCTCAACCCGTTATATCATATTCTTTGTCATCGAAATCGATCGGGTAATAGTAACTAAAACATTATCCTGTAGTCTTTTTTAATTT
>Ga0210006_1002292_pt1 | contig 12633 bp, 14 predicted proteins | sample CryGey02umfilter_2_FD_185452 | JGI IMG/M metagenome (GOLD analysis project Ga0210006, IMG submission 185452) | Groundwater microbial communities from aquifer in Utah, USA - Crystal Geyser 4/10/14 0.2 um filter (SPAdes) (version 3) | ecosystem: Environmental > Aquatic > Deep subsurface >... | reverse complement strand
TTGACCTGAACTCAAAAACAGTAACACTGGTAAACCCTTCAGCAACCGCACAGACAAGCCCGAACATTACCGGAACAATGTTAAAATATTCTCTGCCGTCAACAATGAGCGGTGCGGTTAAACTTTACATATATAACATTGCCGGTGAATTGGTCAGGACAATTGACGAAGGCACTAAAACCGGTGGTTTCTATTACTATGTTGAATGGGACGGTAAAAATAAAGACGGTGCAAGTTGTGCCAGCGGAGTGTATTTCTTAATACCTAAAGTTGGAGACAAAAAAGCATTAGACAAACCCGTTAAATTGGCAATTATAAAGTAATTAAACAATCCCTCTTACTCCCCCTTTCATAAAGGGGGATATTATGGGGGGATTTATATAAAATTTTAGGGAGGATATCAATATGATCAAAAAATTGTTTTGTCTTTTAGTCATTGGGGGACTATCAACTACTGTTTATGCAGGAGGGGTGGGAACTACTGGCGCCCAATTTCTCAAAATAGGGCCTTCGGCAAGGTCATTGGGTATGGCTGGTGCATTCAGTGCTGTTGCTGACGCTACGGACAGTACCTATTACAACCCGGCAGGATTAGTTAACGTCAACAGAATGGAAGTATCTGCAACATACCTGCAGTATTTCCAGGACGTTTCCTACGGGTTTATTTCAGGTGCTAAACCTTTGGGTGAAAAAGCAGCTGTTGGTGCTGCTATTACTTATCTTTCAGTAGCAAGCATTGAAAAGCGCGCAGGCGATACTGCAATTCCTGACAGCACTTTCGGAGCAATGGACCAGGCATTAACGATTTCCTATGCAAGAAAAGAAGTTATAAAGAAACTTGCCGTAGGAGGAAATATAAAACTTCTTTCCCAGTCAATTGATACCAAATCTGCCAGTTCTTTTGCAATTGATGTAGGCGGGCTTTACAGTTTGAAAGACAATCTTTCCCTTGCCCTGAACGTCCAGAATATCGGTTCAGGCGTGAAATTTGACAAGGAAACTGACCCATTACCAATGAACCTAAAACTCGGCGTTGCCTACAGGCCAAATGATAAACTCCTGGTAGCGGGCGATATAGACCAGTATGTCACTGACCAGATACTCTATGTAGCAATAGGTGCAGAATACCAGATAATAAAGATTCTGACGCTCAGGGCAGGTTACAAGTATGGCTATGATACCAGTTTAGGCACGGTGTTTTCTATAGGTCTTGGAGTAAATCTAAGTGATTTTGGCCTGGACTATGCATTCGTACCAATGGGTGACTTAGGCAGTACAAGCCGTATCACCATCCTCAAAAAGTTCTAGGGGTCAGGTCTTCCCAGGGGGACCTACTCGGCAACATTCAACAAAATATCAATCCTTCCTTATATTTTAAGTAATCCATATTCAAGTAGTGTCCTCATGTATTTTTTGTTTTGAATTTGTTTTTATATGAAGTATTTATGTATAATATAATCAGGGGTGATGAATTATGGTACAATGTATTAAAGAAAAAGAAAACATTGAGCAAATTAAGAAAAAATATCCTAATGAATGGCTGCTACTTATTGATTGTGAAACTGATAAGATGTCCAGTCCCGTCAGTGGTGTATTAGTTGAACACAGCAAAAACAGGGATGAGATTTATAAGAAGTTACGGAAATATTCAGGAAAACTCTGTATAGAATACAGTGGTAAAATTCCAAAAGATTTGGCGGTAATGTTCAGTATATGAAAACCTATTTTGATAAAATAGGATTAAATTTTTTTAGAAAACTTAGATTAACAATAGATTTTCAGAAAGGTGTTATTGATATAAAGTAACCCCACCATATAAATTTTACAAATACTTCAATAACACAATATAGTATAATACCTTTTCTGTGTTCCTATGGAACAAAAATCATCAAAATTAATTCAGATTCTATTAATATTAACCCTTTTTGTCCTTGCTGGAATGCGCGGCGGCCGTGAAATCACAGGGTTGGTTGCATTTCACATACTGAGCCTCACCATTGTATTCATATTATTAAAAAGCAACCTTTGTCTTCACAAAACTTCATTAGATTTATCCATAGCAGGAATTATAATAATCCTGACAATAGCAACAATTGTTTCACTGATAACCCGTATGCGGGGCGGGGTGTTTTTCTTAACAATACTCATATACATCTCATTGTTTTACATAATCGTAAGAATAAAAGACCCGTTGTTCCTGAAAAAATTTCTCTATTCTATTGTTTTTGTCTGCAGTATTTTAAGTATTATCGTTTGTATCAGCAATTCCTGTGCAAATTTTCCTAACGAAAACCTTATTGCGGGCTTTCTTGCCACCGGAACGATTGTATCTTTATGTCTGATATTCTCCAGCCAGACCGGCAAAAATCAAAAAATCCTACTCTGGATAGGCTTATTGATTATCCTTACAGCTCAGATACTTTTGTTTTCACGCGGTGCATGGGTTGCTTTAATAATAGGTCTTGCTGTTCTTTTTGCTTTCAATTGGCGGAAATTACTGATGCCTGTTCTGATACTAATACTTTTTTGTTCAACAATATCTCTGTTCATAATTAAACCTCATCTTCTGGATAAAACGGGATTTAAATTCTTTACGCCCTACGGGACTGCCCGGACTTTAATCTGGCGGGTAGCATTAAACGGTTTTTTGCATAAACCCTTACTGGGTTGGGGGATAAAAAGTTTTGAAAATGTATATTACAAATTTGCACTTCCTTTTGAAGAAGAAGTCGGCAGATACGGACGCAGCACAAGGTTCGCACACAATGAGTATTTACACATAGCAGTAGAAACAGGTATTATAGGACTTGCGATATTTTTATTACTTATATTCCTGGTTATAAAAGAAGCGATAATATGGTTGAAATCTGACGACGGCATAGATTACTGGCAAAAAATAGCCTGTATTACATCAATAATAGCAATACTTATACACAGTCTTTTTGACTTCAACCTTCATTCACCGATAATAACTTATTCCTTAATTTTCTTTTCAGCAAACTGCGTGAGAAAAAAAGAACTCTTCTCAATACCTCCTGTGGTCTCAATAATTGCAAAATTTGCCGTAATAATTTTAATTATAGCAAACATACTGACGTTTTCAGCATTTGTTTTTGCAAAGCAATTCCGATATTACAGGACTGCCAACACTATAAACCCATTGGACAGCGGATATTATGAACGGGTTGCCCTGCTTTCAACCGACGACAACATTAAAGAAAAATTTTTCAACATAGCAATAAAACTTGACCCGCAGAATTCCTTTTTACACCAGAAATTAGCACAGTATTATTTATCAAAGTCTGAATTTAACCAGGCAGTCAGACATTACACTGCTGCAATTGAATTAAATCCCTGCAACCCATTCTTTTATTCAGAACTTGCAGAAATATATTATAAAAACAACGAAACTGACATTGCATTAAAATTTTATAAAAAATCTGTGGAACTTGAACCGTTTTATGTCTTTGCCCATTATCGTATGGGAAAAATATTTATCAAGCAAAATAAAAAAGAATTAGCCCAAAAGGCATTCCAGAATATAAAAAAAATAAAAGAGATGAATCTCACCCCAGACTCAAACTATTCAAAAAGATTACTGTCGGGAACTTGACAAGTTAATTACATATTTTGTAATATATAAATAATTATTGAAAAGCAATCCTGAAAGGATTGCCCTACATTTGTTCTTTCATCAGTTTTTATTACCAGATAAACAAAGGAAGTTCCGGTGTGATTCCGGATACTGCCCCGCAACGGTAATACCCCGTCTTGCCATAGACAGACGGGGATTAGTCCGGTCGATTGTTTATCCTGGAGAGTACTTTCGCAGGGAAGGGAAAAGCAGAGATGTTTTTTATAATGCTAATTTAACCCCGACGAAAGTCGGGGTTTTTTATTTTATATGAAGAAAATAACTTTTATACTCGGTGGCATAAGAAGCGGTAAGACACATTTTGCCTATCAAATTATTGATAAAAAAACCAGGCATAGCGTAACATACATTGCTACGGGTCTGCCGGTTGACAAGGAAATCAAACGGCGTATAAAATTGCATATAGCATCCCGTCCAAAACACTGGCAAACGATTGAAGAGCCCCTGGATTTACTAAAAGCGATAAATAAAATAAAGACCCATGTTGCAATAATTGATTGTATCAATTTCTGGCTATCAAATCTTTTAAGAAACAAAACAATTTCTGAAAACATATTAATCAAAACAGAAAATTTAATGAAAACTATAAGAAAAAATAATATTAAAACCGTAATAATTTCAAATGAAGTCGGTTTAATGCTTGTACCGGAGAATAAACTTGCAAGGAAATTCCAGGAATTACTCGGAAAAATTAACCAGTTAATAAGCAGATATTCTGACACGGTATATTTTCTTATTGCCGGGAATCCAGTAAAAATAAAATAGGGGGGAAACATGAACAAAATTCAAGAAACAATTAACAAAATACAGCCAGTTGATAAATCGTTACTTGAACAGACTCAAAAACGGCTGGACAATCTCACGAAACCATTGGGTTCGTTAGGTAACCTGGAAGAAATTGCTAAAAGAATTGTTGCTATAACAGACAAACAAAAGCCTGTCCTAACAAATAAAATAATATTTACATTAGCTTCTGACCATGGTATAACCGAAGAAAAAGTAAGCGCCTATCCCAAAGAAGTGACTGCCCAAATGGTATATAATTTTATTAACGGCGGCGCCGGAATAAATGTACTGGCAAGACATATAGGAGCGAAAGTCATTGTGGTGGATATCGGCGTGGCAGGCGAACTTAAAGTTTTAAACCCTGGATTTAGGAATAAAAAGATAAATTATGGTACAAAAAATTTCATAAAAGGACCTGCAATGACCACTGAAGAAGCTATACAATCTATTGAGATAGGAATTGAACTCGTTGAAGAATACAGAAAGGACTCGGATATCCACATAGTGGGAACAGGTGATATGGGTATAGGTAACACAACATCTGCAAGTGCAATAACAGCAGTAATAACCGGCACATCGGTTGAAAGAGTTACGGGTCGCGGGACGGGAATTGATGACGGGACATTTCAGAATAAAATCAAGCAAATAGAGAAGAGTATAAGTATAAATAAACCTGACAAGAATAATCCAATTGATATTCTATCCAGGATTGGCGGATATGAAATAGGGGGTATTGCCGGTATAATTCTCGCCTGTGCTGCATATAGGATTCCTGTGGTTATTGACGGTTTTATCTCCGGGGCAGGTGCACTCCTGGCTTCTGTGATACAACCCATAGTGAAAGACTATATGTTTGCCGGGCACTGTTCACAGGAACCCGGTCATATTTTTCAACTCAACTGGCTCGGGTTAAATCCAATACTTGACCTGAATATGAGGTTAGGCGAGGGAACAGGGGCATGTCTGGCGATGAACGTAATTGAAGCCTCCTGCAAAATACTTAACGAAATGGCAACATTTGATTCAGCAAATGTAAGCAAGAAATCGTCCAGTTAAAACTGGACGCTACTGGGATTCCCCAATTCATTGGGGCGAATTATTTTTATGATAAAAGGGTTAATTTCTGCAATTGGTTTTTTAACAATTATTCCTGTAAAGTCTCATAATATTACCGAAAGGACTCTTTTCTGGTTTCCTCTGGTGGGACTTTCTCTTGGAGTTATATTAGTTATTTTAAACTCTGCTTTTATAAAATTCTTTCCTTCTAATCTTAATATCATTATACTGCTAACAATATACATTATGCTGACAGGCGCACTGCATTTAGACGGTTTTGCAGATACTGTTGACGCCATAGCAGGTGGAAATGGAAACAAAAACAGAATACTGGAAATTATGTCAGACAGTCACATCGGTTCAATAGGGGTGGTTGCTTTAATCTGTCTTTTGGGTTTGAAATATGTTTCATTAATCAACCTAACGGGAACTACATTTAATAAAGTGTTATTAATAATGCCTTTAATGGGAAGATGGTCAATGGTCTTTTCTATGCTCCTCTCAAAACCTGCAAAAACTGAAGGTTTAGGAAAATACTTTATCTCAAGCGTAAGTATTCTATCCGTAATATTAAGTACACTCATTACAGCCATATTTTTATTTTTATTTCTGGGGCAAAAATGCGTATATATTCTTGGTGCAGTTATTATTGTTGTCCTGTTAATAAATTTATTTTTTAACAAGATACTGGGTGGCATTACCGGTGATATTTTAGGAGCCGTCTGTGAAATTTCTGAATTAACGACTTTACTGGTCTTACAAATAATATGATAAAATTATTAAAAAATTATTGTCTTGTCATTCTGGTAATTCTTTTTCCATTATCAACAATACTCGGTTATGAAAGAATTGTTTCTCTTGCGCCGTCTATAACCGAAGAACTTTATTTGCTTGACAACGGTGATAAAATCATAGGTGTTACAACTTTTTGTAATTATCCAAAAGAAGCGAAGCAGAAAGAAAAAATCGGCACATTGGTGGAACCCAATATAGAAAAAATTGTCTCTTTAAAACCTGACTTAGTCCTTGCGGCAAGTATAAACCCGGCGGTGGTTATTCAGAAATTGAAACAACTAAAAGTAAATGTCATACAATTGAAAAGAGAAAATAGTTTTGAGGACATCTGTGATAATTTTATTGAGATTGGCAAACTCACAGGAAAAGAAAAACTTGCCAAAAAAATAATAGAAAAAAACATGCAGAATATTACAGCAATAAAAAATAAGACAAAATCTTTAAATAGACCGAAAATATTTCTTCAATGCGGGGCTAATCCATTGGTCACTGTCGGCAGGAATACATTTGAAGACGAAATTATATATCTGGCAGGCGGCATCAACATTGCCAATAAAAATGGCTCCGGCTATTTCCGATACAGCAGTGAAGAAGTTTTGAAACAAAACCCTGATATAATTGTTATTGAAACAATGGGAATTGCCACAAAAGAAGAAATAAAATCATGGAATAGATATAAAAACTTAAAAGCAGTTAAAGAAAACAGGATATATACTATTGACGGTGATATACTCTGCAGACCCGTCCCGACAAGATTCATAGAAGGATTGAAAAAAATATCTGAATTGATTCAAAAATGAAACTAAATAAAATTATTTTATTTATTTCCCTGACAATATCACTGATAGTAGCTGCTATCCTCTGCCTCACTTTTGGTGCAAGTAAAATCGGATTATACGATACAGTCTATACTCTATTACATCCTGGCAGTGAAAATATATTTCAATCAATCATCTGGCAGATACGTTTCCCGAGAATAATATTTGCTATTATAGTAGGCGCCGGACTTGCCGCGACTGGGTGCATATTCCAGGGACTTCTCCGCAACCCTCTTGCTGACCCGTATACACTGGGAACGTCCGGCGGTGCTGCTTTCGGTGTGACACTGTGTGTTGTAACAGGGCTATTGAAGTCCGGTATTCTCTATATGCCGATTTTTGCTTTCCTGGGAGCGTTTGTTTCAATCTTACTTGTTTATGAAATCGCCTCAATGAAACGTTTTTCAATATCTACTCTAATCCTGGGCGGGGTGGTTTTGAATTTCCTTTTTTCTTCTTTTGTTCTGTTTATTTTTTCCATTATGCAGACAGAAAATGTCCACAGCACAATTCTATGGCTTATGGGTGATTTATCCTCGGCCAGAATTGAATTGATAAAAATTATTTCTTCCGTTGTTATACTTGGAATTATTTTGCTCTCCTTGTTTAGCCGCGAACTTGACATACTTACCTTGGGTGAAGAAAAAGCAACGTATTTAGGTATGGATACTGAAAATGTCAGGAAGATATTTTTTATTATTGCTTCTATAATCGTAGGGGCTTGCGTCTCTGTATCCGGTATAATAGGATTTGTAGGACTGCTAATACCGCATTTAATGCGCAAAATTACAGGTCCGGTACATGCAGTTTTAATTCCTGCCTCAGCATTAGCAGGCGCTATTTTCCTGACCATCTGTGACACTTTAGCAAGAACTATAATTGCTCCAATAGAACTCCCTGTGGGTGTGATTACAGGAATATTTGGTAGTCTGGTCTTCTTGAGTTTCTTAATCAAATCAAAAAAATGGGAAATATTTTAGAAATAAAAAATCTTGTCTGTGGATATGTAGAAAAAGAAATAATAAAACAGGTGTCTTTTTCTGCAAAAGAAGGAGAATTTCTCGGAATCATCGGTCCAAATGGTTCCGGAAAAACTACTTTACTTAGAAGTATAACTGGGTTACTGAAATACTGGGAAGGCGAAGTACTTTATAACGGAAGAAATATATCTAAAATTCCCTTACGGGAATTTGCACAAAATGTCGCAGTTTTACCACAAATTCTTAATATCAACTTTTCATTTACCGTCCAGCAATTGGTACTGATGGGCAGATACCCATATCTAAAAAAGTTTCAGTCAATAAGCAAAAAAGACCTGGATATAGCAAAAAACTCTATGTCACTAACCGACATCTCCCATTTGACTGAAAGAAGAGTCGGTGAACTTTCAGGGGGTGAATGGCAAAGGGTTCTGATTGCACAGGCTCTGACTCAGGAACCAAAACTATTGCTGTTGGATGAGCCGACAACACATCTGGATATTACTCACCAGATAGAAACACTTGATTTGATTAAAAAACTTAACAAAGAAAAAAATTTAACCATAATTGTGGTACTCCACGATTTAAACATGGCAAGTGAATATTGCGAAAAAATAATTATGCTAGAAAATGGAGAAATCTACAGAGAAGGAACTCCGGAAGAAGTCCTGACATATAAAAATATAGAAGAAGTGTATAAAACAATTGTTGTTGTAATAGAAAACCCTGTATCAAAAAAACCACATGTTGTATTGATACCTGGAAAGGAAGGAACAAATGAAAAGAGGACTCATACAAATTTACACGGGTGACGGCAAGGGGAAAACAACCGCAGCTGTAGGACTTGCCTGCAGGGCTATTGCGCACGGAAAAAAAATCTGTTATATTTATTTTCACAAAGACCCTGAGAAATGGAATTATGGTGAATTAAAAACGCTAAAGAAACTCGGAATAGCTGTTTTCGGGTTTGCAAAAGAATATCCATACTTTCATAAGAATGTATCAATAGAAAATATTAAAAAAGAGTGCGGAAAGAGTTTGGAATTTATTAATGACATTTTCAAAAAGAAAAAATACGATATCTTGATAATTGATGAAATTCTTATATCTGTAAGGGATGGCTCAATATCTGAACAGGAATTATTAGATTTGCTTGACAAAAAACCAAAGAATCTTGAAATTGTACTTACAGGCAGACAGGCAACAAAAAATATAATTAAAAAAGCTGACTTAGTAACCGAAATGAAAAAAATCAAGCATCCCTATGACAGAGGGATAAAAAGCAGAAAAGGTATAGAATACTGAAATGCATCTAAACAAAACGTTTAGTCATTATTTAAAAACAAGAAATGAAAAAATAATAAAAATGCGTAAAATTGGTAAATCAATAAAAATCATAGCATATAAATTCAAGTTATCAGAACGACATATCCAACGGATTATTTGCAGTATGACATAATGTCCTAAAATGTCATATTGACTTATCAAAGTATTTTTGATATTATTAAACTATGGGACATATTTATTCAGATATAAAACTTGTTGGACAGACAAAAAAAATAAAACTTAAAAATGTGCTTATTGATACAGGTGCTACCTACACTGTTGTTAAGCCAGATATTATAAACTCAATAGATGCATTTGAGTTAAAAAGAAAATTAAATGTAGAGTTGGGTAATGGGAAAAAAGTAATAGCAAGAGTTTATGCTTTAGAAGCGCGCATTGGAAAACATTTTGGTCCTGCATGGGTAATATCTTTTACAAATGCAAAAAATGTTATTGGTGTGGAAACTTTAGAATCACTTGGCTTAAGATTTGATTTAAAAAAACATAAACTTGAAAAAACAAGACCTGCAGGTTTTGCATATTTTTATAAAGTAAGATCTTTTAAAGAATTTTAATACCAGATAAGTAAAGGAAGTTCCTGTGAGACTCAGGACACTGCCACGCAACGGTAATATCCCCCGATAAAATCGGGGAGGATGAGTCGTCCGGACTATTGTTTATCTTGGGAAGTACCTTCGGAAAGGAGGGGAAAAAGTGAAAATATTTATAATGAGCAATTCACCCCCCGACTCTCGTCGGGTTTTTTTATTTTGAAAGGGTTTGCAGTAAGAAAATTTTAAAGGAGGCTATATGAAAAGTTGTGAGATAGTTTTTACATTGTTGCTTTTTTGTTGTTTCAATTGTTATGGGGAAGATTTTTTTATTTCATTACTGCAGAAACCAGAACCGTTTATCTCGGCTCCGGCAAACACAACAGTTATTACACAGGAACAAATAGAAGAATCAAATGCGAATAACATTCTCGAATTAATTGATAATACAAAAGGACTTTTTATAAAAGACCTTTTTGGTAACGGGACACAGGCTGAAATAGATTTGAGGGGGTTCGGTTCAACAGGGATGTCAAATATTTTAGTCCTTCTTAATGGTAGGCGAATGAACAATATTGATATGAGTAACATTGCTTGGTCCGCCATTCCGATTAAAGAAGCCAAAAGGATTGAAATAATATACGGCAAAGGGAGTGTCCTATACGGAGACAATGCGTCGGCGGGAGTAATAAACATAATAACAAAAAAACCGGAAGATTCAAGAATTGAAATCTTCGGGAAATATGGCTCATTCCTTACAAGGGATATTTCCGTTGCCTTTAATAAAAAATATACAACAAATACATTTTTAAAATCAAGTTTCAACAATTTCTATACAGACGGTTTTAGAAAAAACAACAAATCTACCTATAATAATTTCAGCATTGAAAGCGGGGGAAGAATAACTAAAAAAATGGACTTTACTACAAGAATGGGGTTCCATAATGACGACTCCGAGCTTCCGGGTTATATAAATGAATCTGATTACATAAACAATAATTTAAACGAAACGTATTCACCCAACGATAGAGCAGACACTCCTTTTGATTTTAGCGTTCAGAATCTATTTTCATTTAAAAGCACAATGGGAAAAACAGATTTTAACATAGATTATAGAAACAGAAAATCAAATACAAACATGACTTCATGGTTTTTGTTTGATACAAGAAATACAAACACATATCAGGTAACAATGAGACATTCGATTGATTCCCTGTTGTTAAATTACCCTAATTATTTCCAGCTAGGTACGGACCTGTTCGATTCAAAGTATACAGTTGAGGATTATGCCGGGATAGAAAGAACAATAAAAACAGGAGAAACCGAAATCAGAAGGAATACATTTGCGACGTATGCCATGAATAAGGCAAATCTGTTTTATAACACAAACCTGACTTTCGGATTCCGGACAGAAACGTTAAAAGATTCTTTTAACGATATTATGCTCAATTCCTCTGAAAACAAATCGGATTCCGTTAATTCTTATGAGATATCTTACGGATGGCTCTATAATAAAAAATTAAACATTAGTTTAGACTTTACCAACTCCTATAGGTTTCCCAAAACAGATGAGTATTATTCCTGGGGTACTCTCAACAAAAACTTGAAACCCCAAGGTAATAATCAGACATCCTTTAATATAAAATACCTGCTTAGTCAAAATTACTCTTCCGGACTGACCTTATATAATATGGACGTCAAGAATGAAATAGTATATAATCCAGCAACTTGGTCGAACGAAAACTTTGAGTCCACTAACCATCGCGGTATTGAACTTGAAACATTTTTGAAACCGATTAATTTTTTTAATTGCAATTTATCTTATTCATATACGATTGCAAAAATAAACGAGGGCATGTTCAAAGATAGCGAAATCCCGCTTGTCCCGCAGAACAAAACAGGGTTAACAATGACATTTCTACCATTGAATAATCTATCTTTGAATTTGACAACAAATTATATCGGAGAAAGAAGGTTTGGAAGTGATTTCAGTAATTCCCTGCAGAAACTTGAACCATATACACTTACCGATTTCTCCATGGGTTTTCAAAAAGAACTGCTAAAAGTAAAACTGGGCGTAAATAATCTCTCTAACACAAAGTATTCTGCTGCCGGTTATTCGGGTGTTTATTACCCGGGAACTGAGAGAAACTTTTTTGTTTCAATCTCATATATTATTTAAAAATTTTTCTTCAATAAAAATTTAGTTCTAAATATATTATTTCCTTATGTGATAGCAACGAATTATTTGGAGGAAAATATGATACTGAAGAATTCAGGGAATGGTATATCGCTCGTGTAATAAGTAGAGGAACCATTAAGGACATTCAGTCAATCGGATTAGAAATTATAAAAGAATATCTTCCATCTTTAAATCTTCCAGAGAAAATAAGAAAGTTCTGGAATTGGTGGTTTAATTATGCAAGTACTAACAAAATTTCAGATAAAGTTACTTAAAGAAATTTTTCTAAATTCAGAAGTTAAAGCTAACTTTTTTCTCACCGGTGGCACATCTCTTTCTGCATTTTAACCCTTAATTCCAGGAATTAATCCTTCAGGATTTTAACCCTTAATTCCAGGAATTAATCCTTCAGGATTTTAACCCTTAATTCCAGGAATTTATCCTTCAGGATTTTAACCCTTAATTCCAGGAGTTAAGGGTTTAC
>Ga0210006_1002291_pt1 | contig 12633 bp, 10 predicted proteins | sample CryGey02umfilter_2_FD_185452 | JGI IMG/M metagenome (GOLD analysis project Ga0210006, IMG submission 185452) | Groundwater microbial communities from aquifer in Utah, USA - Crystal Geyser 4/10/14 0.2 um filter (SPAdes) (version 3) | ecosystem: Environmental > Aquatic > Deep subsurface >... | reverse complement strand
CACCACATTAACGCCTTTTGTGGCACAGGTGGTCGCAATATTTTCCAATGTTAAATCCCGCGAGCAAGCCCGCGAAAATCTGGAATGGATATGAAGGTCAGCGATAATTTGCATATACTCTGAATATGTCATTCCCGCGATCCGCCAGCTGGCGGAGGGAATCCAGTCACTTATTTTCATCTTATCATTTTATCTAAGGCAAAGCAAAAAACCGGGCAAGAGCCCGGCTGAATAAAAAATCTGCTGACATTTTTTTAAAACGCAAAGGTTTAAGTAAAATAATTAAACCTCTTGTTGTTCTTTGCCCACAATTATTTACTTCACTTCTTTTTGTTCGATAATTCTTCAATATCTTGGACTGAATAATCTATTTCTCTATAAATGCGGGGTTGGCGTTGCCTAATCCTCCGTGGTTCTTTTTTATTAAAGTCAAAATTATACTTACTTTGGACCGGAATACTCAAATCTAAATTTAGTTTTTTAATAATATCTTTAATAATATCTGCTGTTTCATCGGATATTGGCGCATATCTTGTATCCCCAGGTATTGTGTCATATATATTATTCCAAGCTCCCATACTCTTTTTTAAATTCGCTACTAATCTCTGATCTCCAACTACCAAGACTTTTTTTCATGTTTTGTTCCCGCGCTTTCTGAAATGCCTCATTAGGATCTATTGTACCGAAATTTTTAATTGGAACACATGTATCTTTTTCAATAAATTCTTCACCATTATCATCGCTGATATTAGAACCGCGTTCCAATTTCGGTTGGAGTAAATCTTTGATCCCCGCAAATTTTGCGGCAGTTTTTATACTTATTTCCTGATTCCCAAATTCTTTGCTGGATTTTAATATCTTATCCACTGATAAAAAATAAGCCTCATCTTCCAGAATGTTGGGTTCAATCCCCAATTCCTTGGCCATGCGTATTTGTACATTAACATAATCTTCCCACATTTCCATTATCTCATAAGCTTCCTTTGCAAATTCGCCAGCCATCTTCTTTGCTGCTTCATCATTTTCTGCACGCTTTTCCTTAATTATATCAGTTCTCTCTTTATACGCTGCTACATCATCTCTCTTACTGCCAAAAAAAATTTTATTTAATCTGCTTTGCTCTTTTGCTCCTTTTTTTAAACCCCTAAACTCTTTACTGTTTTCCCGCGACTTAATATCTTCAGATAGCATTCTGTGTTTTGTCGCAAAATTTTCGGGTGTAGGTGCATGCATTCTTGTTCCAAATTCTTCTTCTATTTTCATATTTTTCTCTTTTAATCTTAATAAACCCTCTTTTATTAAGATTTTAAGTTATTAATAGTTATTAACATCCTGCCTTAATTCTACCCCCCCAGTAAAAGATGTCAAATTTAAAATTCCAAACTGAATTTTATCAATTCCTTTTTAATGATTTCATCATCAGTTTCAAAACCTTTTAAATAATCAACCTTTTCAGAATAATCAACATCTTTAAAATATGCTAATTGCGTTCTGAATATTTTTTCGTTAAATTCGCCCCCAAAAATATGTCTAGCTTTTTTTGTGATTTTATCAAGCGAATAAAAATCCCTCATAATAAAATATAGGTCAACATAATCCTTCCACTTGGCGCGCATTCCCAAAGCATAGGCCTTCATGGCGGCTAGAGTTAAGAGGTCTGGCATTTTAATAATATCATCCAATTTTTTCGCGTAGTCTATCTTAAAATCATATTTAAAAAAAGTCATTTTTACTTTGTTGACTACCAAATTGAATTGGCCAGTTTCAGCATAAAGTAATTTATCTATTTTTACTTGCTGGCTTACTTTTCTCTTAATAAGAACATTGCTAAAATTTTTATCAGTAAAAAGATCAAAATCAATTGAATGACGATGGCCAATATGTAAAGCCATGGCCGTGCCGCCAACCAAACCAAAATCTTTGGAAAAAGATTTAACTAATGGCAATAATTTTATTTGATCAGCAGTTATTATTTCTTTATGCATATTTATTAAAATAAAGTTCAAAATAATTTTTTGTTTTTGACAAATAATTACATCTTTTCTGTCGTGACTTCTGCCTGAAAATCCGAGCTGCTTTTTTTAGGCCTAAAATTTTAATCGCTTTTTTAACATCATCCCAGTCACCGTAGTTCAAAACTGCTTCCAGAATAGTCGCGTCTGAAAGTGCCTCATAATTTCTTGTTGACCAGACCAAGTATGGTCTTTTTTTAATGAAATCTTGTATCATCATGTATCTATTTTATCATAAATTAAAAATTTACGCAAAATATAAAAAATGCTAAAATATGCTTATGAGCAGAAAGTTAATTTTTATCATTTTAATTATTATCTTTGTTTCTCTGGCTTTGTTTATTTTCTTGCCTAAAAAACAAAACCCGGAACAAATTAATCCATTAAAAAATATGCCTGTCATAACTCAAAATCAAATCATCCGCCAGCCAGCGGTGGCCGGACAATTTTACCCGGCTGATAAAAAAGAATTAAACGACATGCTGGAACAATTTTTAACCAGGGCCACGACCACTGATATCGCCGGTCGGCCGCAGATTTTAATCGTGCCTCATGCCGGCTATGTCTTCTCCGGCCAAACAGCGGCTGATGCTTTTAAAACAGTGGCTGGCCAACCCTACCAAACCGTCATCATTCTCGGCTCAAGTCATAATTATCCGGTTGTTGGTCTGGCGCTTTATAACGGCGATGCCGTGGCCACGCCGCTTGGCCAAATTAAAGTTAATAAAAAAATGGTGGACAAACTGATTAACAATCAATCAGCGGTGGATGATAAAACAAATATTTTTATCAATAATGACATTCACACCCCGGAACATTCATTAGAAGTTCAGCTGCCATTTTTACAAAAAACTTTGGCTCCCGGCTGGCAAGTCGTTTTAGGTTTAACAAATAACGATGACTTAAAGACCTTAAGCTCCATCGCCGAAGACCTGAATAAAATTATCCAAAAATATCCTTCAACCTTGATTGTCATTAGCTCTGATTTGTCGCATTATCCAAGCGCTCAAGATGCTGTCTACAGCGACCATAAAATTTTAGAGGCCATTTTAAGCGAAGATGCTTCCGAGTTAGAGGAGGCCACGGAAAAAATCATGGCTGAAAATTTGCCCAATCTGGTCACCTGCGCCTGCGGCGCTTCGGCCATCAAGATTGGTATGTTGATTGCTGACAAGCTTGAACTCACTGGCACAAAACTTCATTATTCAAATTCCGGAGATACTGAATATGGTGATAAAAATAAAGTGGTTGGCTATAGTGCTGTTGTGTTTACAAAAAACCAACAGCCAACAATCAACAATCAACAATATTTATCGCCGCAAGAGCAAACTGCTGCTCTGCAACTAGCTCGCAATACTTTGGAATTGACATTCGGTTTAACCAAAGAAAAATTTACTGACTATCAAAAATACCCCGTCTTTGCGGAAAAACGGGGTGTCTTTGTCACTTTGAGAAAAAATGGCGAACTGCGCGGCTGCATCGGCTTAATTGAACCGGTTTCCGAATTGGGTAGCGGCATCATTGAAATGGCTAAAGCCACCGCCTTTAATGACTCTCGCTTTTCACCTCTAACCAAAGAGGAATTAAATAAGATTGAAATTGAAATTTCTGTCCTCACTCCGCCGCAAAAAATTTCAGATCCTGAAAAAGAAATTGATCTTGGCAAACACGGGGTAATTGTGCGTTCTGGTTCGCACTCCGGAGTATTTCTCCCACAAGTTGCCACTGAAACCGGCTGGGATTTAGAAACTTTTATGGGCCAACTATGTTCGCAAAAAGCTGGTCTGCCCGCCAACTGCTGGAAAAATGGTTCTGTTACAATTTATACCTTTGAGGCACAGGTGTTTGAGGAAAAATAAAAATCAAAAAGGAGGTCATAAAATGTTTAAAATGGAAGGAAGACATTTAGTAAAATGTCGCAACCTAACTCTAAAAGAGTTGGAGGAACTTTCTCAAAAACAGGTCATATGGGTAAGTGCTCACGACTCTACTCAAGAGGGTATAAAACGAGTCACGGTTATAAATTATCCCGGGTATTGTTTGTGTAGGGATGAATGGGCATTTATTAGATATGACCTAAAAAATCGAGCTGGATTCTACTGTACAGCCAGCCACTGTTGGGAGGGCCATTGGCACACTAAGAAAGGGAACTGGGTAAAGTAAAAACCACAATATCTTATAAAGGTTTGTGGTTTTTACTTTGTGCTAAAACTACTCTCCGGCAGAGTCTCCCCTTAGGGACTCCGACGACAATAATTTCCCCACCAAAAAACTCGGCTATTCAGCCGAGTTTTTTTAAATTAGACAAAAAAAGAGTGACATTGTTCTGGCGCTAGCCTACTTTTGCCAATAACGACTATCATCAGCGATGAAAGGCTTAACTTCTGTGTTCGGGATGGGAACAGGTGTGACCCCTTCTCTTAAAGCACCAGAAAAATATCACTCTTTTTTATATTATTTATTGAGTAAATATACAAGCTTTTAGGAATCCGTAAAAGGCCAATTAGTACAATCTAGGCTGAATCTCTTACGAGACTTACACCCGATTACCTATCAACCTGGTAGTCTGCCAGGTGGCCATAAAATCCTAATCTTAGGAACAGCTTCGCGCTTATATGCTTTCAGCGCTTATCTAACCCGAACTTAGCTACCCAGCGATGCCATTGACATGACAACTGGTGCACCAGAGGTTCGTCCTTCTCGGTCCTCTCGTACTTGAGAAGGGGTCCTTCAAGATTTAATACGCTCACAGTAGATAGGAGACCAAACTGTCTTACGACGTTTTGAACCCAGCTCGCGTACCGCTTTAATTGGCGAACAGCCAAACCCTTGGGAGCTTGTTCACCCCCAGGATGCGATGGGCCGACATCGAGGTGCCGAACCGCGCCGTCGCTATGGACGCTTGGGCGCGACTAGCCTGTTATCCCCGGAGTAGCTTTTATTCGTTGATCTTCCACTCTCCTATATGAGGTGGTCGGTTCACTAACTTATGCTTTCGCAACTGCGCGACTTGTAGGTCTTGCAGTAAAGCTGGCTTATGGGTTTGCCCTATGACTTCGATTTCCATCCGAAGTTAGCCAACCTTTAAACGCCTCCGTTACTTTTTAGGAGGCGAGCGCCCCACTCAAACTACCCGCCAGATACTGTCTTCCCCGATTAATCGGGGAGTTAGATATATAAAATGCCAAGGGTGGTATTTCACTGACGTCCCGACTTGCGTCAGGACTCCCACCTATACTGAACATGAACAATTCATATACCAATATCAAGTTATAGTAAAGCTTCACGGGGTCTTTTCGTCTAACTGTGAATAGGCGGCATCTTTACCGCCACTGCAATTTCGCCGAGCCCCTTATTAAGACAGTCTCCAAATCGTTATGCCATTCGTGCAGGTCGGAACTCACCCGACAAGGAATTTCGCTACCTTAGGACGATTATAGTTATCGCCGGCGTTCATCAGCGCTTAGGATCAAAGCTTGCACTTCTCACCTTAACGTTCTGACACTGGCCAGGCATCAGCCTCTATATATAGTCTTACGACTTAAGCAGAGACCTGTGTTTTTGGTAAACAGTCGTTTGGAGTCTTTCGCTGCGCCCGCTCAAAAGCTTGCGCTCTGAACGGGAGGGCTTATCCCGAAGTTACGCCCGCTTATTTGCCGAGTTCCTGAATAAAGGGTTATCTCGTACACCTTAGGCTTCTCGCCTCACCCACCTGTGTCGGTTTACGGTACAGATGCTTTAAATCATAACACCAAAACTTTTCTTGGTACTAAATTACATAAATTCGATCCACCCGGAGGTTTCACTTCTATCCCAATGGCTTACGCCATTGAAAAACGCCATAGTCATATGACGCTTATTCACTCTAGTACGTCATCTTGGAGATAAATCTAAAGCAGGACAGGAATATTAACCTGTTCTTCCATCCCACGACGCCTTTCGCCGCCGCGGTTAGGCCTGCCTAACCCTGGGTTGACAATCATTGCCCAGGAAACCTTAGGTTTTCGGTGGGCAGGATTCTCACCTGCCTTTTTGCTACTTATGCCAACATTCTCGCTTCCTAGGCCTCCACACTGGCTCACACCATATGCTTCAACGACCTAAAAATGCTCCTCTACCCCCTTCACATATTTTTGTGATAAAAATTTTTATCACAAAAATATGTGAAGGGCCTCATCTTCGGTACTACGTTTAAGCCCCGATAAATTTTCGGCGCGGAAATTCTTGACTAGTGAGCTGTTACGCTTTCTTTAAAGGATGGCTGCTTCTAAGCCAACCTCCTAGTTGTATGAGAAAATCCACAACCTTTAACACTTAACGTAAATTTAGGGACCTTAGATTGAGATCTGGGCTGTTTCCCTTTAGACCAGTGAAGCTTAGCCCCCACGGTCTGACTGCCGGAAAGATTTACTAGTATTCGGAGTTTGATTGGAGAGAATACCCGAAGGCTTCAACCCCATCCAGTGCTCTACCCCTAGTAAATTATTTTATCGACGCTAGCCCGAAAGCTATTTCGAGGAGAACCAGCTATTACCAAGTTCGATTGAAATTTCACCTCTAACCACAACTCATCCCAGCGTGTTGCACGGCGCAAGGGTTCGGACCTCCTCCAGATATTACTCTGGGCTCATCCTGGTCATGGCTAGCTCACTTGGTTTCGGGTCTTATATATGCTACCTTTTCTTTCAATATCATTAACTCGAAAGCATTGAGTTAATAATATTAAAAGATATGCGCCGGTTAAGACTTGGTTTCCCTTTGCCTATCTCCCTACGGGGAATTAGACAAGTAACATACACAAACTCGTTGGCTCATTCTTCAATAGGCACACGGTCATCCCGACTTAACATCGGGACTCCCATTCTTTGTAAGTATGTGGTTTCAGATACTATTTCATCTCCCTCACCGGGATACTTTTAACCTTTCCCTCACGGTACTAGTTCACTATCGATCTTGAAAAGTATTTAGTCTTGGGTCATAGTCGACCCGGATTCAGACAAGATTTCACGTGTCTTGCCCTACTTAAGAACACTTGAAGTATAAGTGTAATCCCTTTCGCGTACAGGACTGTCACCTTCTTTGGTCGCTCTTTCCAGAGCTGTTCCTCTAGGGAAATTACTTTTTGTAACTCATCTTCTATTGTATAAGCAATAGAAATATCAAGGTCTTGCAACCCTAAGTTAAGCAACGGCTTACACCTTTAATGCTAGATCCATACACTAAAAGTGTACTTCTCTCGCAAACACTTAAAATAGTTTAGACTGCTCCCCGTTCGTTCGCCACTACTAGGGGAATCTTATTAATTTCTTTTCCTCCGCTTACTGAGATGTTTCACTTCAGCGGGTATGCACCGTCCCCGTGCCGATATTGATACCGATTTTTAAATTCAGTCCCTTGCCGAAATTGCAACTTCGGCCGGTAACCAAACTTAACGTCGGAATCAAAATCGGCATTGGGACGGCGATCGCGCTTCACGCGATCGGGTTTCCCCATTCGGAAATCCCCGGATCAAAGCTTGCTTACCAGCTCCCCGAGGCTTATCGCAGATTGCTACGTCCTTCATCGCCTTTTCAAGTCAAGGCATCCACCACATACATTAAATTACGGATTCCTAAAAGCCTATATTATTACCAATGCTTCTACGAAGCATTGGTTCTAGGAATTTAAAAAACTTACATTTTTACTCTTCCCCCTAGCTATTCTGTTTAGATGAACATCCACTAATTCCAGTTTATGAAATCTAATATAAATTTCATAAACTGATTTTACTGGTACCTTTTAAATAAACAAAAAACCGCTCTTAAGCGGCGCAGCCAAATTTTAAGTTTGCCAAAAAGCTACCCGCTTAATTTATTAGTTAGTAAAACTTGTATCTGCATAAAATGTTAATATTTAAAATTGGGAGCCGTTCGGCGCTGATGCGCTAATCTTAGTAAAATTATCGCCACCCGCCAACAGAGAAGGTATGGAGGTGTGGATATTTCTGAAGATTTTTAAACCCGTGGTCATTATATCAAATACTAAAAATATGTCAAATTCGATAATTTTACAACCCTGTCAATCAGCGCTAAACTAATAATATATGATCACTTATCTCAAAGGCACAATCCTGGCCAAACAGCCAAAATTTATTATTCTCCTTGTTAATAATATTGGCTATAAAATTTTTGTTCTTCAAGCATTTTTAAAAAAAATCAAACTTAACCAGGAATTGGAACTCTACGCTCATCTCCGTCACACCGAAGACAATATGAGTCTGTTCGGTTTTGCCAGCCAAGAAGAGCTGCGATTTTTTGAGTTGCTCCTGACCATCTCCGGTGTCGGGCCAAAATCAGCCCTGGGCATTCTTGAGGCCGCCAAACTGACTGATGTTAAAAAGGCCGTCCTGCGCGACGACCCCTCAATTCTTTACAAAGTTTCCGGTATTGGCAAAAAAACAGCTGAACGGATTGTGGTTGAATTGAAAAACAAACTTGACTTATTCCCGGCCACTGAAAAACAAATTGCCCTTGACGATTCTGATTCAGAAGTTTTTGACGCCCTTGTCTCCCTTGGCTATGCTGATACCGACATCCGCCAGGCTCTTAAACAACTGCCGGCAGATACCGCTGGCGTTGAAGCTAAAATAAAATCCGCTTTAAAATTTTTAAGGAAATAAATTTGATTTAATCATCATCTGCTAAATTACTAAAAAGTTTCAAGGTATGAAACTTTTTATTTTTAAAATTGAAAATTGAAAATTCTCATTCTATCCTCTCCGGCTGATCAATCTTCTCTCCCCCAGAGGGAGATCCACCTTTGAGGGATATTTCCCTCGCCATTTTTATTTTATGGTTCTCAACTAATTTGATTATCTCCTGCGCCACGTAATGCGGTCGCGGCACTTCTTCAAAAACAACAACCTTTTCCGCCCCGGCCGTCTGAATATGCACCTCTCCGTAATTTAAAAATGTGGGCATAATACCCTTTTGCTCGCTTCTGACATCCTGAATTCTGAACAGTTTATGTTCAGCTACCACCCGGTTAAAAAGCCCTTTTTGCTCAATATTAATCACCCGACAATTAGTCACTAGCCAAACATCTAAATAATAATCCAGCCAAAAATAATACAAAAACAGCCACCAAAAAAGATAAAAACTGATGACCAACAATCTGATAAAAATCAACTCCAATTCACCCTGTAATGTGAAGCCTAGCTCGTTTTTAATAATAAAATAAGCGGCTAGCGGCACGAGCGCTAGAAAAAAATAAACCAGCAAAACCCGCCACAAAATAAATGGATGGCGGCGCAAAAAAAACACTATTTCTTCATCTGCTTCCTTGTGGGGTAGATATTTAAGACGAAACATATTTAAAAAATTATTAACTTCAAACTCCAGTCTATCCGGGCAATATAAATATAGGAAAAAAATAACAGTCCGGCTGATACCGCCAAATAAATTATCATCGTTGTCATATTAGCCATGGTCGCCACGCCAAATCTGACCGCATGATATAGCAAAAAAATGGAAAATAATATAAAAAAAGTCACCATCATTAAATATAAAAGCAGAAAGATAATAATTGGTATCGCCATTGGTCTAAAATAATTTATTTTCTTCTGGGTATGCCATGCCAAGATGCTCATAACCCAGCTTGGTCGCTGCTCGGCCGCGCGGTGTCCTGGCCAAAAATCCCAGTTGCATCAAAAACGGCTCATAAATTTCCTCAATCGTCGCCACCTCTTCATTGGTCGCCGCGGCAATTGTGCCCAGCCCGACCGGCCCGCCGCCAAACTTTTCAATAATCACCCTTAAAATTCTGCGGTCAATTTCATCCAGCCCCTGCTCATCCACCTCCAGCATTTTTAGAGCTTGAAGGCATGAAGCTATGTTTATTTTACCATTACCCTTGACCTGCACAAAATCCCTGACTCTTTTTAAAAGGCGGTTAGCGATTCTGGGAGTATTGCGCGAACGTTTGGCAATTTCATAAGCCGCCTCGTCTTCCACGGCAATATCCAGAATATTGGCTGACCTTTTAACAATCTGATTAATTTCATCCGGCTGATAAAAACCAATTCTAAAAATATTGCCAAACCTGTCCCGCAAAGGGGAAGAAACCATGCTCAATCTCGTTGTTGCCCCAACCAAAGTAAATTTTGGCAGCTCAAGTTTCAAAGTCCTGGCTGACGGCCCTTTGCCAATAATAATATCCAGCGAGTAATCTTCCATCGCCGGGTATAAAATCTCTTCAATAGTTTTATTCATCCTGTGAATTTCATCAATAAACAGCACATCGCCTTTATTTAAATTAGTTAGAATCGCCGCCAGATCGCCGGCCCGCTCAATGGCCGGCCCGGATGTCACTTTGATATCCACCCCCATCTCTTGAGCAATAATATGAGACAATGTCGTTTTGCCCAGCCCGGGCGCGCCATAAAACATCACATGTTCCAAAGCCTCGCCTCTTTGCCGAGCCGCTTCAATAAAAATCTTTAAATTATTTTTAATCGCCTCCTGGCCCACGAATTCAGCCAATTTTCTCGGCCGGAGCGTCAGATCAAAAATTTTTTCTTCCTCTTTTTCTTTGGGATTTATCACCCGTTCTTCAGCCATATATTTATTGGAATAATCCTTGATAAAGTTTACAAAACTTTGTGAAGGGTATATCTCAATTCTAACAACAATCACCCCTTTTGGCAATAAATTCTGTTTTTTTGATGTTCTTGCCTTATGGTAGGCAAAGAGGTAAACTGGGAATAGACTACCAATAAAAAATTAGCCGCTGCCATTCATTTTTATTAAAAAAATATGAACGAATCAACTTTTAAAAGAAGACTGAACAAGGATGAATGGTCTAATGGTTACGGTTATCTTTTTGAGGGTAAAAAACTGGAGCGAGAAAAAGATCGAGCCATAATCAAACTCACCTTTGTTCGTCATGGTGAAAAAGAATTAACTAGCGGTTCGGAAACCGCTTTAACCAAAAGGGGAATTTTTGAAGCCGCTGTTCTCGGCACTAAAAGGGATGAAAAAGATACTTTCTCAATCAATTATAGCCCGACAGACAGGACTAAATTGACTGGCGAGATTGCGAATTTATCAGAAAAATTACATGGGGAAATAAAAGAAGAAGCATCATTGGGCGTGAAAAATAATTTTTCCAAAGAATATTTGGAACAGTTGCTTGATATTAAAAGAAAAATGTTACCCGAAGATATTTCCACCATTACGTCTGACCAGAAAAAGGAAATTGATGAGCAGGTTACGAGACAACAGCTGGCTGAATATTTAAAACACGGGACGCATCGTCCAGATGATGAAACGTTATCGCCTGCTGAAATGGCTGAAAAAATTCCTACGATTATTAAAAAATACGAGTCGGAAATAAATAATAGAAATAAATATGAGAGTAATTCAATTCACGAGGTGTTAAATATCACCCATGACATAGTTATTGCCAGCTTCCTAAATAAATATTTGCCAGATTATGATCAAACCAATATTAGGCCGGGCGAAGGGTTTGAGATAATAATTAAAGGACAAGGCGTCGGTGACGATAATGATAAAATTGGGTTGACTCTGGTGTTTAGAGGAAAAGAATATCCCCTGGATATAAATTAAATAAAAAAAATGAAAGCAGATGATTATATAAAAATGATCAAAGATAATGGGTTAACCCACACCAGCTCAAGGGAATTTCCTTTGATATCAGCAAGCTGTATATCTTTGGGTTATACCAAACTTCTTAAAAAAGCGGTTGGTTATTCTTATAACACCACAGGCAGTATTGGCAAAAAAAATCAGGCTAATTTTTTGATAAATGAAAACAAGGTCGGGGAATCAGTTGGTAAAATGTTAAAGCGAAAAAATTTAAATTCATTAATTCAAAAAATGAAGGGGTTTTTTGATAAAAATAAACAACTTATAATGCGCGCTAAGAAAGAAAAAGATTATTTTAAAACATTAGAAGTTATATTAAATGTATATCCTCAAGTTTTTTCTCAAACAGGTTTTTACAATTCTATAATGAGATACGCGCAAAACGATCAGCATAGGGCAAAAAAGTTAGGTAGTTTAGCCTTTTTTGTTGCAAGGGATAAAGATGTTGCGGCTAATTTAATCTATCCAGTGATAGAACCGCTCATTAAAAAATGCGTTAATAAAATCGGAAAAACTTTTTGTTTTGACGGCGATTTATTAAGATATACAACTTTACAAGAATTAAAAAAATTTATCAAAGAGAAAAAAATTTCTAAAAATAATATTATTGGGTTGTCTAAAAGGAGAAAGGGCTATTTATATTTATTCCAAAAGGGCAAAGAATACATAACCTCTGATCAGGATGTTATTCATGGCGTATATAAAACATTTATTAATGCCAAAAAAAATATAAATATTTTGGAAGGAACCACTGCTTATCCTGGCAAGGTAACAGGGAAAGTATATAAGGCATTCCATGGAGTAAAAATTTCCAAGCCTGGCTATGTATTAGTAACAAATATAACAAAACCGGCGGATACGCCGCATCTAAAAAAATTCGCGGGCATAATAACCAATGAAGGAGGGATACTTTCGCATATCGCCGTTTTCGCTAGGGAATTTAAAATCCCTAGTATTATGAGCACCAAAATCGCCAC
>Ga0210006_1002288_pt1 | contig 12644 bp, 10 predicted proteins | sample CryGey02umfilter_2_FD_185452 | JGI IMG/M metagenome (GOLD analysis project Ga0210006, IMG submission 185452) | Groundwater microbial communities from aquifer in Utah, USA - Crystal Geyser 4/10/14 0.2 um filter (SPAdes) (version 3) | ecosystem: Environmental > Aquatic > Deep subsurface >... | reverse complement strand
TGGCGTATTTCGTCCTATCCAGATCCGTGAATCATCATTATGAAACAAGCCCCTGACAGAGGAAAGTTTCGCATGATCAAGATTATCACGGAAATTAAATCGACTTACAGTCAAAACAGGTTGTGAAACAGTCGTGCCCGGTTCTTGAAACTGTTCAATGCCACTATCGCTATTTAAAGGAACAGAAGGTTGAACAAAAAGACTTTCCCGTAAGGCATTAGGAGAAGATAAACCCAGTAATTCTACTGCTCTGCGGATAGCTTCAACTAAGCATTCATCTGCTCTTTTAATATTCAACCCTTCATTTGGAGTGGCAAGCTTGGAAATTCTTTCATCAGGCACCCAAATTACGGGTCGTCCGTCATGCGTGGTATGGCCAGTTACTATCTGCTGGACTTCAGCTTTTGGTAGAGGAAGGGGTTTCTTCATGGAGTAAAAATTTAAGTGTTAGGAAGTTAATTATATCTATTTTAAAAAATTTGTCAATGTTTTTTTCGCGGTTTGTTTTGTGTTGAATGGGTTGCATTGTATCGTAGAGACGTAAAATTTTACGTCTCTACCGTTACACAACCATTATTGCTGTTAAACAAACCGCGCTTTTTCGTAAACTTTTATGGTTTTTGCCGTCATTTTTTCTGCCGTGAACAATCGGGCGCGATCCAGTCCGGCTTTTTGAATAATCCGCCTCCGTTCCGGGTCATGAATGAGCGTCGCAATGGCGCTGGTCAGCGCTGTACTATCCGCTGGTGGAACGAGTAATCCGCTTTTGCCATCTTCCACAAGTTCCGGCACACCTCCGGCACGCGTCGCGATCACCGGCACACCGCTTGCCATCGCTTCGACCACCACCAATCCAAACGCTTCTTTTAGCGAAGGCAGTACAAACAGATCCGAAGCCTTCAGAATTTCCGGCACGTCTTCCCGCCAACCCAAAAAATGAATATTAGGTTGATCACCATATTTCTTTTTCAGCTCATCCTCCAGTGGTCCTGTGCCCACCAGCATGAGATGAAGATCGGGAATAGTTTTTTGCAGCTCGGAAAACGCGTCCAAAAGAAATCGGTGTCCTTTTCGCGGGTGCATTTCCGCAATGCACGTGATCACCGTATCTCCCGGCGGAATGGGTAACTGTGCCCCATTCATTTTGTCCAAAAAACGATTCAACTCAATGCCATTGTGCACCAGGTTGAGCCGTTCCTGCGGAATGTCGAACGTGTCCATTAATTGTCTAAAATTGTCGGCACTGATCGCGATCGTCTGTTTCGTCCTTTTGATGCATCTCTTTTTTACCCATTGTTTCCACCCGTGCAATGCAAAAGGATCGTGCTCGGTAGTCACAATCGGAACCCCTACCTGACTCGCTGCAAAAAACGCATAGCGGCAACTGCCGGGGTTCCACAGATGAATATGAATCAGATCAAAATGTCCTTTTTTCAAAATCCGTTTCAACGCAAAATAATGTCTTGGGTCATGTTTGTGGATCGTCCGAATGGAAAGCAGTTCGTTATAGGCCTTTTCCAACGCCGTACGTCCGTTATTTAGCTGACTGTATACCCCATAAGCCAAACACACCGAATGCCCCGCTTTTCGTGCTGTTTTCGCGAGCAATTCCATCTGTTTTTCCGCCCCGCCAACATGGGGAGTGTCCGTATAAAAAAGAATTCGCATATCCGGTATTTATTGTCGCCTAAAAGATACCATGATTTTGCAAAAATGAGGATTGGCTGTATCTGCGAAGAAAACAAAAAGTGACATCTTCGAGGCTTCTTCGCCACGGACGTTTCAATCATTGCTTTGATAGAGTATTGTCGGATGATTTTGAATGGTGGGTCGTCCGGGGCTCGAACCCGGGACAAATAGCTTAAGAGGCTACTGCTCTACCGACTGAGCTAACGACCCTCAAAAAAAGCCCCATTACCTTATCACAAGGTTTATTGGGATTCAAGTATACACATTCCCTCCGATCATTATCTTGCTTCATCACTCATTTTCATTACAATAAGCGTACGATAGGGGCAAGTGGTGAAATTGGTAGACACGCAGCGTTCAGAGCGCTGTGTCCCCCGGGACGTGGAGGTTCAAGTCCTCTCTTGCCCACCAAAGCAGTATATAGAAGTTATTTTCGGGATGTGGAGCCTGCCTGCCGGTAGGCAGGGTTCCCGCCCTACGTGACTTCGGCGGACAGGCCAGGATGAACTCAAACAATTGTTTTTTGGGGTATTTTAGGGTATAATAAAGAGATTGCTAATATAAAAAATATGACCTTACCGGATAGACAACAAGATCCGTTAGTTTCCACAATACAGCCTGTTCATACAGAAAAAGCTGTTGTCATGAACGTTCGTGAACTAATGGAAAAAGTTTTTCCTAAATGTGCTGTGGTAACAGAACTCCCGCCTTCAGAAGCATTACGTCAGAACAACCTTCGAATATTTAGACTCGATGTTACAGATCCAGAAAAATTCAAAACTCCGGAAATGTTTCGGAAGAGAGTTCCTTACTTTGGAGAATTAATATTAAATGCCCTAGAAGAAAGGAAACCGACTCCGAGGAAATTCAAAGCAGACGATCCAGAATTTATAGACGAATTTGTAAGAGATTATTTACCGACCTTTCCAGTTTCTACAATATATTTTATTGCTTCTCCAGAAAAAGTAGTGGGGTATTCGTCGGGGTACAAAACAGAAGCAGAAGGAATCGGAACTGTTTTTTATGCGCTTCTTGCCACTATAGATAAAAATTTAAGAGGAAGGCCAGGAATCGCCAAAAGTTTAATCGGACAGCCTTACGGGGATAAGGATACCCAGGCCGTCATGTCAGACAGTCTCGTTCCGGCGGCGGTGAAAACAGAGTTCAGTGTTGCGGAAGAAAACGGATTTGCGGCTTATTACTGCGGATTCCGGAAGGGAAACATGGACACCCCTCTTTCTCCGGCGGAAAGAAAAGTCATTGATGATCTTCTGCCCGTAGAACAGCGGCAGGTTGAAATGGTTGGACTGGACGAATATCAGGAGGGTCTCCCTCAGCATTTGATCAATTTTGGAGAGTATGGAATACCTCAGTATACCAGAGAAGAGCTGAGATTTTCGCCTGGTGATCCTCTTCAAAGAACATTTGAACGGCTGATCGATTTACGCCCCGGAGAGAATATATCCGGTGCGCTTATTCGCGTACGGAAAAAACTGATCGGAGAATCCTAAACCTCCAATTCTTCAGCTTATTTTTACCATAATATTAAGATTTAAAATTTAAACAAATTTACTTATGACTTCTCCAAATGTTCAAACGGATCCATCAGATCCAATGGTAGCTCCAAAAGCATTCACTCCACCTCTTGCGGGGGGCGCGGTGGAACCGGCAGAAGCCACAACAGATGCGGTGGCAGAAGCGACAGGCCATCAGAAAGATTTAGCCACAACAGATGCAATACGTGCTCAGTTAGGGCAGGCGGTTCCGGCAAGTCCGCTGGCGGTTCCGGCTCTGAGTAAATATACAACCACAACTGAAGTAACCGATCTCCCGGAAGGTTTAAAACAAAAAGGGTTCGCAGTACACGTAATGGAAATCCGTGATCGGAAGGGGTTAATGGGTGACGAAGCCGCTTTAAGAGCTTTAATCCCCCCCTCGGTAAAATTATATTCGATGTTTTCGAAGACAGAGATGCTCCCGAAGAATTCAGACCTGATGATGAAAAATTTGTCCAAACATTAATGCAGAATTATTTTAGGGATGGGGATTTAGGATCCGCGGATAAAGTTTATGTTTTTTCTAAAGACGGTAAAACGGAAGGAGCCAGTCTTGTTAAGTATGAGGAGGGGGAAGGAACCGGAAAAGTGCTGAATTTACTGCTGACTACCGTAGAAAATAGCAGCAGAGACGCGGGGATAAACAAAGAGATGCTGGATGTTCTTTTGAGTGAGGAAAGGGATGTGCTCGGAGTAATGGGAGTTACTCATACGCCGGCAGCTGTAATCAATCGGATGAAAGTAGGCGCTCGGCATGGTTTAACCACTTATTTCGGGGGAAGAAAAAATGGGGATTCCAATGAGGCTTTAACGGATCAGGAAAGGGAAAGGCTTAAAGCAATGATGAAACTGGTAGATGGGAATATCAAAGAGTATGGATTTGAAGGGCTGCAAGAAGGGGTGCCGCCATTTCACGTTTCTTATGGAGAATCCAGTATTCCGCCCAGAATAGAAGAGGAATTGCTATTTAGTGACACCGAAAGTCCGTTAAAAAAAACTTTCCGGGAAATGATCAGATGGCAACAGGAACACAAACCCGAAGAAACTGTTTACGGAACCCTTTTTTCGTTGCGCTAATATTCCAGGTCAATCACCGGCGGAATTTCCCGGATAAACTCCTGTGCCAGTGTGTAGGTATAAGCACCTTGATAGGGCATCAAAAGAATATCTCCTTCTTTAGGTTGCCCCTTGGTATACATGTAGTACCCCCAAATGTCGTCCGGCGTACAAAGGGAACCATAAGTGATGAAAGGAATCTCCCGAGTGGTGGTGAATTGGGAAAGATTAAAGATAGGCGCGTAATAATAAAACTGAAACAGTTCCCACCCCACCATATTATTTCCCGCGTCCGCGATCCCCATCCGGTCATTCTTAATATCCGTCAGATTCAGCAAAAAATGCATGGAACTATGAGAAATAAACCGTCCCGGTTCCGCATATAAAGTCACACATGGCAATAGGGGAAGTATTTTTGTTTTAAAGGTGGCGGAGATTTTTTTTGCAAATAATTCGATTGGCTGTACGTTAAGAGGTAGTGTTCGGGGTCTGATTTTATCTTCAAAAACAACATTAAAACAATCTGTCGAAAGGTCTGTTTTTTGTTCGGGGTTCCAGCCATAAAATGCCTGCCATTGTTGAGGGTAAAATCCACCGCCGATATCCAAATATTCAAACTTCTTTCGTTCCCGCTCCGTTAGATTGATTTTGAGATAACAAGCAAGTTCCTCGATTGTTTTTACATATTGTTCGGAAGTTTTATTGAAACTGATGTGAAAATGAATACCACAAAAAAGAATAGAAGAATGCCGTTGGGCTTGATGAAAAAAATCGGCAAGTTCTTCCATCGGAATTCCGAACTTTGTCCATCCCGTCTGCATTTTGGTATAAATTCGCACCCCGCATCGAACGATTGTTTTTTTTGTTTTAGCCATTTTGGCAAGTAGCTCCAACTCACGAAGACTCTCCAAGTTGACTGTGATTTTTTTGTGATGTTTTAAAATCAGCTCAAAATCCTTTTCGGTTTTTGCGGGACCGGTATAAATAATGTTCTTTGCTCCCGATTTTAAGGCCAAATCCAATTCTCTCCGGCTCGATACATCCAAATTTTCCCCTTCTTCCACAACTGTTTTTAATAACCCGGGATAATAATTGCTTTTTGTGGCATAAAACAGATGGACATCCACTCCCTCCTTGCGAAAAGCGTCTTTAAACATCTGAACATTTTTTTGCACCTCTTTTTTGTCAAAAAGATACAACGGATCCCCCCTCTTTTTTGCAAGGGTAATAAAACGATTTTTAACCTTTTCAATGAGCTTTAAACGCTCCTGGAAACAGGGGATTGAATTCATTTTTTAATAATTACATTTTCAACGTGTTTTAAAAAACGCTGAGCTTTCGCTGAAAAAGTATACTTATTTTTTGTCATTTTCAATAACGGAAAATGGGTCAACATGAAACCGATAAAATTTGATGCTTTTAACACTTCTCCGTCAGGCCGGACAAAATAAACAAAAATAGAGCCTTTTTTTTCTGTAAACTTCTCAACTTTAAAAGAAATAAATTGAAGCTTTCCCTCTTGAAATTTATAAATGCCGCTTTTTAGTGCATTTACTCTTTGACCGGCAGGCATGTAATAAGCCATAAAACCACAATCCAGATTAAATCCTTCATACTTCGAATCCGGGATAAACGGTTTATGAGCGCTCAATTCTCCGCCCGTTGTGATTTTAATGAATTCCTCAGTAAACACCAGGCCATGCAAAAGCTCCGTCCGGAAGGCCATATGCGGTGTGGAACCGCCGGTACGCGGATTACATTCAATAAAATATAGCTCTTCTCCGCGGAGGATAAGATCAAACGCGGCAATTCCCCTAAACCCCAATTTCTGAAATTCTTTACCGGCCTTAAACAGCATCCGGTTTATTTTTTTGATGATGGCTTCGGAGAAAAAAGAAGTTTTAACCCACTGGATTCCATAATAAATACTTTTCCCGTCCGGTTGCGAAAAATAAGCCTGCATTCTTATGGCGGAAAAAACTATTTTTTTAGGGCCGATTAAAACACTCACCCCCAAAGGAATTCCCTGTTCTATAAAATGCCGGCAGAGTAAAGGAAGCTTCACTTTTTTATTGCCGGAAATCAATTGCAGAATTTCTTTTTTCTCACGCATCAAAAAAGTACCCGAAGAACCATTGCTTTCAGGAATCTGCACAATAACAGGGAAAAAATCTATTTTTTCCAAATCCTTCTCTGATTTTAAAATCAGGCTTTTAGGAACCGGCAATTGATGTTTGTGCAGAAATTTGTCAAAGAAAATTTTATTTTCAAATTTTTTTTGGAATTGATGAGGGGTAGAAATTATTTTAAGTTTATTTTTACTCGCCCAATTATCCAGAAAAACAGACGTGTAGGTATCTGGCGCGATAGCTCCTATTTTATAGCGTCGGATCAAATCATTAAGATTCGTTTGATGAATTTGTTTTTTTTCACTTTTCCAGAGATCAAAAATGGATTTTTTACTTAAAGTTTTTTTACAGAAAACCTTAGGAGCTATGATTTTATCCGGAGGATAATTATTCTTTGTCAGTTCTCCACAGGGGCCTCCCGGTAGGCCGATGACATAATATTTTTCTCTTTTTGGGGAAAAAAGCATTTCCAAAAGCTCAAAAGATGCCATTTTTAATGGTTTCATAAGATTTCACTGGATATTAACAATAATCTTTTTCAATGCTTGCTTTGCTTTATTTTCAGCCTCTTCAGGGGTTTTGCCTTTGGCGGCGACATAACCGATGTAATCAAAACTTTTCGGGGGCAACGCGACTTCATCTCCCTCTTTCGCCATAAGAGTAATCTCAAATAAATCAAAGTCTTTTTTTAAGTTTTCAGGAACGGTGATTTTATTAATTTTTCCTTCCTTTTTCGGAAAAATAAATTCCATAAAAGTATGGCATTGGATCGGAACATTATATTTTCGTTCCATTCCTAAAGCGATCATAATGGATTCATACATCAAATTGTACCCCGTCACCTCAAAAATAGTATCATGCAAATCATCTCCTCCAATGCGGCAGCCGATTTCAACAATTTTAGCCCCTTCCGGTGTAAACATAATTTCAGTATGTGTCGCGGAATTATGAATACCCATTGCCCGCACGGTACGCTCAATAAGATTTTGGATTTCAGCCATTTCTTTTTCAGAACACACATAGGGTAGCCGGGCGGCAGTTTCGAGAACGTAAGGAGGCGCCATTCGAATTTGGTCTTCAATACCCATGAGGGTAACACAATCATTTTGAACCAAAGCGTCCACACTGATTTCATTACCCGTCATAAGCTCCTCCACCAAATAATCAGTGACCATGTTTACAGGTTCTTCCACACCCATTAAATTCATTTCTTCATTAGTAAATGTGAAAACATCTTCACTAACCGCCTTCTTTTTTAAAAAATCAATTGCGAAACTATATTTCTCTCTCAGATTTTTTAAATCCGTTTCATCGCGGAGAATAAAAGTTCCATAACTGGCGTTACCCCCAACAGGTTTTAAAATACAAGGTAAACCGATACGGCCGACAGCCTGGATGATTTCTTTTTCATCCCGCGCTAAAGTGAATTGGGGGATAGGAATTCCGTTTTGTTGTAGCTGTTGCCGCATATGATACTTACTCCGGCAATTGAAAGCGACAATGGGGTCATTCCCGATGCAGTCATACTCCTTAGCGAGAAAAGCCGTTAAAGGAGTCAGCCATTCTGATGTTTTAATGGCAACCGCATCAAAGTAAACAGGCTGTTTTTTCATATATTCCAACGCTTCTTTTGTTTTTCTTAGGTCATGAGTGAAATGTTTTTCAAAAACCCCCTTTTTCGGTTCAAAAGAGCCGTCACTCAATAAATACAAAGTGTGCCCCAGTGCTTTTACATCATAAAACGCCTGGTAAACCTGGGGGGTGTAATCGGATCCTGTAACGATTAATATTTTCTTATTCATCGGCAATGGTAATTTTAATATGATCACTGGCATCTCTTAATTTTTTCTGTGCCTGCTCTTCGGTATCGCCCTTTACTGATATAAAACCCATATAATCGAAACCGATAGGAGGTGGGGCCACGACAGAGCCAATATTTTTTGTCATTCGCAATTCAATAACATCCGGGTCTTTTGTAACACGTTCGGGAATTTCTATTTTTGTTATTTTCCCCTTCCTATCGGGCAGTAAATAGCTCATGGCTACATAACATTTTGGATTAAAATCATATTCTCTTTTTATTCCAAGGGCTATCATCACGCTTTCATAAACGGTGCTATATCCGCTAACATGATATATGGCTTCATGCAGATCATCAGAACCACTCCTACATGCTATTTCAACAATTCTGGGGCCATCTTTTGTAAAAATAATTTCTGTATGTGTTGCCGAGTCATGAATGCCAATGGCTTCAACTGTTTTTTGTATTAAATCTTGAATTTCTTTCTGCGTATTATCGGAATGTTGGCAGGGCATACACCCTCCTATTCTAACAAAATAAGGCGGAGGCATAATAATTTGCTCCTGTATACCAAGTATATAAGCCTTCCCATTTTGAACCACTGCATCAATAGTAATTTCAGGGCCATCCATATACTCTTCCACCAAATAATCAGTGACCATATTTACTTCATCATCTATTTCAAGCAGTTCCAGTTCTTCTTTGGTGAATGGCGATATTTCAGAAATTTGTTTCATAAGGAATTGAATTGAATTTTCATAATTCATTTTCAACTTTCCAAGGTCTTTCTTATCCCGAATCATAAAAGTGCCAAAACTGGAATGCCATCCAACGGGCTTGAGAACACAGGGGATTCCAATTTCCGTTACCGCCTTCTCCACATCTTGATAATTTTTACACAGCCTGAATCCGGGGACAGGAATTTTTTCTGCCTGTAATTTTTTTCTCATATGATATTTGCTTCTGCAGTGAAACGCTGTTCCGGGATCATTCCCTACGAACCCATAGTGTTTCGCAAGAAGCGCGATCAACGGAGTGACAAGCTCAACACTATTGGTAAAAACCGCGTCAAAATGGATATTTTGTTTTTTCAGAAATTCCATCGTGTCTGTTATTTTCGTAATATCACAAATGAATTGTTCTTCAAATATATCTACAGGATGATTAAGCTCTCTATCACACAACGAATAAAGGGTATATCCAAGATCATGCAGCTTGATAAGTGACGCATACACATGCTTTCCTTCAATGTAGCTTGGTATAAAAAGAACATTTTTCGCCATGAATCAATATTGTAAATGATAAAAAGGCGGTTTGTCTTTATAGCGCTGTACTGCCATCCAGATAATCTCTTCCAACAATTCTTCATAGCCATAACCCGCAAGTTTTGCGGCAGATGTCAAAAAATCATCCGGGCCAATAGGCGGGTTTGGATTCAATTCCAGCACAAAGGGGTTCCCGTTTTTATCCACTCGCAACTCCACCTTGCCGTAATCATGACAGTCAAAAATACTATAAACATCCCAGGCGATTTCGGTCAGTAATTTATCCAGTTTTTTAGGGATTTTAGCCGGTTTTTCAATGCGGATTGTTTTTAAAATATGGTTGCTTTCCCCGCTCTTTAAATCCGATGAATAAATATGCCAATGAGAGTGAGGCATTTTATCAAAAACAGAACGAATTAGGGGTAGAACTTCTATTCCCTCTTCATTCCCAATCAGGCAAACATCGTATTCATCCCCCTCAATGTATTCCTCCACCAGCGCGGGTCTTTTGTAACCCATCACGACTTTTTCCAGTTGTTTCTTGAGTTCTTTCGGATTGGTCACAACCGACTCATTGGTGATGCCAAAAGAATTATCAGTATTCGAGGGTTTAACAATAAGTGGATAAGTCAGATCCTGACGAATATCATCATCCATATCCCAAACATAGTCCCATTCCGGAGTGGGAATATCGTGATACGCCAGTATTTTTTTCGATTTGATCTTGTCCTGCGTGGTCGAAAGGGTGGCGGGGTTAGAGCCCGCATAAGGAAGCTGAAGCATGTCCAAAAGCGCCGGCGCATGAGATTCCAAGAGGGATGAATTATAGATCGCTTCACACATATTGAGCACAAAATCCACATTGGCTTTTTGAATTTCTTTAATCGGAATGAACGACTTGTTCATGTCAAAAACATGTACCTGATAACCCATGCTATTGAGTACGCTTTTAACTGTTGAGCCCAACGTGTTTTCTTTTCCATTTGTTTCCATTGCAAAGTCCGAATTGGTCAATATCCCGATATTGAGTTTTCGTAAATTATCCAGATCAACCGAACGGATTTTTTCAATTTTGGAAATTCTCAAAATTTCACTACGAGTGAGCGATGCGGAGGAAAGCGCGTTTTTTCGGTTGGTTTTGCCCAAAGAAGAATCTTTATGGAAGCGGGTGATATTGATTTCAATCTCATTCATACAATTGTTCATCACCGTTTCCGCCTCCTGATAAGTCTTCCCTTTTGTCACAATCCATCCTGCGTTCTCAAAGCCTTCCGGAGGAGCCAAAATGGCATCTCCCACATTTTTACCGATAAATAATTTCAGTACGTCAGGGTTTTTCTGAGTCTCTTTTACTCCTTCTATTTTTGTGATGATCCCCGAGTGATGAGGGATAAAATAGCGACAAATCACACAATCTGTTGAAAGTTTTTTAATGATTTCAACCTGCTCTCTAAGGGCGATTTGAAGCCCCACTTTCACCATATCCACTCCACATATGTTTTTAACATTGTAATAAATATCATCGCCTCCCATACGAGAGCCCACTTCCACAATTTTAGGACCGGATGGAGTGATCTTGATTTCAATATGAGCCAGACTATTTTGAACCCCAAGCGCGATGAGGGATGACTCAGCCAATTTAATCACTTCCCATTCGGTTTGAGAGTTGATGCGCGCAGGCGCTATGTCTCCATATTCTATAAAATAAGGAGGCTTGATCGGTTGCTTTTCATTGATTCCGATCACATGAGGAATGCCAAATTGAGAGTAACACTCCAAACTAATTTCCATCCCCGTCATATATTCTTCGAACAAAAACATGCCGGCGTTGTATTTAAAAATGGCATTGAATTCTTCGTTGCAGTTTTTTTGGAGGTATTCCAACGTACTTTCCGCTTCTTCTTCATTTTTGACCAGAACAACAAATTCACTATCTGAGCCCCAAACCGGTTTCATGACTGCAGGGAAGCCAACTTCCTTTATCGCCCCCTTAAGATCAAACTTGGTTTTAACCAAACAAAAAGCGGGATTACCAAGGCCTGTTTCCTTCAGCCGTTTGCGCATTTCAAACTTATTGCGGGTGTTAACCGCAGTGTGATAGCTATTTCCGGTCAATTTAAAGGCTTCGCAAACCCGGGCAAGTAGTGGAACATCATCTTCCCAAAAAGTAATCGCGCCATCAAAACGCACTTCCGGATTCCGCTCACGAAAGAGTTTGAGTTTTTCCAAAACTTCACTGTGATTGTACATATCGGCTTCCACATAGTGATCAACCAGCTTCTTCCCCACATCGAACTTTTGATTGACCAAAATAATGTTGGCCCCAAGTTTTTTTGCGATTTCAAGTGTGAATTTCTTCTTTTTACTCCCGGAATTAATGAAAACAATTGTTTTTCCTTTGAGCCCAGAAAGCTGCGACATATTTTTGATTTAGATTGTATTCAATATAGTTTCTTTGTGTAAAAAAACAATATCAAAATCACCGAAAATAGCTCACAAGAAAAAAGTCAAAACAGGATTCTTTATAGCCCATTATTTGCAGAGAGATTTTCTTTATCTCAAAATGCCGTATCCAAGTACACCCAGCGTTGCGGCAACAGTGGCTCTCTTGTTCCAAATCAAACGCTTTAATCCAACCCCCAATGCTTTAAAGGGGACAAAGGGAATGGACAAACATTTTCTTACCGGTGCAATTAGGGTGTCGGCACTCGGAGGAGTCCATTTTTTAATTCCCAAAAATCCAAGAAAATCCCGTACGCCGGCTCTTTCTTTAACGAGAGGCCTTTGTTCCGGTGCTTTTTGCGGTGCTTGCGCGGGCATTTAAAAAAAGAGTTAAATTGAGTTAGGGTGTATTTTATGTTCAAAAAACAAAATTTGTCAACTCCTTTTCTTTTTTCGTACCACGTACCCCACCTGTAACGGCTGTTCTATTGTAAAGGTAATTCTAAACCCTTGGCCGGGATGGGCTGCTTCGATCAATGTGCCGTTTTGGGCATCATGGAATTCGTGAAGGACAAACGGAATAGTTTTATCCGGAGTGATCACGTCCAATCTATCCCCTTGTTTCAAGGTATTTTTTACTTCCATCGTTACACAGTTTCCCTCCGCCTTTCGAATCACGCCGGCAAAACAATAATCATCATTGTAA
>Ga0210006_1002283_pt1 | contig 12666 bp, 10 predicted proteins | sample CryGey02umfilter_2_FD_185452 | JGI IMG/M metagenome (GOLD analysis project Ga0210006, IMG submission 185452) | Groundwater microbial communities from aquifer in Utah, USA - Crystal Geyser 4/10/14 0.2 um filter (SPAdes) (version 3) | ecosystem: Environmental > Aquatic > Deep subsurface >... | reverse complement strand
TTTTTCAAAAGAGGCAAGTCTTTTCCTTCTACGGGGTGCAAATGATTATCAAAACAGGGAAAATCTCCACCAAGAAATTTTATTTTTTTATCAATAATCCAGTCCATTGCTTCATGGGTAAAATAAGGGCTCTTTTCGACAAATTCTTTTTTATTCCACATTTTATACCAACCGGTATAAACAAGAAGCGTATCCCATTTTTTAAGTTTTGCTCCTGCCCTTTCTAAATCTTCTACAGTAATTGTTTCTGTCCCACTTTTTGGTGTCTTGATTACTACTGCTTCCCTGACAAGTTCTTCTGGTTTCAATTCATCAACTGTTCGAATTCCGCTAAATAAATGCGCTCCTGTCTCAAGATAGGTTCCAGAAAGAGTAGAAAGAAGGAATTTATGTGCACTGAATCCATCTTTCTCAACGCGCGCAATTTCTTCAATTTTTGCAGGGGGAAACGGCTCTCCATAATCCCACATATCATTTTCAATCATCCCTGAAATCTCAACAATTCTCATTCTCTTCTCCTTGGTGTCCTAATAATTTAATCGGAATTGGCCTAACAGGGGGACGGGATGTGAAAGGTATAATTTCTGAGATAGATTTACCTGTTTCTTCACTGATAATCCGCGCAACAAGTTTACTGCAGCTTTTCCCCCCACACAAACCCATTCCAGCCCTGGTCATCCGCTTAACCGCATCTATGTTTGTTGCTCCTTTTCTAATTGCCTCGTGGATTTCCTCTTCGGTTATTTCCTCACAACGACAGATAATTAAGGATTCTTTCTTATTAATCTTATCCCCCTGACTTCCCCTGAATATTCTTTAGGAACAGCAATCGTGATTACTGCTGTCCGATTATTTTTTTCTGGGTCAAGAACGCTAATTACTTTTGCTCTACACACTTTTTCCCCTTCACGATTGAGAGCGATTACTTCCTCACCCTTTTCTGGCAAAGGTAAAAATTCATAAGGAAGAGATATGGTTGATTCCTTATCATTATAATTATTATTTACAACAAAAACTGCCAATCCCGGACAGATTGGGATGCATCTGCCACAGCCCGTACAATTTTCTTCAATTAACCTGGGAAGATTTGTAATTGGTTTGCCAACAACAATTGCTTTTCTTGGACAAATTGTTTCACAGGGATTACAGGGAATATCCTGCACACATTCAATCACAACTACCCTTGCTTTTGCCAATCTTTCTTTTGAAGGATAGCCAGGAAAATTTTTATAATAGTCTTGCGTAAAAATCTTTTTTTTCATTTTACATTTTATGCAAAGAATTATATTGCTTTAAAATTAAATCTTTGGTCTTCTGGCGTCCTTCTCCAAAGGAACCTAATCGTAACTCTCTTAAACTTTCCCATGATAACTCTTTTTTCTCTTCTGCCTCTTTTTTAGAGATATAACCAAGAGATTCAGCAATGGCAATTCCTGCTAATTTTCCTTCTTCTATTGCTGTAGAAGCTTCTTCTATTCCCGAAACATCGCCGGCAACATAAATTCCGGAAACTGTTGTTTCCATATCTCTGCTATGCAATGGAATAAACCCACCCAGAGAAGGAATGTAGGTAAATTGACAACCAGCCATCCAGCAGAGTTCATCCAGTGGTCTTAATCCCACTGCAATGCAGACAAGGTCCACCTTAATCTCTTTTTCTGTTCCTTTAATCATTTTAAAATTTTCATCAATTTTAGCTATTACCGCCTTTTTTACTTCCCCTTTACCATCTGCCTTTACAATTGTATGGGAGGTGAGAATCTGAACCCCTGCACGAGAAATCTTTGCCGCATGTACCAGATAGCCAGAAATCTTTGGTAATGCTTCTACTAAAGCAACTACTTTTGCTCCTGCCTGAAGAAGTTGATAGGAAACAATCAAGCCGACGTTGCCAGAACCAATCATTAAAATTCTTTTTCCTGGTAAAACGCGCTGAATATTCATCATTGTCTGTGCTGCTCCTGCTCCCATTACGCCTGGCAGAGTCCATCCAGGAAAAGCTAAAGGATTCTCAAGTGCGCCAGTACCAACCACAATTTTTTTTGCCTGCAGGATTTTAGTCTCTTTCTCTGTTTTTATTCCTAAAAAATTATCCTGGAAAATACCCCAGACAACCGTGTTAAGAAGGACTCGCACTCCTAATTTTTCACTCTCAGAAAGCAAAGAATTTCCTATGTCATAGCCCCTTATTCCTGCTCTGTGTTGAGCTGAACCAAAGAAACGATGAATTTGTTTGAAAAGTTGACCCCCGGGCATGTCATTTTCATCAATAAGAATAACTTTTACCCCATAGCGTGCAGATTCGATTGCCGCACATAGACCGGCAGGACCTCCACCAACAACCATTACTTCTTCCATTTGCCAAGTCCTTTCTGTGTTTTAACTCTCATTCCTGATTGGACAGGAGTAATACAGGTTCTTATATTTGGAACACCATTAACCGTCATCACACAGTCTGTGCAACGACCAATTGCACAAAAAATTCCCCGTGGCTCTTTAAACTTAGAAGTAGCTCTTAATTTTCTAATTCCTTTTGCATAAAGAGCGGAAGCAATCATTTCTCCTTCATAAGCAGAAAATTTTTTCCCATCAACAAAAATGGTTATCTTTTTACCAAATTTTGCTTCACCTAAAATAGGATGTTTTTTTATTCTTAAGTCTTTCATCTTCTATATTGATTAAATGTGCGCACCTGAGACAAGACATTTTCCTCTGGATACTGAGGACGATACCAGCGCAAAACATTACATATAAAACCGCCTTGTGGCGTATTAAGTGTTCCCACCATTCTTCTTGCTTCCTTTTCCACATCTTCTGGTGTTCCTGTGGCAAGTACACATTTCATATCAACCATGCATTTGAGACATTTCTTTCCTTTAACCCTGTTTTGCAATGCCTCCATTCCTACTGAGTGGAGTTCAGCAAACTGCAGTACATCTATTTCCATTTCTAATAAATCATCGAGAATTGGTTTTATGTCTCCGTCCAGAAGAATTCCGGTATACATCCCTTCCTGATGGATGTGTTTAAATAAATCCTGATAAAAATTTTTAAAGTATTTACGCCACAGACTCGGGCTGAACATCATTCCAGATGTGCCGGCAAACTCATCAATAAGATTTACCATATGGGCACCAATTTTTTTCCATTTTGCCACAAGCTGATGGTGGTATTCAAAAATACTACCGACGATTTTTGCAACAAATTCAGGGTCTTCTGCAATTTTTATAAAAAGGTGCTCATATCCTAAAATATTAAAAGCAATTAAAAAAGCAGCTGGGTCAATATAGCCGCATATAAAACGGTCTGCATAATTTTCTTTAATTGTTTTTTCCGTTTTTTCAAAAAAAGGAGCAGTAATTTCAGGACTTGGAAATTTATAATCTTCCAGATTGTTCTTTCCACGCAGGGGATTTTCTAAAATAACATAAGTAGAATTCTCATCCAGCGGAACTTTTTGCAAACATCCCCATTCGTCTCTTCTTAAAACCTCTCCTTTTTCTGTTTTCCCTGAGTATTCAAAGGTCCAGTGATAGGTTGCCCAGGCAGAGTCAAAATCTTCTGTTCCGGGAATAAATTTTACTTTTTCTGGGTCCAGAGTACCGTAAGCATTGTAAATTTTGGGAACATCTACAAGTTCCATAGGTAAAAAATCAGGTTTATTGAATTCAATTGCTCTTTTTACTCTTTCAATATGATTCATGCAGGTCACATCTCACATATTCCATTTTAACTATCGAGATAGGGCGAGGAATAGAGATACGGGGATACCGATTATCTCTTCTCTTTTAAAACATTCTTTTTTTGTCAGAACAAGACCTTTTCCAAAAACTCTGCTAAGAGTGATGTAATCAGATGGAGAAATTTTTTCTTGATATTTGACTTCAACCGGTAGAAGAGACTTCTCCCGTTGAATGACAAAATCTATCTCAGAACCTCTTTTTGAATACCAATAGTGAAGGTTTTCTAAATATGACAATCCTTCACTTAAATTTTCCCCGGAAATTCTTAAGAGATGAGAGAACACCACTCCTTCAATCAACTTACTAAAAACAATGGGTTCGCCATAGGAAGCAGGGGATATGCCATAACTGGATGCAAAAAGCCGGAATATAAGAGGATCTAAAAAATAAATCTTTTTTTCTTTTTTGGGAAGGATTTTCCTTCTGGAAGGGTCGAAAAAATAAAGGATTGAGAGTATATAGGAATCTGCCAGCGTCTCTACATACTGGGTGACAGTGTGGAAGGAACCTACATCTATACCTTTGGCAAGGCCCTGCCAGCTCCAGCGCGAACCAAAAATTTCATAGACCCTTTTCATTACTTGTTTTAATATGGTCCTTTTTAATCTCCATTTTTCTATATCACTAATAATCACGGAGAGGAAAATATCATAGGTTTCTTTTGAAATGGAACCTTTTTGCCACAATTCATTAACTGCCATTGGCAACCCACCCACCTGAACATATTCTTCAAATAAATTTTGAATTTGGGGATAATGCATAAGATATGTAGTAAGACTCTGCTCAGATAGTGCCAGGAAATCTTCCAGGTTCAAGAGAATTTTAAAATTCTCTGGCAGTGAAATTTTATTCTCCATATACTCACGGAAAGAAAGCGGTAAAAGAACTTTATCTAGTTCCATTCCTCCCCCTCTTCTGCCAGGCATTCTTTCAGAACCTTTTTTTATGTCAATTGCAGAAGAACCTGTCAGGATAAAAACAGAGTTCTGTGCCAGCCCAATATCCACTAAATGCTTAATCGCCCTTTGCCAGTTTAGAACAGAAGTAATTTCATCAAGAAAAACAAATGTCTTTTTTATTCCATTGCCCTCTGCATATAATTTGAATTTGCGATAGATTTCAGTTATCTCTTTATATGAATGGGTAAAGTCCAATGAATAATAAAAAATACTTTTTGAAGGATAGTTTTCATGAAGGAGTTTTCTTATAAGCAGTTTTAGAAGGGTTGTTTTTCCAACTTGTCTCATTCCTCGGATGGTGTAAATTTTGAAGGAGGAAAAATCAAACTCATTAAAAATTCGAGGGAACCATTGTAATCTACTATGACTGAATTCTTTAATCTTGCTATCTTCATTAATTTTCTCGGGATTTTCCCACCAAGGGTTTTGTTCTATAAGTTCCCATTGCTCCACTTAGTACCTCCGTAAGCATTATTCTGCTCAAATCTGATACCTTTTTGAGCAGTTCTATGCTTAAATTATAGCACAAAACTCCAACTTTGTCAAGTTTTTCATCAGTTTTCATCAGTTTTCAGAAATTCCCCAAAATGTTCCTCTTATTTTTAGTTTATTCTGTCTCATTTCCTCTCTAAAAACTCAGCAAGAACAGTATAATTATAAGAATCAGGCCAGCTGATTTTTTTATTATAAAAACGCTCTGGGTTAAAAGGTTTGAGAGTTATTGAGGGCTTCCCCTGTGTCAAATCTTCAGCAACTAATTTCCCGATAATCGGAGCAAAAGCCATTCCATTAGAAAAACCGGCAACGATGTAAAGTCCCTGTATTTGCGGGATTGGGCCAATGCAGGGCAAACCGTCAGCAGTAAAAGCCATTGTCCCTGCCCAGGAACGAATAATATTTACATCTCCTAATCCTTTAAAAAGAATATTAAAAATAGCGGTGCTGCCCTCTATTTCATAAGGACTTAAATCTTCTTTGTAATGGTCTTCTCTTTTACGCGCCTGAGTTCCTAACCCACCAACAAGAAGATTCCCGCTCTTTTGCTGTGTAGAACCAAAAATAACCTGGCGGTCGATTATTGCCTCAAAAGAATATACAGGAAGTTCAGGTATTCTCTCTGTTACAACAGCTACCTGGCGTAAAGGAAGAATATCAATTTCCGGAATTAAAAGAGGAGCCCAGGCATTGGCAGCATTTATAATTAAATTTGCCTGGATATAACCATTATTTGTTTCAACGCCGATTGCAGTGCCGTGCTTAATCACAATTTTTTCTATTTTTGTTTCAGTAAAAACTTTTGCCTTATATTTTTTTGCAGCCAGAGCAAAACCGATATTTAATTTAAAAGGGTTTAGTGTTCCATCAGTAGGCCGATACCTTGCTCCCCAGACAATATCAGAAAGAAGGGAACAGAGGTCTTTTAATTGCTGTTTATCCACCAGAATTACCTCTTCATCCCCTACTTCTTTTTGAAAAGGAACCAATTTTTTAAAGTACTCCCATTCTTCTTCAGAGCAGGCAATATCTATTCCTCCGCAGCGGTTGTATTCAAAATCATAACTTAATTCCTCTGCTAAACCAGCAAGCATTTTATTATTTTCTCTCGTGTAATTCAGCCGGTTTAAAATTGCTTCTTTATTTTTGTCTCTTCCATCAAGCTGGGTAACCATCCCGCCATTTCTGCCTGAGGCGCCGGAAGCGAGGTTGCGCATTTCTAAAATAATCACATCTCTTCCTCTTTTTGCTAACTGGTAACCGACAGAACAACCTACCAATCCTCCCCCGATAATTATAACATCAGTTGACTTTGGAAAATTCATTCACATCTTTACCCTTTTTCCTTTTTCTGCTGATTCTTTTGCTATAAGCGCCACAAGTAATGAATTTTTCCCTTCAATTGCAGTTGAAATATCTCCTTTTCCAGAAAGAATTGCATCGAGATATTGGGCTGTATCCTCAGATAAACTTGAAGAAAGCATAGTAATTTCTTCTTTTTTCTCTTTGGTTCCCTTAGTAAGTTTTCCTCCTACAAAATCAAAATATCCTTCTGTCCCCACAATCTTTTCCTTAAAATCTTGCCCGGGTGGAATTCCCATCCCGAATTCCACAAAAGCATTACATCCATTTTTAAAAGTCATCATTAAATTAGAAGCAGTATAAATTAATTTCCCCTCTTCATTCTTTTTTTCATTTACTGCTGCATTGACCTCTTCTACTTCTCCGAACAAAACTCTGAACTGGTCAATAAAATGAAATTAAATAGCAGAAAAAGGGTCTCCGCGAAGAGAAAGGTCTACATACCAGCCTCTAAGACCCGCTGCAATATAACTGGCAAAAGCAAAAAGCGGTTTTCCAATCGCACTTAACTGGCTTTTAATTGTCAAATGAGGATTTTCCAATCTTTCTGTAAGACTTACCCAGAGAACCAGGTTTTTCTTTTGAGCAATCTTAATCATTTCTTCTGCGTCTTTTTTGCTTAAAGTCATCGGATATTCCACAAGGGCATGTTTTCCTGCTTTTAATGCAGCACTCACTATTTCGTAATGAAAAATATTTGGCACAGAAACAGTTACCGCATCAATTTGCGGATTCTCAATTACTTTTTTCCAGTCCAAAGTATATTCAATTTGATAATTCTGGGCAAATTTTTTTGCTTCTTCTTCCACCGGGGAACAAACAATTAGCGGCTCTCCTTTTCCACTATCCCTGATTGACTTTGCTTGAAAATTTGCCCTTCCACCAGCTCCAATAATTCCCACTTTTACTTTTTCCATTTTTCCTCCTCGGGGGTCAGACCTACACATTTCACAATTCAGAGTTCCACTCCTTCGCATCAAACTTATTTGTCATATGTCAAGACCTGACACCTTCAAACCAAAAGCATCGGCAACAGCTTTGTAAGTTACTTCCCCCTCCACAATATTCAATCCCCATTTAATAGCCTTATTTTCCTTGCTCGCTTTTTTATAACCTTTATTTGCAATTTCCAGAGCATAAGGAAGAGTAGCATTGGCCAATCCGTATGTAGAAGTTCTTCCCACTGCTCCGGGCATATTTGTGACACAATAATGAACAACTCCATCAACAATATAGGTTGGATTTTTATGGGTGGTTGGATGGGAAGTTTCAATGCATCCTCCCTGGTCAATAGAAACATCAACTATTACTGAGCCATGGGTCATCAGTGGAATCATATCTTTAGTCACCAGACGCGGTGTTTTTGCACCAGGAATAAGCACAGCACCGATAAGTAAATCAGTATAGGGAAGTCTTTCCTTTATATTATAAGAGTTGCACATTAAAGTGCTCACATTAGAAGGCATCACATCATCTAAATATCTTAACCTGTCTAAATTAATATCCATAATTGTCACATTTGCACCTAACCCTGCAGCAATTTTTGCTGCATTTGTCCCCACCACTCCTGCTCCTAAAATAAGAACATTTGCTCTCGCTACGCCAGGAATACCGCTTAATAATATTCCTTTTCCCTCCATCGGTTTTTCTAAGTATTTAGCTCCTTCCTGGGCACTCATTCTTCCTGCTATCTCACTCATAGGAACAAGCAAAGGCAATTTTCCATCCGGGGTCTGAATTGTTTCGTAAGCAATGCAGACTGCTTTTCTTTCCATCATTGCTTTCGTCAATTCTTCACTGCTTGCGAAGTGAAAATAGGTGAAAACAATCTGACCGGCTTTTATCAAGGAATACTCCTGAGAAATCGGCTCTTTTACCTTAATAATCATCTCTGCTTTTTCATAAACTTCTTTTGCAGAAGGAAGAATTTTTGCCCCGCTTTTTTCATAATCATCATCAGAAATTCCACTTCCCATGCCTGCCTTTGCCTCAACAAGAACTTTATGGCCATTTCTTACCAGTGTCTCAACGCCAACAGGAACAATGCCAGCCCTGTACTCATCAGTCTTTATTTCTTTTGGAATTCCAATAATCATTTTCTCATCTCCTTTATTGTTTCAATTATTGCATCTGCCATGTATTTTAACTGCTCATCAGTCAGAGGATAAAGCGGTAAATGGGTTGCGCGATGTCTGAACGCTTCTTCAGCATTCGGACAACTTTTTTCAATTTTTTTAACATCGTACCCCATTTGTTTCATCCTTATAAATTTATACAAAGGAGCGAAATGGAAAATCTGGGTCACTCCTTTTGCAGTAATTTTTTCTTTAAATAACTGAATGTCCCCTTTAAGAACAGAAGGGTCAATCTGGAAAAGATATAAATGATAGGTGCTTTTTATGTCTTTTGTATCTAATACCTGCGGAATAATCCCGGGTATGCCCTTGAATCGGGAATCAAGATATTCTGCTGCTTTTCTTCTTCTTTCAATAATTTTCTTTATTCTTGTCAACTGGCTTAAAAAGACAACTGCCTGGATTTCTGTAACAGAATAATTCCCTGGAATAAAGTAATCTCCCTTCCATTTTAAGGCAACGACATCATAAAGCCATAATTTAATTGGGTTGGATAAGTCAAACCCCCCAAACCTGGCAATCTGGAAGTCTTTTCCACAGGAGTGATTGGTGGTAAGAATCCCGCCTTCTCCAGCAGAATTGATATTTTTTACTTCGTGAAAACTGTAAGCACCAAAATCTCCGATTGTTCCAATCATTTTTCCTTTATAAGAAGCACCGAAAGCATGCGCAGCATCTTCTAAAACAACAAGATTATGTTTTTTTGCAAGTTTCATAATCGGTTCCATATCACAGGGATAGCCACCTATATGGACAGGGACAATCATTTTTGTCTTTTTTGTAATTTTTCTTTCTATATCTTTGGGATCAATATTTATTGTTCCGGGGTCAACATCAGCAAGAACAACTTTTGCACCGATTGATAAAGGATAATTAACTGTGGAAAGGAAAGTAATTGCTGGTACAATTACTTCATCTCCTGGTTTCAGACCTGCAAATTTATAAGCAAGCTCAAATCCATGGGTTGCACAGGGAAGAAAACAAGCATATTTAGACCTTAAAAATTTCTTTGCTTTTTCTTCTACTGCGGCGACATTTGGACCTAAGGTTAATTTTGTCTGCAATTTTCCCTTTTCAATTAATTTTTTAATTTCCTCTTCCACCCCTTTTAATTGCTTTTCATAAGATTCCTTTTCCTTATCTCCTTCAGGAATAAGGAACTTTATCACCTCCATAATATCTTCTTTGTTGACACTTTCTCCTACCGCCGCCCATGGAACTTTTGTCTCTCCTGTACTATACCGGAAATCCGCTGCTTTTTTCTTTCCCATCTTCTGCCTCCTTGTATTCAGGTGCCAGACCTGACACCCTTTATTATATAGGATATAGCATATTCAATATATGTCAATAGAATTTCTTACGATTTTAACTTCTCCCAATAGTACCAACAGACATCTGAGCAAATAATCAGGTAAAATTTTTCTAGAGTAGAAAATTTCTAAAAATTTCTTGCAGGTTCAAAAATAATACTTTTTAGTAGACAGTTCTTTAATTTTGTGGTATAATGCGTCCTGAAGGGGGTGCATTAATATGGGAAAAGATGCAGAGTTATCCTTGCCTGGATTACCACAAAGAAAGAAAATAGAAGTAATAGAATCTGAGGGTAAAAAGAAAGTGTTATTAAGAGAACAACCATTTATGACTTGGGCAAGTGAAGATGAGAGTGCTTCACGTATGGCTATTGTTCAACTATATGAATTAGGATTTGCTACACAGGAAGAATTATCTGATGCCTTTCAAGTGCATATTAAATCCATCTACAATTATATTAATGCCTACAAGGCTGATGGAGTTCGCGGATTAATAGATCAACCAAGGGGGCCAAAACAAGAATGGAAGTTGGTTCCTTCATTAAAAGCAGAAATCTTGCGTTTACTTTTACTAGAAGGAATAACTACATATGAAGGAATTCAGAAAAGACTGGAAGAAAAAGGACAAAAAGTAAGTATAGAAAGTATTCGGCAGGTATTAATAGAAAATGGATTTGTTAGGGAAAGAATTGAAATAGATGAAAGTAAACAAGGAAGTCTTTTCGAATATTTAGAAAAGGAAGATGACTGGCAGTTAAAATTACCTTTTGTCTGGGAGGAAAAACCTAAAACACAAATAAATGAAATAGAAAAAGTTAAAGAAGCAGAAACAGAAAAGAAAAATAATCCAGATATTTTAGGATTACCACGGATGACCTCACAAAGAAAAGATCGTTCTCATTATTCACCTGTAGAACGAATACACTTAGATTTATTAGAGAGAGGAGAATACAGTACCTATGCTGGTGGCCTACTCTATCTTCCTTTATTACAGCAATATAATTTTCTTCCAATAATAAGAAAGGTGATCAAAACAGATGAAGGGAATGATTATACACTGGAACAATTATGCCTTACTTTTTTCTACTACAATATTTTTGGATTTAGTTCAATAGAAAATTTTAAAACTGCCTACTCTGAAGAATTTGGTCTATTAATCGGTAAAGTAAACAGTCCCAGTATTTTTACCTTACGGCGCTTTTTAGAAGATATACAAAGATTAAACCCGGGAGAAAGATTAATAGAAGAATTTGCCAGGTGGTATTTATTATCAGAAATAGCAGAATGGGGAGTAGTATATATTGATGAACATTTCATTCCCTATTACGGCAAGGAATTAATCTCCATGGGCTTTTTTACTACACACAATAAACCCCTCAAGGGAAGTCTTCATTACTTTGTTACTGACCGAAACTTTAATCCTCTATTATTTTTACTGCGGTCTTCTTCAGAAGATATCATCCCCAAAATTCCGGAGATTATTAAGAAGCTCAGAAAAATAGCCAGAGAAGCAGGGATAAAGGAAGAAGAGGTAAAGAACTTAACGGTAATATTTGACCGCGGAGCGTATAGTGGGGATTTATTCCGCATTCTTGATAAAGAACATAAGCAAGATGAAAAAGAAAAGGATGAAGATACAAAGGTAAAATTTATTACATGGGCAAAATATGCTGACCAATGGGTGAATGATATTAAAGAGGAGAAATTTAACCAATCAACAAAAATAGAATACGAAGTACAAAAACCAGAAGAGGTAAAATATTTTGAAGATGATAAAAAGAAGATGAGTAAATATGGAAAGATAAGAACGGTCGTAATCCAGAGTGGCCGAAAAAAGAAGAGAATGGCTATTTATACCAATGCTAAAAAGGAAGAAGTAAGTTGTGAAGAAATTATCAGGCTAATGTGTCGCCGCTGGGGAGAAGAAAATTACATTAAAACTCTGAAACTAAATTATCTCATTGATTATTCTCCTGGATTTGTTACTGAAGAAATAGAAGAACAACCATTAGTGGATAATCCCGAGGTAGTAAAATTAAAGCAAAAGAAAGCCGAACTTGCCGCTAAAATCCAGAAGGCTAAGGCAGAAATTGGAGAGAAGGTAATAGAAGCAGGAGAAAAACTAAACGGGCAGGAATTGAGAGAAAAACACAAGGGACTTTTTGTTGAAGCCATTGGTACAGATGCAGAGAAATTATTGATTGGCCAGAAGATTGGTGAATTGCCCGAAGAAATACCTTTTGATGAAGCGCATGAGGGAAGAAGACAAGTTAGATTTAATTATGAAAGGAAATGTTTCTTAGATTGCATTAAGGTATTCACTTGTGCTATGGATAAAAAGATGTGCGAAATCTTACTAAATTACCACGACCGTGAAGATGTCTGGCCTACGCTGGCAATGATTGTCAGAAGGGGAGGATTTGTAAAATTAGAAGGAAATAAATTGTATGTTCGCTTAAGAGGATTTAAAAATCAAATAATTGATTATGCTGCCCGCCATCTTTGTGAGGATTTAAATAAAATGAGACCTTTTACCCCTGATAAGTTTCATTTTACTGTACACTATGAAGTGGTATAGGGGGGTACCTGCAAAATATTTTTAGAAATGCAAAGAAAATCTGACTATTTGCTCAGATGTCTGGAATATACGTTCATTACTCTC
>Ga0210006_1002276_pt1 | contig 12702 bp, 17 predicted proteins | sample CryGey02umfilter_2_FD_185452 | JGI IMG/M metagenome (GOLD analysis project Ga0210006, IMG submission 185452) | Groundwater microbial communities from aquifer in Utah, USA - Crystal Geyser 4/10/14 0.2 um filter (SPAdes) (version 3) | ecosystem: Environmental > Aquatic > Deep subsurface >... | reverse complement strand
TGTCAATACTTAAAAAAATAGGTCTAATATCAATTCTTGGATGTTTTAATTGCTAGTTTTAGTGTAAGATTCCTTTATTTCATTTAATTATCATCTCTATGACACATAAAAATGTCCGTTTTGTAATAGTTTTCATGTTCGGAAAAACGGTCGAAGGAACAATCGCCAAAGATATCTCTGTTTAGACTGTGGTAAACAATTTCAGACCAAAAACAAGAACCAGAGAAACACCAGAATTTTGTCTGACTATGTCTTCGGGAAACAAACATATCAACAATTAAAACAAAAGTACCAGCTGTCAATTAACACCATTCGGAAGGCATTAGATACTGCTGTTAAAGCAAGCGCCTCTATCATTAAACCCGGTCGGGTGGTGTTGGGTATCGACGGGACTTTCTTCAGTAAAGAATTAGGGATCATCTTGCTCCGGGGTGCAATTAAAGGAGTTAATCTTTGGTGGTGTTTTGTGACCACTGAATCAACTGATACCTATCTGTATGGGATTAAGAAACTACAGTCTCGAGGTTGGCAGGTGTTGGGCATTGTCTGTGACGGTAAGAACCTGTCTTTGGGAGAAAAACTTAACCTACCAATCCAAATGTGTCACTTTCATCAGAAACTGATTGTTCAAAGATACTTAACCACCAAACCAAACCTAGAAGCCTCAATTCGGCTCAAACAATTATCTGATTTACTGACTCGACTAGATGAAAAGACATTTACTTTTTTACTTGATTCCTGGTATCAAAGATGGGATGGGTTTTTAAAAGAAAAAACCACTAATCCTTTTACTAAAAGAAAGTTTTTTACACACAAACGACTAAGAAGCGCTTACCGGAGTTTGAAAAGAAATCTACCATTTTTGTTTACCTTTGAATACCAAAGAAAATTGGGTATCAACTTTCCTAACACTAACAACTCAACTGAGGGTTTCTTTTCCAATTTAAAGAAAAAGGTTAACCTTCACCAAGGCTTAAAACTATACCGTAAAGTTAAATTAATTCAACAAATTCTCATGCAAAAAACATCCCGATTTTGATATTACGCCTTTTTTTTATATAAAATGGATTTGGACCAAATCTAGGGTGGCTTTCTTCTTGGCTTTCGGTGAGTACTTTTTCTTTTGAATGAAAGATATCGCTTGCCAGAAAGATTGCAGATGTTATTTCAAATATAAATCCAAAGATAACTAAATCTTTTAAGCTCAATGACTCAAACATTATTTATCTTCCTTTACTTCTGTAAACTTTTATTGGATATAACTTTAAATAATATTTTTTAAAGTTCTTCATTTTGATTTTCTTAAATTGTTTTTTAAACCAATTATTTTTTGCTTCCAGTTGGGCATGATTTCAATTATTCCAAATTCCTTTAACATCGGCAATAAGTCTTCTAGTTTATCCATATATGGTCTGTCTGCCTCGCCAAGAATATCTACATAAACACCCCTCCGCCTAGTGGACAACATTAGAAACGCCTACTTTAGCGTAATAATTTGTTTTCATAAATTTATGGATCTGAACGTTCTAGTAAATAGCTGGAGGTAATTTTTACAGAATTCTTTTTGATTGTAGGTAGTGCTATAATTTTGACCATGAAAGTCTATATCACCCGCCACGGAGAGTCAGTTAGCAATGCAGAAGGATACATTGCTTTTTCATATACCGGACTATCCGACAAGGGAATGGTGGACGCTAAGAAATTAGGTGAAAGACTGGCCAAAGATGGAATTAAAATCGACGCAGTATACTGTAGTAGTCTTTTCCGAACATTACAAACAATAGACCAGATCTTTAAGGGTGGTTTTAAGATTGATCCAAAAAAAGTGATAGTAACTGATTTGGTGAGGGAAATTAGTCGCTTAGAATTTGAGGGTCAACCATCAACCGAATATTATGCAATTAGAGACTCTAGTGGTTTAGACCCTGACGACTTCAAGTGCAAAGGTGGAGAAAGTGAAAATGATGTTAAACGTCGAGCCGCTGAATTTAAGAACTTAATCGAGAAATCAGGTTTTGAAAATATATTAGTTATCACTCATGGTCATTTTATTGGTAGGTTTAATTCACTTTTTGGAATGAAATTGGAACATACAACTGGTGGAGGGTTATCGCTATTAGAAATCGAAGGTGACAAAGCCGAGGTAAAATTTTGGAACGATACTTCTCACTTAGAGTTGTAGGGCTTGCCTTTTAGATAAACATCACGAATGTCATCTGTTCCAGCTCGGTGGACTATAGCCGAAATTACATCAGCAGATCGAAAAAAACTATCCGATTCCATGGAAAATGCAATTATGTTGGCTTTCTTGCCAACAGAAATTGAACCATAATTATCATCTAATCCAAGAACTTTAGCTCCATTAATTGTCGCCATTTTAAGAACTGTCTTTGAATCAATAGCTGATGCGTTTTTGGAGACTCCTCTTAACAATCTGGAAGTAAACTCCATCTCCCGAAACATATTGGTGGAGTTTAGAAAAACATTGTCGGTCCCGAGAGCCACTACAATTCCTTTTTCTAGAAGCGAAAGAATAGGTGGAACTCCAACTCCAGTAATTGAATTACCTCTTTGGCAACAGACAACTCCAATGTTTTTATTGACAAGATAATCAATTTCTTTTTGACCGGCTTGAACTAGATGAACCAAAAATTTTGGATTAAGATAATCGACTGCCTTATAAAAGTTCTCTACTGGAAGGTTTTTGGATTCGAGACTATGCATAGCAACAAAACCACCACTGTTTAAGATTCTTTGTGATAAGTTTTTGAAATCTTCTTCGGAGATATCCTTAATGAAACCTGGAGCAAAACCGTCAGCAACCTTGAGTAAATCTTCAACTTTTGACTCATAAGGGAATTTACTTTTGAATCGACCAATCAATATCGACTTCAAATCGAGATCAATTGACTCTTTGACATTTTTAACTCCTTCGACACCACTTTCGCAAAAACTACAAACTACCGCAGTTCCTCCAAGAATAATTTTGTGAACAGAAGCCTTGATTGACGATTTGAGATCGTCTTTTGAAACAGAAGTTATTTTTTCTCTGACACCTCCAGGAAAAACTAATTCTTCGAGACTCTGACCAACACCGATATCAGTAATAGCACTGTCATCGAGGTGTAAATGGGCATTAATAAATGAAGGACATAAAATAAGCCGTTCGCCATCAATAATTTTGGTATCCGTAATATCAATATCCTTGCTAATTTGGGTGATTTTACCGTCTATGATTTGAATGTCGATATTTTTAACCACCTCCATTTCATCACCAATGATGGCGGTGGCATTCTTAAAAATAGTTTTAGTGTTTTTGTTGACCATGTCGGACCCTTGTTTCCTGATAATGATCTAATGAAGATTTAAGGTCAATATCAAAACCTCGTTGCTGACAAAAATCAGTAACAAGTTGAAGCGTTTCATCACGAGTTTGGATACCAACATCAGCCAAATCACAGGCAGCATGAGTGTAAACATGGGGATAATAAAAATAATCCTGGGCAAAATGAATCCAACGACGTCGAGGAGTATCAAGTGTCATTCGACTTTTTTTCCATTCGGAATATTCCCTGGTAATGGGATAAAAGAAATCCGCATATAAAATTTGATCGTGATCATAGGCAAAGTTTTTGGGAGTTGGATCTATCCCAACTTGGGTATCTTTAGTTTTGGCAATATCTGAAAGCATTTGATTGCTTCCGGCAACAAAACCAACTTCACTTGTCCTCATAGCTAAATCCAAGAATTGAGGCATAAATCTGGTTACCATCACCAAATTAGATCCCTGGAGTTCTACTTCCATCACGTCAACTATTGGCACCCCAGCACTTTGTAATCCATCAACATATTTTCTGACTGAGTCACGCAACATTAGCGGATCCCGATCATGAATATTCAATTTATCAACTCGGACCAATCCAATAACAGCATCTTTGTGCCGATAAGTTTCCTTGACCAATCCCTGTCGCAACGGTGTTAATTCACCTTGAGCAAGTAGATCTTCAACCCTTTTCATATTCTTTTATTTGCTGATGGACATCAAGATTGAAGGCAGTGTGATGGCCACTACAGCATTTACAAATTTCAAAATTTGGTTTCAGTAATGTCTGCCTTAATTGGTTATATCGATCAGAATTCCAAATCTCTTTGAAGCTTTGTTGATTAATATTTCCCATAATAAATTCAGGTCGAAGATGGTGGGGAGCTACACAACATTGAACGACTGAGCCATCAGAAATAATATAGGCATAAAAGTTAGTGATATAACAGGGAAGATTTTTATAAATTTCTTCGGTGTATTTAGCTGAGGTTGATTTATCTTCGGTTTTTGAAGCGATGACACCAAACGGATCATCAATTGTCCTAAAGATTCCCGTGAATTTGTATTCGTTATACTTTTCCACCAAAATCGGTTTGATATTTTGGTAGTAGTCTTCGATTTGTTCTTTTGATAAAAAATCCTCTTTATTTTCAATGTCTTTGATGGGGATAAAATTTATCTCGTCGAAATTAGCAATCTTTTTTAGATCAATTATTTCCGGGGCATGATTGTAACTTTTGTTAGAGAGTATGGAGTAAAGAATAACCTTGGTATTTGTCTTATATTTTTTTCGATATTTATCAATAAAGTTGATGCCATCTATGGCTTTCTGCCAGCCACCGGGTAGACATCGGCGCTTGTCATGTTCCTCAGCACTATGTGAGTCAATGGATATTGCTAATTCTTTTAAGCCAGCTTTTATCATTCCCTCAGCTAACTTTTCTATCAACAAGAATCCGTTGGTATTTGCTTTTACGTTAAGTCCATAATCGGTGGCAGTCTTTATGAATTCGACAAAATTTGGATGAGTCGTCGGTTCGCCTCCGGTAAAATCAACATCTTTGCCACCTAATTCCGATAGATCCGCAAGAGTTTTTAGAACAACTTCTTTGGACAACACATCCGGCTTTATTAGATACAAATTACAATGCTTACATCTTGCATTGCAGGCATTCGTTAACTGAAATTTAACTCGGTGTGGTCGAACACCTCGGTTTTCTTTTAGTTTTTTAATCTCTTCTTCGGTTAATTTAATCTTCATAATGATGTTGATGATCCTCTAAATCTCTTTCAAAAACAATTTTCAGAAATTCAATAGGGCTTAAACCCTTAACGGCGTTAATGTCGTAGGTGTAACGATTCATAGCGGCAATCTCTTTTAATGTCGATTGTCGATTTAGATTTTGATAAGGTGAATACGAACTGGGACGAACCTCACCACCAGCTTCGGTTATCATTCGAATTGTTTCGTAAACATCTTCACGTGTTTGACCCGGTAAACCCAACATAATATAACCTTTGGGAATAATACCGACTTTTTTAAGAGTTCTAAAAGTATCCAAAATTTGGTGTGTATTTAAGACCTTACCAATATTTTTCTGAATATCATCTTGAAGTGACTCCACCCCAATTCCAATCGATTTACATCCAGCTTTTGCCATTATTTCAGCAAGCTCTGGGGTAATTAATTGAGCTCTAGTGGTACATCGCCAGTCAAGTTTAAGTTTTTTATCAATAACTTTTTGGCAAAATTCTTTAGTCCATTCTTGATCCAAAGTAAAATTTGGAGCAAACATTTGAAGAACATCAAATCTATCTATGTTGTCCTCCACATATTTAATAAATTGATCAACAGGGCGGCGTTTTTCCTGGCGACCATACATTACTGAAGCTTTGCAGAACGGACAAGCGAATGGACAACCCCGAGAAACAGTAACGCTAATTTGTCGATCGCCAAATTTCTTAATGGTTTTCTTTTGCGATAAGACCCGGTCGTAGTCACCCAAAGGAAGCAAATCTAGTGGAGGAAAAGCCCATTTAGCGGGATCAAGCCATTCGCCTTTGTTTTTGATCTTGCCTTCATCAACACAGATACCTTTCGTGTTTTCTTTAGTAATTTCTCCGTTGTGGTATTTTATGAAACTCTCAATTGCCAGCTCCCAATCACCGTCCCAAACATAGCCATCGAACGATTCCTTCTCAAAAAATTGAGGGACGTAATATGGGGATGATCCATAGGCAATTATTTTTGTTTTGGGAGAAATCTTTTTACAAAGCTCGGCTGCCCTAACGGCAGAATGGGTATTTTGAATGTAGGTCAGAATAACCAAATAATCATATTCCTTGAGAAGGTAACTAACGTACTCTTTTTTGAGGTAAGCCAAGACACCGCCATCAAAAATATCTACTTCGTATCTATCTGGCTGGTTAAGGAAATAAGCCGCAATTTCGCCAAAGTCAGTGTAGTGATAATGTAGGGTCAGGTCGTATGGTAACTCTGGTGGCCACAAGAACAGGATTTTTGATTTCATAGTACTATGTTTTACCACTATTTTACGTATTTTTCAAATTTTTGTACTAGTCACGGACTTATTTGACATTGGGTTGTTTTCAATTAAATAATTAATCGGACTTTTTAGACCTAATGTTTGGTGTGGTTTTTGGGTATTGTACCAAATGATGTACTCTCCCAGCCGACGATTAAACTCCGGTTTGTCATCGATAACGTCGAGATTCTGATCAACAAAATCCTCCTGAATTGTCCGATTGAATCTTTCAATTACGGCATTGATTTTGGGACACCGGGGATAAGAGAAGAAATGAGGAATTTTGTCTTCGATCAACCGGTCTTCAAACTCACCTAAATTTTCTCCACCATTGTCAGTCTGCCAGTCTTTGACGGTTAATGGGTAAACCGATTTAAACTTCTGGTAGAAATCAACCATGTTCCGACTGGTTTTGCTTTTGTAGTTAAGAGCTAACCCAAACTTAAACTGATGATCCAGGGCACAGTAGAAGTAGTCTCTAACCCCATCGGTGATTCTTTCAATGGTGTCAGCAATGATGTGACCGGAATCGGAATACTTAGGTGATCTTTTAATTCTTAGTCTTTTGATCTGATGTTTTCTTTTCACCCAACCACTGGTCGGATCATGGTAGACCCGATAGTTGGCTTTGGAGAAAAAGAATCTGTTTCTTTACCCAAGCGATAACGTTTTTCCCGAAGCTTTTTGATGAAGTCAACTATCTGTGGATCAACCATCATTTGTCTTTTGGTTTTAGGAATAGTTGATTCCGGGACGAGAGCTGATGGCTTCCTACCGTTCAGCCTTAATCTCTGGCGCCAAACATAGATTAACTTCCGATCGACCCCAAAGGCGTCAAGAGTGGCTGCTCCACCATAGTGATCATAGTAGTTTAAGATTCTCTGCCTCTCTCGAGCCACCTCACTTTGATTGAATTTACGTAAACTAGATAACATCTGGGATACCTCCTTGTATCCCGAAATCTTACCAAAGGTGTAGTGTAAAGTTGTTTTTTCTCCCTGGTTATTTCTCATCATTGGCCGGAATGCCAATGTCGAATATGTATCGTAACTTATTCAAAAGACTTCCCCTTCACCTTGCCCGTCTTCAGCTCTTCCGCCATTTTGTCATATCTGGTGGCTGCTTTCGGCGATAATTGAATCGTTGGAATACTTACCATTTTTGGCACAATCAAATTATTAGCCTTTTCCACCATCTCATTTCTAAAACTTTTACTGATTGGTACCTGAATTATTGTGTTATTCATATAATGGTTGTCAATGTTTTTTAAAATTACCCTTTTGAAGGGAAATGTCACCGGGTGACAAAGGGTTTCATCCTATTTATATCCCGGACAATCAAGTGATTTCTTAAAACCGGCTTTTTTTGCTTCCGACTCACTACAAAACCATCTATCTCCCCCCACCGGATTAACCACAATTCGGTCGTAATTGTAGCAATCGGGTAAGCTATAAACCCTTGTTCCTCCGGCTTGCCGATGGTTGCCCTTGATCACACATTTAGGGTTGGGCTGACTACACTTACTCGACCAAACCCCTCTTTTGGCCAAAGTCGCATTTGACGCGGCCGCTTCCATCGCTTGAAGATCAATATCATCAGCGTTTATTTTCTCATCGTAAACTGCCATTCCTTCGGTTAATAGCGCTTGATTAATTAACAACTTGTCAACATAAACCAGAGCCAAAGTTCGGTTAAAATTATCCACTCCTTTGTTTACGATAGTTACCTCTTTATTTAGCACCAGTTCTTCCAACCGTTTTTTAGCTACTTCCGACAGGCACCCCTCCGGGTATTCAGGCGCATCAATTCCCCACAACCTCACCCTTACTTCTGCCGCTGTATCCAAAGTATCACCGTCAATTACCCGGCTTACTTCCATCTTCCAATTGTCTTTGGGGAAAAACTTCTGCCCCACATACTTATATCCCAACACCAAACTTGATGTCAGTCCCACCCCCACCGCCACCCTCCCCCAGTGTATTTTCATAATTTATTTTACACCAAGATATATTTTCCCTCTTGACACCTACGCTAGCTTAGTGTACATTAATGTATACTATGTTAACACAAAGCCAAGCCCAACTATTTGCCGCTGAAAACAAAACTGTCGTCGATAATGTCTTAAAGGAACACTATCAAATCTATATATTAGACCAGTTATATCAATCCGGCTTTGCTGATTCTCTGGTATTCAAAGGTGGCACTGCCTTAAGATTAGCCTATTCTTCAGTCAGATTTTCCGAAGATCTTGATTTTTCCTTGTTAAATGATGTTGATTTTGTCGATTTTCAAAAGTCAGTCAAACAGATTGTTCATATGTTTCCCCAGTCAAAAATTCAGGACATTTACGACAAATACCACACCCTTTATGCCAAAATAGTTTTCCGGGTTGATTTTAAGCCCATTCCTATCGGCATCAAAATTGAAATAAACAAAAATAGGGGACAGGTTGATTTCGTCCACACTATCGGTCTATCTAAAAGTCCATTCAACAACCTTGAGGTCGTCACCCGTATGTTTACTCTTGAAGCTGTTTTAAAAGACAAACTTGAGATACTGGAAAATAACACTCGCCGCCAGCCCCGGGACTTATTTGATGCTTGGTATATTTGCCAAAAATTACACCAAGAGTTTAAAATAGAAGATAGGTACAAATATTCTCGGAAAGAATTAATGGACGGTCTAAATCCGCTATTGCCCTACCAATATCAAAAAACTATGGACTTATTTACATTATGAAGACATCAACTTTAGTCGATACTATCAACAAGTTGGGAAAATCCGTTTTTACTATTAAGGATTTGCGCCGGCTATTTCCCGGCGAGTTAAATATCAAAACTCCCATCAAGCGACTGGTAGACAGAGAAGTATTGGTAAAAATAACTCGCGGTATCTATCGTCTAAAAAATACCACCATCGATTTAGAATCTTTGGCCACCCAGATTTATTTCCCAAGTTATCTAAGTTTTGAAAATGTCTTGTCAAAGTATGGGGTGATCAATCAAGGGGCTAACAAAATTACTCTGGCTACCACCAGACATTCTAAAAAAATTCTTTTATCTGGTATTGAGTGTGAGTATATTCAACTAAAACCGACTCTCTTTTTTGGCTTTTCTCTAAGCCACGGTGTTTATGTGGCCGGAGTTGAGAAAGCGCTTTTAGATGAAGTCTATTTAATGTCCTTGGGTCGCCGAAAAGTTAACCCTAATGAGTGGAATCTGGATGCCCTGGATCCAAAAATAGTCAAAAAATACGCCAAACTTTTTCCACCTCAAGTCAACAAACTCCTCAAAGAATTTTTCTGTTGACATCTACCACACTCTCCCCCAGTGTATTTTCATAATTTATTTTACAACAAAGAAGTTTTGTAGAGACGCACGATCGCGCGTCTCTACTTGCTTATTCTTTTTCCCAACATATCGGCAATTGCCCCTGTGGGTACTTCTAATATTATTGCCGTAAAAAATAATGTCGATTCCACAATACCAATCCCTGCGTAGTTAGTAATTGACAAATAAAACAAAATCCACACCCCTAACCAAAACCATGAGTTTCTTAACGTTCCGATCACATACGCCAGCTTTATATTCCTATCCATTTTTTACTCGATCAGTTTATTAATCCCCGTTTTTTCTTTTACTTTCCTTAAAGTTTTCTGCACCACTTTTCTCGCCCGCTTAGTTCCTTCAACCAAAATTTCTTTAACCACTTCTGGTCTATCTTCGTAGTATTTTCTTTTTCCCCGAATCGGCTTTAGGAAAGTGTTTAAAGCGGTAAATAATTTTTCTTTAACTTCTTTGTCGCCTACTTTTCCGGCTCGGTAGCGGTCTTCCAAGTCTTTCACTTCCTCAATATTGGGATTAAACGCCCGGTGGTATTCAAACACCGGATTACCCTCCACCTTTCCCGTGTCGGTGGCATGAATCCGGTTGGGATCCGTGTAACAAGCCTGTATTTTTTTCTTCAATGTTTCCTCATCGTCGGACAGTAAAATAGCATTGCCTCCGCTCTTGCTCATTTTCTTTTTGCCGTCAGTTCCTACCAGTCGGGGTACGCGGCCAATCATGGCTTCGGGGATGGCAAAGGTATCGCCATAGGCCTTGTTAAAATCACGGGCAATTTCCCGGGTTTGTTCGATGACGGGGGATTGGTCTTCGCCCACCGGCACCAGGTTAGCGTTAAAACCCAAAATATCCGCCGCTTGCAAAATTGGGTAACAGATAAAGCCCACCGAGGCTTCACTCATTACCACGTTTGCTGGGTCCAGATTTTTGTATTTCAATTCGTCTTTGATGGCCGGATTTCGTAAGGCTCGGGCATGGGTCACCATGGTTAAAAAGTAGCTATACAATTCCAGTGTTTCCGGGATGCCGCTTTCCAGGTAAATGGTGGAGACATTTGGATCGATACCCACCGCCAGGTTATCCAAAAATACCTGATAGACATTTTCGTTAATTTTTTGGGCCAACCGATAGTCATTGGCGTAGGCGTGGATGTTAGCCAGAAGAATATAGGTATCGTATTCGTGTTGCAATTTTACCCGGTTTTCCAGTGTGCCTACATAATGGCCTATGTGCAGTTTTCCGCTGGGCGTATCTCCGGTCAAAATTATTGGTTTGACTTTGATATTGGCGATATCAACAATCTGACTATTGGGAATTTTACCCAGATCCTCTGTTTTGTATTTTGTGGTAATTTCTAGACTTCCTGATCCGCCATAAATATATTCTTTTTCTAGAACTTTTTTGTCGACCAAGGTTTCTAGTCCAGTTAAAAAATGGGCTGTGCCCGAAAGTAGACCTGTCAGTTTGGTAAATTCTGTTGGACTGGCGATTTGTAAACTCCCAATCCCCAACATTTGCTTAACTTTAGGAATATCAAGCTCCGTATCACCACGACGGATAAAAGCGATATATCTGTCGTCGGCTTTCATCACTAAAGTTGCAGAGGATTCGGAAATAGGTCGTCCTATAAAATTCATCACATCCACCACTTCGGTGAGTGATGGATGTTCGACAAATGAATGTTCAATGTTAAGGTCCTTTAATCTTTGACTATAATCCAAAACAATTTTGTTATTCATTTTTCTTTTATAAATTGACTAATATCGTTTTTGGTCAGCAGTCTCGAACTCGAACAGTTAGCTATCATAGCCAAACTTGGTTTATGGGAAAAGCCAACATACTCCACTATTTTACCCTTTTCTCTCGCCTTTTTAACTGCCGGCAATAAATCTGTATCCGATGAAACCAATATTATTCGGTCAGTTGTATTCTCATATGTCGCCGCCAAAAGCATCACTGCGATATTTACATCCACCCCTTTTTCACGAAACACACCTCCCGATTTCATTAAATATCCCAGGGAATATTTAAATTTATTTTTAGAAAGGTGTGCCAACAGTTTTCGTTGATCGTTAAACAGTCGTTGAGTTTTTTCGCTTCCATTCGTTTTTACCGCCCCGATAAAATAAGTCGCCTCCACAATTTTGTCTTTATTGACCAAGTTTTTGGCAAAACTAGCAAAATCAAATCCGAGGAGTTTATTAAGATGAAGATCTTTTAGTTTAAAGTAAAAGTTACTTCCATCAATTAAAATAATACATTTTTGCATAAAAAATCCTGCGAAGACCTTTCAGTGTCGCAGGAGATTTTAGTGTTTAAATGATACCAAAACCTTCCCGCAACGTCAAGACTCCGGACTCGATCTTCTTAGTCCATATTAAATTTTAACATTTAATTTTAAGCACCGGCCAAGCCGGTGCCTTTTTTACCAGCGGATACTGGAAGCTGGATCCCAAATATCTATCGACATGATTCGGTAACCAGAGCATATTTTTTTTTCTTCGGTAGTCTCGGCGCCACAAATCCTTACTGGGTGTTTAAAGACTGTTCTGGTTTCGATGGCCCTGTCCGGGAGTGGATTAGAATTGGAATCACACCTGTTTTTGATCCGAAAACCACGCGTAACCACCGGTGTGATTCCGTATGAGCAGTATTCATATGTCGTCATTATATTTTCACCTCCTTTTAGTTGAACTAATAAAAGCAAACAGTAAGCCCACTCCACCTGCATCATCTGACAACATCTCGATAGCTTGTCGGACCGGGGTATGAATGTTATCCAAGTCAACGCGGTCAAAATCATTAATCACATCTGCCAATAACGGATCACAGCTGGCCAGTGGTTGATATGGTGGGACGTTAAAAGGAGCTAAATATTGAATAGTCCGAACCAGCCTAAAACTATCAATTTGACCAAGGTACCCCCTCAATTTTTGTCTGGTTTTATAAAAATGTCTTTCCGGTTGAGCTCTGACCGAAATTATCAGAT